>Ga0169931_10004612_pt1 | contig 21363 bp, 12 predicted proteins | sample Kivu_15m_20L_FD_129675 | JGI IMG/M metagenome (GOLD analysis project Ga0169931, IMG submission 129675) | Freshwater microbial communities from Lake Kivu, Western Province, Rwanda to study Microbial Dark Matter (Phase II) - Kivu_15m_20L... | ecosystem: Environmental > Aquatic > Freshwater > Lake... | reverse complement strand
TCGACTGCGACGAGCGGAAAATCGGCCTCTCCCGCAAACGCGTCGAATGGGCCGAAGAGGATGAATCGGCCGCCGAAGCCGCCTCCGCCTCAAGCAGCGGCGGATCCGCCGTCGAGCTCAAGGGGGGCGTCGGCTCGGATTCCGGGCCCCTCTTCAAGTCGGCCTCCAGCGGCGATGGCGGGGCCGACTCCGCCGGACAGTAGCCCCCGCCCGAGCGCTCGCCGCACGCTACGCCGCGTCTCCCCTGAAGCCCCGCAAGGCCCCGCCTTGCGGGGCTTTTTCTTGCGCCGGCCGGCTTGGCGCCCGATGGCTGGGGCGGGGCGTCCCTCGTCGGCCTCCAGCCCCGTTTCCCCCGCCACGCGTCGCGAGCCGATGCGTCGTGGCCGCTCGCCGTCGGTCGACGAAAGTCTGCCGACGTCCCCCCGCACCGCCTCGCGCCGCGTCGCCACCGGAGAGTCGCCGGCCAGTATCGCTGCATCCGGCTTGCCGCCGATCCGTCGCTTTGCGCACGGCACTGGCCATGGCCCAGGCCTCTTGACGTCGGCGCGGCTCACTGACGGCGCAAGGATCAAGAGATCGCCGACTGCTCAGATCGCCGACCCCGTTGGTCGCCGACCCCGTTGGTCGCCGACCGCGGGGGCGGCGGCCGGACCCCGGCACGGCCGGGACGCGGTTGAGCGACGGATCGGCCGTCTCCGGGGCTCGGGCCGTCCGGGTCGAGTCGCAACTTGAGCAAATCTTCGCCCGCTCCCTGTTCGTCTTTCCCACCGACTTCGTCGTTGCCGCCGGGCGTCGCGCGGCGGCGACTTCTTCGGGCCGCGACCGGGCCGACCGACCGGCAACCGCAGCGGCAGCGGCCCGCGCACCGCCCCTGCAGGGCGTGCCGTCACGGTTGGCCGCAGGCGTCTCGTCGCCCGTCTCGAGGGGGCGACTTCGCGGAGGGGGCTTCGAGCAGGCGGCTTCGGGGGGGCGCGGCGGACTCGCGCACGCGGCCGGCGGGCGTCTGGCGGCAGGTCCCCCGTTCTTGGGCGTCGCCGCGGGGACTGCCGCCTGGTGCGATGCGTCGGGCTGGCGTTGGGGACGTCGCCCGCCGACCGGCTGGCGGGCGTCGGCGGGCCCTTCGTCGGCGCCGCCGCGCGTCGTCGGCGAGCGCTCGTTCGCGGAAAGACCCTGCATTTGGTACGTCCCGAAACTTGGTCACATCCGGCGCACGTCGCAGTGTTTCGCCGGCGTTGCAGTCGTTCTTGCGGCAGCGTCGATACTTTCTGCACGGTCGGGTTCTGTCGCCAGGCGAGGATGAGGGGCGGACCAGCGACGCGGCGCAGGCCTTGGTTTCTTCACCGCCATCCGTAGCTCGGGCACGAGATTGACATGACCACGACGTCGAAGAAACGCCGGTCCGCCGCAGCCGTGCAGACCCCGTTGGAGACGTATCTTCGTGAGATCAACGAGACGGCCCTGCTGACGGCGCTGGAGGAGCGCCAGTTGGCGGTCCAGATCGGCGACGGCGACCTTGCGGCCCGCGATCGGATGGTGCGGGCCAATTTGCGGCTGGTCGTCAACATCGCGCGGGGCTACTCGGGCAAGGGGCTGAGTCTGCAGGATCTCATCGAGGAAGGCAATCTGGGGCTGCTGCGGGCGGTCGAGGGCTTCGACCCGGCGGTAGGGACCCGGTTCAGCACGTACGCCAGTTACTGGATCAAGCAGTCGATCAAGCGGGCGCTGATCAACACCGGCAAGACGATCCGCATTCCGGCGTACATGGTCGAGTTGCTGTCGAAGTGGCGTCGCGCGTCGGCGCGGCTCACCGAAGAACTCGACCGCAGTCCGACGCCCGAGGAGGTGGCCCGCGTTCTGGGGCTCCCCAAAAAGAAGCTGCCGATCATCAAGAAGGCCATCAAGATCTACAATGCCATGCCGCAGACCGACCAGGCGGAGGCCGGGTGGACGCTGGGCGACATGGTCATGGACGAGCGGCAACAAAGCCCCGACGACGCCCTGGTCGAGAGCGACAGCCTGCGGCACGTGCTGGAAATGCTCAAGACCATGGACGATCGGGAGTCGACCGTGCTCAAGATGCGGTTCGGTCTGGGGGGCCACGAGCCGCGGACCTTGAAGGAGATCGGCGAGCAATTGGGGCTTACTCGGGAACGCGTCCGCCAGATCGAGACCGAGGCGCTCAACAAGATGGCCGACAGCATGGAGCTCCGCAGCTGACGGCAGGCGATCGCCGACGACGCTGCATCGCCGTCGATCCCCGCCGCGGCAGCCGGAGCGGCGCCGCGGGGAGTCTGGCGAGGACCTTACCGCGAAAATCCCAGGCTGAACGTGAAGACCTCGCGGTCGTCGAAGTCGGCGTGGTTGGCGGCCCAGGCGAAGTCCAGGGCGATCGGGGCCGGACCCATGGCGGGCACGGTGATCCGCAGGCCGACGCCCGGGGCGACGCGGAAATCCTTGATCTCCACTTTGCGTTCCACCGTGCCGAAGTCGCAGAAGACCACGCCGTGGAGCATCTCGTCGGCGGTGATGGGAAAGAGATACTGGACGCTGTTGAGCCACTGGAACTCGCCGCCCACCTGCACGTTGGTCGCCGTGTCGACGGGCGAGGCGCCGCGGAAATCAAAGCCGCGGAACGTGGCGAAGCCGCCGGCGAAAAAGTGCTCGTAAATCGGCGTGTGGGTGCCCGTGTAGCCGACGCTGGTGCTCGCGCTGATCACGTGGCGCCCCGAATGGTCGGGCCGCTCGTGAACGAGAAAATACCGCCGCAAATCGGCGATCGCCCGCGGGTAGTCGAAGGTGCCGATGACCTGCTCGCCTGAAACCTCGAAATAGTGCCCCTGCGTCGGCAGGAATGCGCTGTCGCGCGTGTCGTTGATCAGCGACAGCCGGAAGCCGTGCAGCGCATTGTCTCCCAGCACCTCGTTCAACTCGGGAAGCGACGCCGTCGAGGGATCGGAGATGTTGACGTTCTCGCCGCGATAGGAGAGCGTCGCCGAAAGGTCGCGTTCCACCCACTGGTAGCCCAACGACACGCGCCCGCCGAGCCGTTGTTCGTCCCAGTCCCGGTAGCGTCGGTCGAAGTACGATCCGCTCAGCCCGAGCGTGATCGGACGGTCGAGGAAATAGGGCTCCTGGAAGCTCAGCAGGTACCGGTTCACCTCGCTGCCTGGCGAAAGGTCGGCGCGGAATCGCTGCCCCGCACCGCGCCACGCCGTGCCGTTGCGGATGTCCTCGAAGCTCGACGGAAAGCGCCGCCAGTCGAAGTTCCGTTCGTCGATCACGATGTTGCCCACCACGCCCGCGTCGCTATTCACGCCCACGCCCAGCATCAGGCGGCCGGTTTGCGTCTCGGTGGCGTCGACGAACACGTCGACCAGCCCCTGCGGATACGCCGCGTTGGGGCTGAGCCCCGGGGGCGTCGGATCGACCGAATAGCCGGGCAACGGGCCTTGAGGGTTGAGAGGCGTCGGCGCGATCGAACCGGCCGGAGGCTGCAAATTGGGGGAGTACTGGGCGGGCTGGACGCCGGCCGCCGGCGCTGACGCCGTCGCGGTGATCGGCGCCGACTCGGGGCCTGTGGCCCGGACCGCCTGCCCGCCGTACCCGCCGGCCGGATTCGCCCCTCCGGCGACTCCCGCGTACGCCCCTTGCACGTAGTTGCCGGGACTGGCCGCTGCTCCCTCCTGCCACTTGGCATAGGGCGAGCGCTGCAGCGTGGGCAAACCGGCGTAGGCCGACGAGGGGGGAGACGGACTCTGGCCGCGCAGCACGGCCGCGGCGGCGACGCGGCCGTCGCCCGTCGGCGGAACGGGCGCCGCGGGCGATGCGGGCGCCGCCTTGGCCCCGCGGGGCCGCGCCCAGAACAGGCGTCGGGCGTCGACCGCCGGCGGAGGATCTTGTCCGCGAACGACGGGCGGCTCTTCGGCGCGCGTTGCCGAAGGGCTCGTCTCGACCGATGCCGCGTCGGTTTGCTCCTCCCGGGGAGAGACTTCCGCGGCCGTCCGCAGCCGCCGTTCCAGGTCGTCCGCCCACCGCTGGTAGGCTTCAAGGTCCGGGAATTCGACGTCCGCTTGAGCGATCGGCGCCGCGTAACGCGGCTGCGGCCGGCCTCGCTCGGCCGACTGCGGCGCGCCGGGCGCCGACGAGTTGGCCACGCCGCCGACTAGGGCGGGCGGCGGCAAGAGCGGCGGTCCGACTGTCGCGGGACTCTGTCCGCGCATGGTCGGACGATCCAGCTCGCTCAGTCCCAACTCCTCGTCTTCGGGGATCCGATAGGTGATTTTGGGCCGCGTGTTGGTGGCGGGATCGACTTCGAACAGCGAGGCCGCGACGAGCCGACGTTCGCTGGCCTTCAACTCGCGGATGTCGATGATTTCGCCAGGTCGGACCGTCAGGCGGTTCAACGCCACTTGCGTGCGGGTGTGGGGGTTGTCTCCCTTGATGCGCACGAAAATGCGGCCCACCCGCCATTGCCGCCCTTCGTCGATGTGGTAGAGCAGATCGACCGTGCCCGGCTCTTCCAGAAACACGGTCTCGGCGCGGATGTCGGCGAAGACGTAGCCGTGGCTGCCGTAGAGTTCCTGCACCCACTCCGCGTCGCGACGCTGCCGCGCCTGTTCGAAGGGCTGCCCGGGCTGCAGTTTGGCCTGCTCGACCAGCGCGTCGGGCTCGAACAGCGAATTGCCCATGAACCGGACGCTGCGCACCTCGTACCGCGGCCCTTCGTTGACGACGAATTTCAGGGTCGCCCAGTCCTCGTCCTCGTCGAATTCGAGCTTGCGGCCGATGCGGGCCTGGAAGAAGCCGAACGAGCGGTAGTATTCGGTGAGCAGGTCCAGGTCGCGGTCGATCATCTCCAGATCGACGTGTCCTTTGAACAGCATGAGGATCGGGCGTTTCGACTGGATCAACGTGCGGAGTCGCGAGTCGCTGACGAACTCGTTGCCGACGAATTCCACTTTCCAGATTTTTTGCGACGGGCCCTCGTGGATCAGGTAGGTGACGCCTTGATCGGTGGTCTTCGCCCCCTCCAGGATCGTCACCTGAACGTTGCTGTATCCTTTGCTCTTGTAGTACTCAACGAGCTTGCGCCGACCCTCCTCCACGGAATAGGGGTCGACCGCGCCCCCGGCCTTCAGGTTCGTTTGCTTGCCCAGCGTCCGGTCGGAGACCTTCTTGTTGCCAAGGTACGTCACGTACCGCGTGGTGGGGCGTTCGACCACCTCGAAAATCACGATCTTGCCTTGCGGCGTGTCCTCGTAGAGAGGCCGCACGTTCACGAACCATCCCAGCGTGGCGAGCTTGCGCACGTCGCTCTGCACCACCGTCTCGTCGAAAGCGCGGCCGCTGCGCGTGCGCAACTGCGACATGATCTGCGTCGTCGGGATGGTCGCGTTTCCCACGATGCGGATATCCGCCACCTGCTCGCCGGCGACTAGAGCAGGCGGCACTTCCTCGACGCCCGCCGACGAAGCCGTCGGCGGCTTGGGCAGCAGCTCGACCGGGGTTTGGGCCCCGCAGCGACCGCCATCGGCCAACCACGCGCCTGCGACTGCCGCGCCGACTCCGAGCCAGCCGCGCAACGCGCCGGCAGCCTTCGCGCGCGTCGTTCCCGACGGGAGAAAGGGGCGAAAACTGGCGAAACCGTTCGGAGGACGACGGACAAGTCGAGCAGGCATGATGATCCTCGTGCTGGCCATGCCCGTGCGGCATCCGCCGCGAGCAAGGCCGCGAACAAATAGCGGAACCGCGGCCTCGTCGCAAGGGAGATTGCCGGTCGCGGCCCGACCATGGCGGCGCCGCGGTCGAGCCCCGTTCCGCGCGGCGGGGCGCCCGGCCCAGGCTGCCGGACCACGACGCGCGCGGGCCAGCGCCTCGCCTGCCCTGTGTCGCGCCGCGATCGAGCAGGGCCGCCGCCGTACCCATCGCCCCCGCCCCCCAGACGGTCGCCCAAGGGTCCCGCTTGCCGCCAACCGCAGCCCGGCGGAGGCACGCCTCCACAGAACGTCCCTCGCAGCGTCGACAAGCGCCCCGCCGAGCGGCCGTGATGGGGGACCGCTGGCAAACGCCGCGCCGACAATCGACGCCACCTCGCCCCCATCGCGGCGAGACCCTCGCCGCGAAGACTCCCCGCGGGCGACGAAGAGCCATCCGCCATGCGAGGGGGAGGCGCTCTGCGGCGGGCGCCAGCATTGCCAGCAACGGCCGTCGAGGGAATGCCGCCATCCAGGACGGGTCAGGCCGCCGCCGTCGCGGCGACGCTGCTCGAGCGGTCTCCCTGAGGAGTCGAGCAAGCCGGAGACGCGCAGCGCTGGTCCGACGCTCCGCGCAACGCCTCGCGTGCCCCGCTCAAGCCGCCTGGCAACTCCCGGAAGCGTCGGTCGGCGAAGCACTGCCGGCTTGATTCCAGGGCATCCTGGCCAACAGCATGCCCATCCCGCAGGTGTCGGTGACTCCCGCGAACGTCAAGCCGGCTCCGACGAAGGCGCAAATGCCGGCAAAATAAGGGTGGACCGCAAGCGCCAGGATCGCCCCGACAAGCACCAGCAGGCCGGCCGCGATCCGTACCTGACGCTCCAGCGAGATCGTTTTCTTGCCGCGCTGCATCGGCAGGCCGGCGGCGTCCCACGCCAAGGAGCCTCCCTCGACGTTGAAGACCTGGGAATACCCGGCCTGCAGGAACTTCTGACAGGCCTGGCCCGCTCTTCCGCCGCTGCGGCAAATGACGTAGATCGGTTGCTGTTCGCTGGCGCCGACCGCTGCCGCAGCCTGTCGCGGATCGAACGTGTCGAGCGGAATGTTGCGGGCTCCGACGACGTGCATTTCGCGGAACTCGGCGGGGGTGCGCACGTCGATCAAAGCCGCCTTCCCGGCGCGGAGCAACTCGGCCAGCTGGGCCACGGCGATCGTTTGGGGCGCGGACATCGAAAGACCCTTTCGTTTCCAGCACGGGGGGAGCACGGGCGGCGCCGCGGTCGCGACGGTCAGCCGCCGCGGAGCCTGTTGCCTTGGCATTATATCTCGTCATGTCGCGAGATGTCAATTCATGAATTCCCGCCAAGGCGCCCCTCGCCGCCGCGGACCGTCCGAGGGGCGTTCGACCGCGGTCACGTCGCTGCCCCACGGAGGGCGATCGCGGGGGCGGTCGGACGCTCCTCCTGCCCCCGCGATTTGCTCGGGAGACGCCGGTCGAGGAAGATGCAAGAGCGTCTCGGGCATGGTCCGCGGGGCGGCTGCTTCGCGACCCAGCGAGCGCCGCCCCTGTTCCCGCGGCGCTGGGGCGCCGTGGCGTGCGACGTCCGCCGTGCGAGCTGGCCCCGGCGCGGCGTCTCGACCGACGTTCGGCCGGTTGTCCCTGCAAGACGATTGCCCAGGAGGCGTTTTCCGTGCTGCAAATTTTTCCGTCGGCCGATCGCCCGGCCTCCCCAGCTTCGAGCGGCGATCCCGGTCGTTTTTTGAGGTTCTTTGGGGCGTGGAGTCGGCGCCTCGCGCGGCGCGGCGCGGCGTCTGCCGCATGCTTGCTGACCTTGCTGACGGGAGAATGGTACGCTGCGGCTCAGGTGGGAGAACGGTTGGAACGGCGCGGCGACGAGATCGTCGTCTGCGGCCAGCTGTTCCACACGACTGCCCCCGTGGTGCTCTGGATGGATCCGGGCGGCTACGACGCGTACCGCGTCGAGCGGCGTTTCGCACCTTGGGAGTCCGCGTCTTGGGAGTCATCGGCGAAGGAGTCCCCGCATCTCTCCACCCCCAACCGCTACGGCTTGCGGGTCGAGGGATTGTCGGCGGAAGAGATCGAGCGCGTCCGCGGCGGCGGTTGGGATTTGCCGCACTTGCAGCGCGTGGTCGACCAGTTCGTGATGCACTACGACGTCTGCGGCGTCAGTCAAAAGTGTTTTCAAGTCCTGCATGACGACCGCGGGCTAAGCGTCCATTTCATGCTCGACATCGACGGGACGATCTACCAGACGCTCGACCTGAAGGAGCGTGCCTGGCATGCCACGATTTCCAACTCGCGCAGCATCGGCGTCGAGATCGCCCACATCGGAGCCTATCCAGCCGACCAGCTCGACACGCTGAAAAAATGGTATGGCCTGAGCGAAGCCGGAGAAGTGCTGCTCAATCCGCCGCGGACAATCGGCAGCCTGGGAGTGCGCACCAAGCCGTTCCACGGCCGGCCGGCGCGTGCCGAAATGGTCCGGGGCAGGATTCAGGGCGTGGAACTCTACCAGTACGATTTCACTCCGCAGCAGTACGAGTCGCTGATCAAGCTGACCGCCGCGCTGTGCACGATCTTTCCCAAGATCCGCTGCGATTACCCGCGTGACGACGCGGGCGAACTGGTTCCGCGCGTGCTCGACGAGCCGACCTGGCAGGCGTTTCAGGGCGTGCTGGGCCACTACCACGTCCAGCGGAACAAGACCGATCCGGGACCGGCCTTTGATTGGGAGAAAGTGGTTCGCGGCGCCAGCGCGTTGCTCTCGACGCGCCGCTGAAGCGGCGCCGCGACGCCGACGGGCGGGCGTGCCGATCGGCCCAGGAAGGTTTCCGGCCCCTGCGTCGGCTCGTCGGCGGCGGCCGCCGACCTCTGCCGTTGGTGCGCCGGATGGCGACTCCCGCGCCGCTCGGGCTGTCGTGGCGTCGCTCGCTGCGGGAAGCCGGGGCGATCCGCGGCAGATGCCACCTGCGGGAAAACCGCTGGGCCTCGCGACCGGCGGAGCTGCGGGCCTCGCCGCAACGCAGCGAGAGCGACGGTAGGCGAAAAAAAAAGAGCCGCCGCGGAGAACGTGTCCCCGCGGCGGCCAGCATCTTGCACGCGTCTCTTGGCTCGCCAGGAGCGAGCCCGAGAGACGGCGATCAGTCAGCCGTGATGGCGTCGACCTCGTTCCCAGCCCGCGTCACTGTGTGCAGGTAGGCATTGCGATCGGCGTCTTCGTTGATGGCTTTGCCGTGGCCGTCGGCGTAGCCGTGCAGCACGGAGCCCGGGTGGGCGCTGCTGGGGCCGTACCAACGGGGCGCTCCGCCGCCGTGCGGATAGGCTCTGCCGTAGTAGAAGAGCAAGTTCTGGGCGCTATCGCCGCCATTGCGCTTCACTTCCGAGCCGATGTTCAGAGCCGTGCGGCCGGCCGTGTCGGTGGCATTCCACAGCAATTGGGCAGGCTGTCCGGTGACGCCCGCCGGCACGAGCTTCTGGATCTTGTTGCCCGGACCTTCGGGATCGGCCGCCACCACGTACGAGGCCAGTTGGCTCATCCAGCCGGTAAACGTTTCTTCGCGCGATTCCGAGAAGGCGATCGTGTTGGAGGTGCCGTCGCGGATCGCGGCGAACGTGGTGCCGCGGATGTCGTTCCACTGGGTCGTGTCGGTCGTGCCGGTCTTCTGCCAGAAGGTCAGCACGCCGTTGCCGGCACGCTGCTTGGGCCTCGAACCGGTGAAGCTGTCGTGCAACGTGCCGGTCGTCTGGTTGTCGGCGCCGGTGCCCTGTCCGTCGGTGTTGTAGTGCGTCGATGGCATCGCGACGTAATTGCCCACGGCAGCCTTGGTCGAACCTCCGAACTTGCTGAACTTCGACTCGTCCGCCCCCGGGAAGCTGGGGCACTGGAAGGCTTCGACCTGCTGCTGCCAAGCCCACGGCTTGTCGGCGCCGGGCTGGTTGGCCGCAATCAGTCGAGCAGTCGTGTCGGGGCTGAAAGGCCCGGTGAGCAGCTTGTTGTAGGCCGGCAGTTCCCGGCAGCGGTCGTACAGGTTCTTGTTCTCCAACTCCGGCAGGATGATGAAGAGCCAGCTGTACCCGTCGCCCGGCACGTTCGTCGTCCCGACCTGGTTGGACAAACTGCCGATCACGGCGTTGGGGGTGTAGGGGGAAGCGCCGGCGAGCGGGAAGCTTTCGCTGCGACGATCGGCGTAGTTGTGCAGGGCCAGGGCAATCTGCTTGATGTTGTTCAAGCACGCATTGCGCCGGGCCGCTTCGCGAGCCGCTTGAATCGCGGGCAGCAACAACGCCACCAGGATGCCGATGATGGCAATCACCACCAGCAACTCCACGAGGGTGAAGCCTCGTGCGAACCTCTTTCTTTCCATTGGGTTACCTCCTCTCAAGAGAACGACATGGAATAAAGAAAGATAAAAAAACGATCCGGCGAAAGAATAAAAAATGCCGGAAAAGACGCCTTGCATTCCGTTGGCCGAGAGTCCGGCCGAAACGCCAGCCGATGCGAACCTCGACAAGCCTGCCCCAGTCGTGCTAAGTCTAGGCATTGCTGGTCGGTTCTGTCAAATAGCTTGTCGCCTTTCCGACTTGGCGGTTCCCCTTCGATCGGTCGGTCCGCGGGGCCCTCTGGCGAGGCGAGAACTGCCTCGCCAACGTTCCGCGCAGTGACCCGCCGAGCGTCCCCCGACCGCGCGGTTGCAGGCCGCGCGGGTGCCGGCCGGACATGGCGGATGGCGGATTGCCGAACCGGGCCTGCACGGTCTCCCCACCCCCCCGCTTCGGCCGGTTTCCTCGCTTGGCGATGCCCCGATGCCCGCTGAACTCTCGCTGCTCATCGGTTCGGCGCGGTCGGGAAAGTCGCAGCGGCTTCGCGCCGACTATTTGAACGCCCTGCAAGAAACCCCTCTCCAGGGCGGATTTCGATGCGTTTGGCTCGCGCCCAACGCGACGGCCGCCAGCGTGGTTCGGCGGGGGCTTGCGGCAGGCGCTTCGCGGGCCCTGCTGGAGCCAGGGGTGGCGACGTTCCGGCAGTTCGTCGGTCAGGTGGCGTCGGCGTCGCGACGCTCGCACCGCGCGCTGAATCCGGTGGAGCAGCGGCGTCTGCTCCGGTTGGCGGTGGAGAGCGTGGCGGAGGCGGGGGGGCTGAAATTTTTTGCGACGGCTGCCTTGCGTCCGGGCTTTGCGACGCAGTTGCTGCGGACGATCGCCGAATGGAAGCGCCAGGACGTGTGGGCCGAGACGCTCGAGGCGCGTTTGGGACCGCGGGCGTCGGCCCGGGAGCGCGAGACGGTCGCTTTGTACCACGCCTACCAGCGGATGCTCTCGGAAGCGCAGTGGTATGACGCGGAGGGGCTGTTCTGGGCGGCCCGCGACGCGCTGCGGGCCGACGCGGGGCTGATGCGTCCGCTGGGCATGGTCGCCGTCGACGGATTCACCGATTTCACCGCTGCCGAGTACGACATTTTGCGGCTCCTGGCCGACCGAGCGCAGCGCCTGGCGATAAGCCTTCCCTTGGAGGAGGGGACCCGTCGCGACGACCTGTTTCTGAAAACGCGGCAAACGGTCGAGCGTCTGGGCGAAATCGGGCGTTGGAACGTCGTGTCGGCGCGCGTCGATGCCGACCGCGACGACTGGGAGGCCCTGAGCCGGGTTGCGCGGGAGATGTTCGGCGACGCGCCGACCGCGGCCACGGCGGGGGCGCCGCCTCCGGCCGGCATCGAACGCGTGCGGATTCTCTCGGCGCCGTCGTTCCAGGCGGAACTCGAGCAGGTCGCCCGCGAGGTGAAAACGCTGCTGTGCGGCGGGGAGGATCCGGAAGGGCTGGTCGTCGCGCTGCGCAGTCCTGCCGATCACGCTGCCCGCCTGCGAGCGACGTTCGCCGATTTCGGCGTGCCGATTCTCCTGGATTCGCCACGGCGCCTGGCGAGCGCACCGGGGGTGCGGAGCGTGGTCCGCGCCTGGCGTCTGCAAGTCGACGATTGGCCGTACCGCGATTTGGTCGCGGTCGTCAGCGATCGCAATTTCGGCGCGTTCGACCGGCTGCCGGAGGGCTGCGCCTCCTGCGGCCCGCTGGTGCGGTCGCCGCGCGCCGCGACCGAGCGTTGGGTGCGCGAGGCCCAGCTGCCGCAGGGCCGCGAGCCGCTGCTGGATCGTCTCGAACGTCAGCTGCAGCGGTGGCAGCGGGCGCTGGACGACGGTCGCGGGGACGAGGCCGCTCTGCGCCGCATCGCCGAAGCGACCGTCGCCGCGGCGATGCTGCGGCAGTTGGCCGCGGCGCTCGACGCGTCGTCGGCCGAGGCGCCTCAGCGGGCGTGGATCGAACGGCTGACCGTGTTTGCGGGAGCCCTTGCACTGCGCGGCGAACCGTCCGCGGACGCGACCGATCGACACGACGTTCCCTTGCGGGACGTGCGGGCCTGGGCCGAGGTGCTGGCGGATCTTGAGCGTCTGGAGGGACGGCTCCCGCGCCGACCGCGGGCGATGTCGCTCACGTCCTTCCTGGACCACGCAACGGACGTCGCCGAGCAGGCGTCTTGTCGCGAATCCCGCGATCCGACCGGCCGCGTGCGGGTGATGGCCGCCGACGCGGCACGCGGCTCCAGTCCGCGTCATCTCTGGCTGGCGGGCTTGAATGAACGCTCGTTTCCGGCTGCCGTGCGGCGATCGCGCTTGGCGAGCGACGCCGACGCCGCGTCCGAGGACGCCGGGGCGAGCGATTCGTCGGAAGAGATGCTGCTGTTCTACCAGTTGGCCACGCGCCCATCGAAGAGCCTCTGCCTCAGCTACACGGCGCTGGACGCGAAAGGCCTGGCGGCGTCGGCCAGTCCTTACCTGGAGGAGTTGCGGCGTTGCCTCGGCGGCTTGCCCGAACCGCTGGCCATCGACGAGCAGGAGTCCGCGGGCCGCGGCGATCCACCGCTCGGCGAGGGCGAAGCGCGACGGAGCGCCGTGGCGCGCGCGTTGGACGGCGATCCGGGCCTGCTCGCGCAAACGGCGCGTGCGCCGTCGCCGAGGGTCCACGGCCAGGCGCTGCTCGACGCCCTGGAGTCGATCGCCTGGCGAGGACGAGCGGGGGCGTTCGGCCCGAACGAAGGCCTGCTCGAGGGGGCTGCGATCATCGCGGCGTTGAGCCGACGATTCGGCCACCAGCATCACTGGAGCGCCAGCCAGCTGGAAACCTACGCCGAATGCCGGTTCAAATTTTTCGGACGGCATCTGCTCCAACTCGAACCGCCTCCCGACGCACGCCTGCAAAGCGACTTTCGCAGCCGCGGGAGCCTGCTGCACGACGCGCTCGCTCTGTTCCACCAGGAGGTGCGGGAGTGGACCGACGGCGACGTCAACCAGTTCGCCGAGGCGTTCGTGCAGCGGGTCGACGCCGCGTTCCGGCGCCGCAGGGGAGAGGGGGTCGAGGGGGCCCTGCGGGAAATCGAGCGCCGCCAGATTGCCGGATGGGCCGAGCAACTCGCCGACCAGCACGCGGCATACCGCAACTTGTGGCAACAGCTCGACGAGCCTCTCCGGCCGACGCATCTTGAACTGCGGTTCGGCCCGCGAAGGGGCGCCGCCGACGACGAACTCGAGGCCAACGGCTCGCTCGATGCGCCCTACGAGCTGTCGATTGCCGGCGAATCGCTGAAATTCACGGGCCGCATCGATCGCATCGACGTGGGTCGCGTGGGCGATCAGCAGGTCTTCACGGTCATCGACTACAAGACCGGCGATTCGGCGGTCGTCGATCCGCAGCACATCCTCAGCGGCAAGCAGCTCCAGATGCCGCTGTACGTCATGGTCGTCGCCGAGTTGTTGCTGGCGAAATCCGCGGCCCTGCCGCTGGCGGCCGGCTTTTGGGCGGTCGGCGGCGGCGGATTCAATCGGGACCGCTCGGGCCAGCCGAAACTGCCGCTCAGCGCGGTCGCCGACGGGACCGTGCGGCTCCTGGAGAGTTGGGGCGACTTGCGGCAGTCCACCGTGGAACTCGTCGCGCGGCTCGTCGCCGACATCCGCGGCGGGCGGTTTCCGGTCTTCAACGACGATCTCAAGTGCGGCAGGTTCTGCGAATTGCGGACCGTCTGTCGCATCAACCAGGTCCGCAGCCTCGGCAAGACCGTCCCGCGGCCCCCGTCGTCCGAAGCCGCGGCGGCCAGGCCCGCCGCCAAGAGTTCCTCCTCCGCGAGCCGCAGGAAGCCCCGCTCATGACGTCCCCTGCGGCTGCTCCGTTGGCACTTACGCACCAGCAACGCGCGGCGCTGGAGACGCGCGACGCCAGCGTCTCGTTGTCGGCCGGAGCGGGCTGCGGCAAGACGTTCGTGCTGACCGAGCGCTATCTGCAGGCGATCGCGCCGGGGGGCGAGGGCTGGAACGCGTCGGCGGCGCTGGAGAGCGTCGCGGCGATTACCTTCACCGACGCTGCCGCTCGCGAGATGCGCGCGCGGATCCGGCAGCGACTGCGGGAGCGGCTGGCGACGGGGCCCCCCGGCGACGTCGCGGCCTGGCGGCAGTTGACCCGGCGGATCGATGCGGCGCAGATCAGCACCTTCCACTCATTCTGCAATGCGCTGTTGCGGCGGTTCGCCGTGGAGGCTGATCTCGATCCGCAGTTCGAACTGCTCGATCCTTCCGCTGCCGCGCTGATGCAGGTCGAGGCCATCGACGATCTGTTGCGCGACCGGTTGACGCAGCGCGACGACCAGGTGCTGCAACTCGCGGCCGACCTCGAAGTGGAGGGCTTGCAGGACAACGTATTCGCCATGCTGAATTCGTTGAGCCGCCTGCCGGAGGCCGAAACCCAGCGGTGGGGCGTGGAAAACGACGAGGGGTTGATCCTGCGGTGGCAGGAGGAATTCGCGGCGTCGATCGCGCCCCGGATGATCGCCGCCTTCGGCCTGGAACCTTGCTTGCGGCAATTGACGGTCCTCGCCGATCCGGAGAACGCCCGCTCAACCCGGCTGGCCGCTCATTTGAGCGCGCTGAGGGAAGACCTCGACCGCCTCGCCGCAACGCGGCGTGCGCCCCTGAGCGTCCCGGAATTCACCGCCCGCCTCGAAGCGGCGGAACAGCGGGCCAAGGTCCAAGGCGTCTGCAAGGCAGCCGACTGGCACGATCCGGCCTTCCACGCTGCGTTCCGGAAAGCGGCCGAAAAATTCCGCGGAAAGGTCCAGCGTCACCCGCTGCGTTTCCCGGAAGACCTCGCCGCAGCCCGGTCCGCCGCCCGCAGAGGATCGGCTCTGCTCTCGGTGACGCTCGCTGCGCGCGACCTGCTGCGACAGCGCAAGCGCGACCGCAATCAGCTCGATTACGACGATCTGATGCTCCGCACGCACTCGTTGCTGACGAACAGCCTCTCCATGGGGCCCGTGCGCGACGCGCTGAAGAGCCTTCGACTCCTGATGGTCGACGAGTTTCAAGACACCGATCCGCTGCAGGTGGAACTGGTCCGGGTGCTGTGCCCCGGCTACGTCCGGTCCGGGCTCTTCTTCGTGGGCGACGCGAAGCAGTCGATCTACCGCTTTCGCGGCGCCGAACCGTCGATTTCCCGGGCCTTGCGGGCCGAATTGCCCGCGACGTCGCAGCTGGCGCTGACGGCGAATTTTCGCAGCCAACCGGCCGTCATTCGTTTCGTCAACGGCCTGTTCGCGGAGGCCCTGGACGACTACGAACCGCTCGAAGAAACCAAGCCGCAAGTCACCCCCGCGCCGGCAGTGGAGTTTCTGTGGTCGGGGGCCTCGGCGGACGCCGGCGGGGCGGCGGGCTGCGGCCCGGGGGCCTCGGCGGAGGGTTCCGCCGACGCCGACGCCGCGGAGCCGGCGTCCGACGACGACGGGCCCAGCGATCCGGCGGCGGTCGCCAAGCGGCGGTGCGAAGCCCGCTGGATCGCCCGCCGCATCGGACAACTGCTGGCCGAGCCGCTGATCGTCGCCGATCCGCGGCAGCCCGGCGGCCGCCGGCCGGTGCGGCCGGGGGATTTCGCCATTCTGCTGCGAGCCTTGAGCGACGTGGCGCTTTACGAGGAAGCCCTCCGCGATCAGGGGCTCCCCTGCCATCTGTCGGGCGGACACGCCTTCTACGCCCAACAGGAGATCTACGACATTCTCAATCTGCTGCGCGCCGTCGCCAGTCTGATCGACCAGCCCAGCCTGGCCGGCGCGCTGCGCAGTCCGCTGTTCGCCTTGCAGGACGAAACGCTGTACTGGCTGGCGGAGATCCGGGGGTCGCTGCAGGCCGCCCTGCTGCATGGCGAGCCGCCCCCCCAACTCGGCCCGGAGGAAGCGGCGAAGTTTCGTCGTGCGGCCGCCACGATCGCCTGCCTCCGCGACCAGAAAGACCGCCTCCTGGTCGCCGACCTGTTGCAGGAGGCGCTCGCCCGCACCGGCTACGACGCGACGCTGCAGGCGGAATTCCTCGGCCGCCGCAAGGCGGCGAACCTCGCCAAACTGTGCGACATGGCGCGCGAGCTGGACCGCGTCTCCCCCGGCGACCTGCCGGGGTTCATCACCCAGTTGAGCGAATTCGTCACCCGGGCTCCCAAGGAAGCGCTGGCCGCCGTGCAGGCGGAGGGCGACGTCGTGCGGTTGATGACGGTGCACAACGCCAAAGGGCTCGAGTTTCCGGTCGTCATCGCCGCCGATCTGGGGCGCAAACCGGGAGGCAACCGCGGCAAGGCCGTTCTCGATCGCCGCCTGGGACCGGTCGTGCCCGGGAAAAAATCTAAAAAGAATAATCAACAGGACCGCCGCGTCGAACGGTCCGGTTGGGATCTGTTTCGTTGGCGCGAAGCGACCGAAGACGTCGCCGAGCGGCTGCGCCTGCTGTACGTGGCGTGCACCCGCGCGGCCGACTACCTCGTGCTGTCGGCGGCGGCGGCAGACGCGCTGCCGGCGTCCGGAGAGCCCGTCAACGACTGGCTGCGACTCCTGGACGAACGATTCGACCTCCGCTCGGGGGACTTTCGCGGGGAGGCCTTGCCCGGCCGCGCTCCCTCCGTGCGCGTCACCCTGGAGGAGCCTCCCGACTGCGGGGCGGGGGGCGACTCCGCGCGGCGGCCTCCGCTGGAAGAACTGGTCGCTGAAGCCCGTGCCCTGGCGGCAACCGCCTCGCCGCCCCCGGCCGCGGCCGGCAGGCGGCCTCTCTCCGGACGCTGGCGACGCGGATTCTCCTTCTCGCGTCTGACCGGGGAGTTGCAGCGCACCCGGGCCGGCGAAGAGGACGCTGACGACGAGGCCGCCGACGAGGAGGATCGCGCCGCACCCGACGGGGCGCAGGACCGAGCGCAGCCCGGGGGCGGCCCGCGTTGGGAGCCCTTTTCCGCCGCTGCGGCGAGCAGCCGCGGCTGGACCCCGCGCGACCTGGGATTGGTCGTGCACCGGGTCCTCGAGCACTGCGACTTCGCGCGGCCTGCGGAGATCCGTCGCCTCTGCGTGCAGGCGGCCGAGGCGGTGCAGGCTCCCGCCGCCGCCCTCCCCGCCGAAGACCTCGTCCGCCGATTCCTGGCGACGCCGCGGGCGGGGGCCGTCGCGTCGGCGCGGCAGGTGCGGAGGGAACTGCCGTTTCTGTTGCCGTGGCCGGCGGCGGGCTCCGCCGAGCCGCCCCGGCACATCGAAGGCGTGATCGATTGCCTCTACCAGGATGCGTCGGGGGGCTGGCGTCTGCTCGACTACAAAACCCACAAGGCGTCGCCTGGCCGCGCCGCCGATGCGGCCGCGCGGTACGAGATCCAGCTGTACGTCTATGCGGAGGCGTGCCGCCAGGCCCTCGGCGCGCCGCTGGAAGAGGTCGCGCTCTGCTTTCTCGACAGCGGCGAGGAGTTGGCATTTTCCTGGAGCACGGCCGAGCGCGCGGCTCTCGAGCAGCGCGTGACCGCCGCCGTCAAGTCGCTGATCGACCGGGTGCAGCCGTGGTGACCGAAGACCTCGCCGTCGAAGCCGATGCCCGGCAACGCGAATTCGCCGTGGAGGTCGTCCGCCAATTGCGGGCCGCCGGCTACGAAGCCCTCTGGGCGGGCGGCTGCGTCCGCGACCAGTTGCTCGGACGCATGCCCAAGGATTACGACGTGGCCACCAGCGCGCGCCCTGAGGAAATTCGTCGCGTCTTCGGCAATCAACGAACGATTCCCGTCGGAGCTGCCTTCGGCGTCATCACCGTTCTCGGCCGAAAATCGGCGCGGCCGATCGAGGTCGCCGCCTTCCGCACCGACGGCGAGTACCTCGACGGACGCCATCCCGCCTCGGTCGCCTATTCCGACGCGCAGCACGACGCGCTGCGTCGCGACTTCACCATCAACGGAATCTTCTTCGATCCGCTCGATCGGCAGGTCGTCGATTACGTGGACGGACAGCGCGATCTCGCGGCGCGGCTGGTGCGGGCCATCGGCGATCCTGCCGCGCGGTTCGCCGAGGATCGGCTCCGCATGCTCCGCGCCGTGCGGTTCGCCGCCGCGTACGACTTTGAAATCGAACCGCAAACCTTCGCTGCCATCGTCCGCCATGCCGAAGCAGTCGCCCAGGTCAGCGCCGAACGCGTGGGAGCCGAACTGGCGAAGATGCTTGAGCATCCCTCCCGCAGCCACAGCCTCGAGTTGCTCCGCCAAGCCGGGTTGCTGCCTGTCGTACTCCCCGAATTGCAGCAGCTTCTCGCGACCGACGACTCGGCTTGGGCCGCCCTGCTGCACCGCGGCGCGCGGCTCGGCCCGGCGCGGTTGCCCGTGGCCCTGGCGGCTGCCGCCGCCGGCCTGACTCCCGCGACCGTCCGCGCCATGGCCCGCCGACTGCGGTGGACCAACCGCGACGGCGAAGAAGGGGCCTGGCTGGTCGGCCGACTCCCCGATCTGGCGGCGGCCTGCGATCTCGCATGGCCGCGCCTGCAACGCATTCTCGTGCACCCCCTCGGACCGGAACTCGTCGCCCTGGGGACCGCCATCCGGGGAGCCGCCGATCCCTCGGTGGCGCGCGCCGTCGCCGCGCTGCAACTCCCGCCCGACCGACTCAACCCTCCGCCCCTGGTCACCGGCGACGCGCTGGTCGCCGCGGGCATCCCTCCCGGGCCGCGACTCGGCAGGTTGCTGGAGCGGCTTCGCGACCTGCAGTTGGAGGGGCGGTTGCGGGGGCCGGAGGAGGCGCTGGAGGTGGCCCTGAACGACGCCGAAGACTCCGGCTGACGCGCCGCCGCGTCGCCCGGCCCTTCCCTTCGGCGCCCCGCGCGCTTGCGGCTACGAGGCCCGTTTTCCCTCCGCGCTGCCAGCCTCCAAGACGGCCTGCGGGTTGCCGGATTCCCTTCGGCCGCCTACCATCAGCCTTTTCGCCTCCTGTTCGAGGGTTCGATGATGGCTTTCTGCGATGCCTTGGCCGCGGCGACGTGGCTGGCTGGCCTGCCGCTGCTCGCTGCTGACGTCCCCGTCGTGGATGGCGCCTTCGTGTACGGGATCGCCCGCCGCATCCTCCATATCATGCCGGCGATCATGCTGGGGGGCGCCTTTTTTTACATGAAGTCCGTTCTTGCTCCCGCCGGGGCCGAGGCTTGCTTCGCCGGGCGCCGTGCGGTGCTCGCCCGCTGGGTGCACCTCGCGGCCGGCCTGCTGCTGGTGACCGGCCTGCTGAACTACATGGCGCTGATGTCGGCTGCCAAGGCGGCAGGCGACAAACTCCCCTCGGCCTACCACATGCTGTTCGGCATCAAGTTCCTGCTCGGATTGCTGGTGATTTTCATCGCCGAAATGCTCGCCGGGAAAACCGCTGCCGCCGAACGCTTTCGCGCGAACCTCGAGCGCTGGCTCAGCGTCGGCTGGCTCGCCATCATGGCGATTGTTGTGCTGGGGGCGGTCATGCGCACGCTTCATGCGTGAGCAAGCCTTCGGCCCGGGAACCTCGGAGTCGCCGCGAAATGACGAACCTCCGCCTCCCCGCGCCGACGCCCCCGCACCGCCCGCGAGGGCCCGCAGGCCGTGCGAGCCTGCGAGGGGCGGAGCGGCCGTGCAGCGTCTCTCGGGACGCGGAGGATCGGCCGCAGCCGACCGGCAACGGCGGTCGTCGAGTCATCCAGAGTCGAGTCATCCAGAGTCGAGGCGGCGGGAGTCGACGCCGGCGCGGCGCCCCGTCGCTCCGCTGCGAGCATCGCGGACCCTGCCCTGTTGACGGCCGCCGCCGAGGGAGATCCAAGTGGACAAGAAGGCCAAAAAACGCGTTGAAGTCCTGCGCAAGAAACTGGCGACCCTGCAGCAGCAGCTGGCAGGAGCCAAGCAACAACCCGACGATCCCGACGAACCCGCCCGCATCCAAGCGGAGATCGATAAAACGCACGCCGAGCTGGCCCGATTGAAGGAGGGCTGACCAAGGCTCTCCCGCGCCGCGTGACGACGCGCCGCGTGACGACGCGGCGGGATGCGATCAGGGGCGGGCTTCCGCCAGGAAAGGTTCTCCGGCGACGGTCGCCTCCACGGCGGCGAAAGCAGCCGCTTGCTCTTCCGCTTCCGCCGGGATTTCCGCCGATGCGCGTCGGGCGTCGGGCGTTCGGCCGTTCCGCGCGGCAACCGGCGATCGCGTGCCTGCCGCCGCGTCGGCAACCCCCGCCCCGGCCTCCTCCGCGGCGCCCTCGCGCTGGGCGGCGGAACCGGTGCGAAGTTCCCCCAGGACTTGGCTTGAGCCTCCGAACACAGGCTCCCAGACGCGTTGCGGCGGCAGGTCGTGCGACGCGAGACCCGCCCCCCGCGGCGGCGGCGCCGCGACGGGCAAGGGAAGCGGCGCGTGTTTTCGTTCCGCTGGCGCCACCGCGGAGATCCACCACGACGTCGGCCCCGCCACGGCCGCCATGGGCGTCGGCGCCGATCCCAGGCTTTCCAGAGGCGGCGGCTGGTCGTCGACTGGCCCGGGGGCCGAAGCCCGCTCGCAAAAATCGTAACCCGTCAGACTTTGCCCCGCGAAGACGGCGATTTCGCCGATGAGGTTTCGGGCCAAGACCTGGCCGCCTCCGTTGCCGGGGCGACAGCCGCCGTCGGCGAACTGCGGCGGCTGCTGCTGGAACAGGGCGTAAAGTCCCGGCAGGAGGTCGTCGAACGCATAATTGCCCTGCCGGTCGGTCGTTTCCTCGGCGATGAATTGCCCCTGCGCATCGAGCAATTGCATCCGCACGCCCTCCGCGCCGCGTGCCGAAGCGTGCGTGACGTCTCCGCACGCTTCGGCAACGACTACCCGTCCTGCGAGCCGCGCCGCGGCAAGCGGCGTCGCCACCGTTGGCACGCCCCAAGCTCCCTCTCCGAGAGGTGCGGAAGCTGCGAGGGGGGGGCGGACTGCGAGCAGGAGCCTCGGCTCGAACTGCTCGAAACGGCACGTGCGTCCAGCGAGCCCGCGGAGCGCGGAGTCATGGACCATCGCACTTCGTGGGGAGCGGCAACCCACGGCAGGGCTCCTGGTACGGCACGGGACGGTTCACGCACGGGCGGGCGCGGCCGTCGCCCAGGAACAAGGATCGGACGGCGGTGCGCGAGAATGTACCTTTCGGGGGAAAAAGGCCGCGCGTCACGGTTGCAGGGGTTCGTCCGACGAGGACGGTGCGGCACGTGCGTGGAGACCGGGGGCGCGGCCCGCCAAGACGCTGGCGGGTCTGCGTCGCCGGGCCTTGGGGGCGCAGCGGCGCCGCTCGGGGCGTGGGAAGGGGGCGTCGGG
>Ga0169931_10004610_pt1 | contig 21366 bp, 19 predicted proteins | sample Kivu_15m_20L_FD_129675 | JGI IMG/M metagenome (GOLD analysis project Ga0169931, IMG submission 129675) | Freshwater microbial communities from Lake Kivu, Western Province, Rwanda to study Microbial Dark Matter (Phase II) - Kivu_15m_20L... | ecosystem: Environmental > Aquatic > Freshwater > Lake... | reverse complement strand
TTAGAACCAGTTGATAACTTCTCGATTGATTTTTGTAAATTTAAGGTATTTTTGCTCAATGCTCTCTGGGCAAATATACTTTGGATATTAGTATTAACAACGATTGACATTATGATCTCCTTAATGTGAACTAAAACAGTTATTGGTGTTCCTAACCAATCGTATTAATTTCACTAATTTAGATATCGGCCAAATGATCTAGTTTCTTTAGCGTTTTTTTAAAAAAAATGATATTTTTATTTATATGGTAAAAAAAGCACCTGGTTTTAAGCTAAAAGATCAAACCGGCAAGATCCGAACTCTAAAAGAATTCGCCGGCAAACACCTACTTATATATTTTTATCCGCGAGATCTAACTCCAGGCTGTACTACCGAAGCTTGTAGCTTCCAAGAAAACCTCAGCGCGCTCAAAAAGCTCAAGCTCGAGGTGATCGGAGTGAGCTGCGATAGCATTGAATCTCATAAGAAGTTTGCTGATAAATATGACCTTGAGTTTACTTTACTTGCTGATACTGAACAAGAAATGGTAAAAGATTACGGAGTTTGGGTAGAAAAATCTATGTACGGCAAAAAATACATGGGGATCCAGAGAGACTCTTTTCTTGTCGGACCAAAAGGCGAGATCATCAAGCACTACCAAAAAGTAAAACCGGCAGACCATGTCGCTGAAATCATACAAGATCTCAAAAATCTCAAAGAACTTAATTAATGGCTAGCTTTGCTTTTAAAGTCGAAATTCTACCAGCGATAAATTCTTATCGCCTAAACCAAAAAAAGCTCTCCACTATCCATGACCTGGCTAGGGGACTGTCCAACCAAGCGATAGCAGATGGTTTAGGAGTATCCATAAAAAGCATCGAGAGGATTCTTGCCCAGCTCAATAAAAAACTTAGTAGATCTGGTGACTATCCAAATTTTCATGATTTTTTTAATCCTCGCGTGAGGCTTTTAGTCTCGCTACTTGCCCAAGATTTGCTTGATTTTTATCCTGAAACCGAGCTGAGATATATCGAGAACTTAGACCAAAAACTCAGTCAATCATTGGTTTTGATGGCGATAGGATTTTCTAATAAGCAAATCGCCCGCACTCTTGGCATAAACGAAAAAACCGTAGAACTCCGTCTGACTCAGCTTTTTGACTATTTTAATATTGACACCAAAAATCAATCTTCCGAGAACCCACGCATCTCACTTCTTATCAGCGCTTACTGCAGATCTAATATCACCAAATCCCAAATCAAACGTCTTTTTAAAGAGACTACAGCGAGCCGAATCGATCAAACTTTTTTAGATTTAAAAACTTTTGTTGATACCCTAGAAGAACAGCACAAAGTTATAGGTTAATTTGCTTATCGATATAATAAGGTCTTTTGCCTTGAGACTCATAATAAGTACGCATAACCAAATCAGCCAGCACCCCAATTAAAAGTATCTGCACAGACACCGTAAAAAACATAGCCCCCAAAACCGGCAGGGGAGTACCATCCAGCTGTATGCCCTCAAACACTCTCAGCCAGACAGCCGAAACAAAAGCTAGAATCGAAAGCACCATGCTTGCAATCGAAATAGTCCCAAAAAAATAAATTGGCTTAGTGAGATAATCAGTCAAAAATTTAAGAATAAACAAATCCAAAATCACTTTAAAAGTTCGGTTAATTCCATACTTAGACTTCCCGAACTGCCTTTCGTAGTGGTTTACAGGGATTTCAGTAACGCGCGCGCCCGCCCAGCTAGCACAAATCGGAATAAATCTATGAAGCTCGCCGTATAGCCTAATATCCTTCAAAACCTCTGAGCGATAGGCTTTTAGAGAACAGCCATAATCATGCAGGCTCACTCCAGAAATTACAGAAATAAGTTTATTTGCGATCATTGAAGGTAACTTACGATCGATGTAAGTATCTTTGCGATTTTTTCTCCAGCCACTAACGACGTCGTAACCTTCATTAATTTTTTCAAGCAAGCGCGGAATATCCTGCGGATCATTTTGCAAATCCGAATCCATAGGAATCAAAACCTTACCCCGAGCATGATCTATACCAGCTGACATCGCGGCAGTCTGCCCGTAATTGCGTCTAAATTTTACGACTTTTACGCTAGGATTAGACTTTGCGATTTCTTGCAAAATCTCAAAACTTTTATCCTTACTACCATCATCTACATAAAGAACTTCATAACTTATATTCAGCCCGCCAAAAACCTGATTTATTTTTTCTTGGAGCGGTCTTAGGCTCTCTTCTTCGTTATAAACAGGTATAAACACCGAAACATCCACGCTATCTGGGTTTTTTTCGGTTTTGGGCTTATTTAAATCGATTATTGTGTCCATGTTTAAAACTTCAAAAAATTGGGTATAAAATAATTATAGGGCATTTTGCCAATTTTTTTTAATTTAAGCTGATTACGCCTCAAGACTTCGTTTTAAGCAAATCCTTAACCTGTTTTTAACCCCCATAAGCTACATAGCTAGTAATCCTAAAAGGTAATTATCTAGCTATGGATATGTTTCAATACTTTAATTCGCTAAATAAAGCTCAACAAGCCGCAAAAGACTCAGTCCCAGCTTTTTACAAATTGGCCGACGATATTATTTTCCAGAGAGATAGTTTTGAAAACAGTGCCAGCCTTTATTTGCAACATGATAAAGCTTTTGATGAAGTCGCAATAATGGACCTTCCAAAAAAACTATCTGGATTAACAACAAGCCTTGAATCAAAAATCGTAAACATCATTATGTCTGATTATCATATCACTGATAAAAATCTAAAAGAAATGAACAAAGGTCAAAAGCAAAAACAAATTAGCGCAGAAATTAAAAAATTTGAAAACCATGTACTTGCGAGTTACAAACGCTTAATGGAATCACGCATGGAACGTTTGAATGCTGATGCAGTCACTAATCAAGCAAGAAGAATGTATGGGACATCTCTAGCCGCTTCAGACGGAGATAGCGAAGAAAAATCTGATTCCATAGAAGAGATAGAAAACTCTTACATGGTGCATCCAGACGATGTTATAGCGACAGCATAAAGAGGAGAAGAGTATGGCAATTGAGAAAAAAGATTTTAAACCTGGCGAAATTCCTACAAGTATAGTTAGGGGCAATACATCTAGTCAAAAGGTTGCTAATAGTCTTACATCTAGCGCCAGAGAGATTCAAATCAGCTCTGCTAGTAATAGAACACCTGAAGAAGCTCCTTTTGCAAACATCGATTCATTTGCGACCAAAGAAACAACAAAAACAGAAGATAGTAAAAATACCCTGGACAAAAAAGCTCTTGAAGCTCAAATTAAAGAAAAAAATATTAAGGAAATCACGGCTAAAGAGCATGAGAATGCTAATAATAAAGCTCAGTCTGTATTGGTTTATTTATTTAGAGAAGTATTTCCTGAGGGACTTAATTTTTTCAATCGATCTAATCAAGTAGCACAAACTCCACAGCAAGCAGCAGAAATAGCAAAAGAAGATTTTGAAAGGATCACAGAGAAACCAGAAAAAATCTTACAAGTTCTAAAAGATGTTATACCTGCAAAAATTGCAGAAATGAAATCAAAAGCCCAAACAAGCGGCAATCAAGATGACATTCAGCATTACAATAGAGTAGACGAAATATTAGGTAGAATTTTTGATGTTACTAACCAAGTCGATGGTAAAGGCTCTCATACTGCATTGCTTGGCTTAATTGAATCTCTTGACCAAAGCAAAATTCAAGGAGATCTAAAAGGTTTAATATCAGATTACCACAATAGCTTAAGCGCTCTTGGCAATCAAATCAAACGCGCTAACGCGCAGCTTATCAACAGAACCAGACACCCTCAATCAGAATTAACTACCGGTGTCGGCACAAAAATCGATCAAGGGCTTCGTGCTTCTCTCTACACCAGACCAGAGAGCTTGGGAGCCGCTCATAGAGATCATTTGGGTGGGATCATGGGTAGCATTTATGATTTTAAAGATACAGACTGGACTTTGGGCGGAACACCTTGGGAATACGGAATTAATGTCAAAGGCTCTGAAACAGCTTCTTTGACTCCATTCCCTGTTCGCAGACTAGCTGGCGAGATGAGAGGATATATCGGAACTCTTACAGAAGCGCAACCTGGTCCAATGTTTGTTACGACTGACGTTGACGCCAAAATGCGCAACACTGAAATGCGAAACGCTTAAATAAAAAACTACTCAAGGTTAGTTAAAATCAGCTGTAATGCCCTTCTTGATTAGCCTATCTTTAAAGCTAAACTTGCGGCTATTTACTTGCTCATTAACCAGAGCAGATGCTTCGATTTCGCCCATAGTCTCAGAAATGCGGAAGCTAAGCCAGTGTCTGCGAGCGGATTTTAGGCTAAAGTGTTGAAACAACCACTCAAGAGTAAGAAAGAAAAATTTTAGGTGTAAGAAAATTGGCACGCCTTTAAATTTTTGTTTTGCAAATGATGGAATGATTTTTCTAAATTTAGGATTAATCCCTAATAAAGGATGAGGGTCTCTTTTCATGCGGTCTGTATGAGCTACCCAATACTGCGCGCGCCCATGCTTAAAATACCAGCGGCGAATATTTTGGATTGTCATTTTTGAAGGACTGACTGGATGGTAAACAATACATTGAGGCACATAAACCATCGGGATTTTTAACATACTCAAGTATTCAAAAAACTCATAATCATCAAGCATGCTAAAACCGCCAGCAGCACTAGGTCCTAGATCAGTTCTAAAATTACCGCAGTTCTCAAAAATTTCTTTTCGAATAAACACATTAATGCCAGATGGAAATTCCGCCGTACCATATTCAGTATCAAAAGGATAATATTTTTCTTCATCCCCAAAACTATGTCCATTAAAAACTTCTTGTCTCACACCATAAGGTTTTTGGAGATTGAGCCAATCAGGAAAATCTTCTTGCCACATCGGTACTGATCTTCCACCGAAGACACCGATCTCTTGATCATGACAGCTCAAAGCCAATTGGTAAGCTTCTTTTAGCCAATCTTCATCGAGGTTAATATCATCATGAATAAAAGCAAGTAAATCTCCGCTTGCTTTTGTAACAGCAAAATTTCTAGCAGCGCTCAGTCCAAGTTTTTTTTCGGTGAAATATTTAATTGAAAGTTCTGTATTCTCAACGAAGCGATAAACTACTTCAGCTGTATTATCAAAAGAATTATTATCCACAAGAATAATTTCGATATCTTTTTGCGACTCGAGTTTTTTGTGTTGCGAGCAAATATCTTCTAGCAATTGCTCGAGCTCAAATGATCTATTGAAGGTGCATATGATAATGCTTAATTTCATGGAATTTATTATTAAAAAATGCAAAACTACATTAATAATAATGTAAGCTAAAATCGTATATCGGTAAAGAAGGCTACTTGTATTTACGCATGCTTGTTGATGAATTTGATTTCGAACTTCCAGAAGGACTTATAGCGAGTTTTCCACTGGAGAATAGGGATAATTCTAGATTGCTCCACTATTCGCGCTCTAGCGAGCTTACTAGGCACCGCAAATTCAATGAAATCGTCGATATCCTAAACGAGGGGGATATTTTGGTCAGAAACACCTCTAAAGTCTTGGCTTTAAGATTCAAAATCCAAGACACCCAAAACTCTCCAGCTGAAATTTTGCTTACCGAAAACTTAGATACTAAAAAAACTCTTTGGAGTGCACTAGTCAAGCCCGGCAAAAAAATCAAAGAGTCCAAAGAGTCCAAAAAATCCAAAAAACAATTTCTTATCGCAAACACAATCCCCATCAATATTTGGCGTGATGGAGATAATTTTTTTGTGGAGTTTAATTCCACCGATGATTTCGAAATCGCTGTCAGGGACTATGGTCTAATGCCATTGCCGCCTTATATGAAGCGGGATGCAACGGCACTTGATAAAGAAAGATACCAAACTATCTACGCTCAGGATCATCAGCGCGGAGCAAGTATCGCCGCGCCCACTGCTGGACTGCATTTTACCGATCGAATCAATTCAGCACTCATAAATAAAGGCGTAGAAATAATTGATACTTGCCTGCACGTCGGACTTGGAACCTTCATGCCGATTAGGACTGATGAAGTTCAAAGCCACGAAATGCACGAAGAATATTACGAAATCAGTCCAACCAACTGGCAAAAAATCCTTAACGCCAAAAAACAAAAAAGGCGTGTAATAGCAGTCGGGAGCACGTCTACAAGAGTGCTAGAGACTCTCGGGCAAGCTAAAGATTATGAATCTCCAGAAATTCTTAGCGGCAAAACCAAAATATATATTTATCCTGGTTATGAATTTAGAATCATAGATGGCCTTATTACTAATTTTCATTTGCCTAAATCGACTCTAATACTTATGATTAGTGCTTTTTTGGGTAGTGAAAAAGTTAAGGAGATTTATGCTGAAGCTATCAAGCAAGAATATAGATTTTATAGCTACGGAGACTGTTGTTTTTTTGATAGCTAGAGTTTTATTTTGGAACGACTAGCTAATTTGCTACAATTACATTTCTATGGCAAAAAAAATGAGAATTTTATTTTTGGGACCAGCAGGATCTGGTAAAGGCACTCAATCAGCGAGACTCGCTGAAAAATACCAAATTCAGCATATAAGCACTGGTGATTTAATTAGAGCCGAAATCAAAAGCGGCACAGAACTTGGTAACCGCGTAAAAGCGATCGTAGAAGCTGGTCAATTGGTATCAGATGAAATAGTAAACGAAATCGTAAAAAACAAAACCAGTGCTCTTGATAATTTTATTTTGGATGGATATCCGCGTACCCTCGAGCAAGCAAAATTCTTTTCTAGCTTTGCAAGTTTTGATTATATTTTTGACCTGGAAGTCCCAAAAGACTTTTTAATAGAGCGTTTGAGCGGTCGTAGGATGTGTACTAAGGCTAAAGATCCTAACTGCAAAGGTGCTTTTCACATTAAGTTTAATCCGCCTGCCCAAGACGGTATCTGTGATCTTTGTGGATCAGACCTCTATCAACGCAAGGATGATAGCTTAGAGACTATCGAAAAACGCCTGAATAGCTATGATGACGAGACTGGGATTCCACTAAATAACTTTTATAAAAATCAAAACCTAATAAAAATCGATGGCACTCAAAACGCTGATAAGGTTTTTAGTGATATAGAAGCCGCTCTATCAGGGCTTTTTAGCCGCCAATAAATTTATAATACTACTCTTCAAAAGAATCAAATTCTTCACTTGGGTTTACTGGAGTTTTGTCTAGTGGTGTAGTTCCGACAGGGTTTTCAAGATTATCTATCAAACCTTCAGAAGTAAAGATACCTAACTCAGTCGCTTTGCCCATAGAAAGTACTTTTATTATGCCTCTATACTCTACGTGAACTTTTGCATCCACAAAAGCATTCTCCGGCGAATCAATTTTAGTAATTACCCATGGACCAATATAACTACCGACTACCATCTCTTGAGTATTTTGCTTAGCTCTCTCCATGGCTTTAGTTGCGAGTTTTAGAACTTTTACTTTTCCAGTACCTTCAAGCACATCAAAATCTGCTTCTTGTTGATTAACAAGAGCAATCATACTGTCTTTAGAAGCAAGCACACCGATAAGAGTCGCTCTATAAGCGATTCTTTTGTAGTTATTAGGTTGTTGTTTTTTAACGATATCAGCTTCCACTTTTCGCTTCAAGTCAGCTACTATCGAATCTGGCATAGCAAATGGATTATCACGTCCGCCTACACTATAGATACTTTTAACGAGCTTGAGCTCTTCGTAATATTTACTTCCTTCTTGAGTAGCAATTTCCCAAACTGGTACTAATTCTTGCTGAGTAGTGAGTGCTACTTTTTCTTTTTTAGGAGGCGCTCTGCGACTGCGTTTAGAGCCTGTAGCCACATACTGACGATTAGAAATTTTATTGTAAATAAAATAGCCCATAAACAAAACTATTACAGCGAGTAGAATAACCAGGTTCCTGTTAGCAAGAAGTTTTTCTATTGGTGATTTATCTTCTTCGTTTTCACCTTCTTCGATTTTTTCTTCAGCATAATCTGAACTCGAATAAGTTCTAAACGGCAAAACGTTCTCATCAGGCTCAGGCTGATAAGAGGTATCATCATATAGATTATAATCGCTAGAACTCTCTTGATAAGCTGGATTAGAGAACTGATTATCAAAAGGTGCTTCACTAGCTGAGTCTATAGCCCTATTGAGTACTGGGTCTTCTTTTGCTTGCTCTGGTTGTTTATAAAACAGACTTGGGGTTTCGGGAATTGGATCAGGTTGATTTTTTAGATCACTTATACTAAACACTCCATCATCATCATCTGCAAGATCAGCAGGCTCAGTCGGAGCTATATAAGATGGCGCTATTTCTTTTTGATTAAAAATATCATCAAGTGCACTAGATTCTTCGTCATATTTACTGACTACTTTGTTTTCTTTTGCTTTTGGCACAAGAAAATCCTCTTCCTGACGAGGTTCTATGCCTGTCTCAAAACCGATTTCGCGCATTTCTCTAAAGCTAGAAAAATCATCCAGCAACATATCTATATAACCAAGATCTGTTTCTTGAGACTTAGGAGCCTCTTCATGAGCGGCTTGTGAGGTGATAGCAGGTGAAACTGGCTGAGGTTCTGGAGCGGTAAACTTAGGCTGAGGCGCTGGTATGTTTTGATCAATAGATAAAATTTGTTCAAGACCATTTGGCTTATTTTCATCTTCCTGAGACGGTTTGGGCTTATCAAAAAAGCTACCGCCAGAAGCGATAATATCTTCTTGATCATCAGTATCAAAACCATCGGCAGGAGGCCATGACCTTGCTTGATCGGCAAAGTCAAAGAATGATGGCTTTTCCTCAGGATTTTTTTCGTCAGCCATGTGTGCTAGTAAAGAGGTTTTTCAAGCCTCATAAACCGCATAGATATTGAATTCTACAAGGTTTATTTTGTAGTAGGAGGAACAACACGCATTAATTCCTCTACTGTTGTTTTTTGTTCAAGTATTTTTTTGCACGCAGCAGAATAAAGCGTAGGCATTTTCAAATCTCGCATTGCTTTTTTGAGATCATCGATACCAGCACCTCGAGCCACCACTTCTTTCATTTCTTCGGTAAGTGGCATTAGCTCAAAAATACCTTCTCTTCCTGAGTATCCAGTATTATTACAGTTTTGGCAACCCTTGGCTCTTACAAGCGTAACAGGGTCTTGGTTTGGATCCAATCCAAGCAGAACCATCTCCTCGGGAATTGCTGGATGCTGTTCCTTACAATATTTACAAACTCTTCTTAAAAGTCGCTGAGCAACAACTCCGACAAGCGCACTGCTTACCAAATAAGGAGGTATGCCCATATCTACTAATCTAGTAATAGTACTAGGAGCATCATTAGTGTGCAAAGTACTCAAAACCAAGTGCCCGGTAAGAGCAGCCTTAATAGCGATCTCAGCAGTCTCCAAGTCCCTGATCTCACCGATCATAACGATATCCGGATCTTGCCTGAGAATACTTCTAAGACCCGCAGAAAAAGTTAGTCCAGCCTTAGTATTAACTTGGACTTGATTTACCCTGGCTAATTGAAACTCCACAGGATCTTCGACAGTAACCACATTTTTGGTAACATCAATTAGCTTAGCAAGACTCGTATATAGTGTACTAGTTTTACCAGAGCCCGTCGGACCAGTGATCAAAACCATTCCCTGAGACATACTCAGCCAAGATTCATAAAGAGGAATAATATCATCAGGCATTCCAAGACTCGATAATTCTAAAAACGAATTTTCATGCGGCAAAAGTCTAATCACACATTTTTCGCCGTACAGCGTCGGTAAAGTCGAGACACGCAAGTCTAGCTTAGAATTATTAATAATCTCTGTAACCCTTCCGTCTTGCGGAACACGTGACTCAGCGATATTAAGATCAGCAATAATTTTTATTCTAGCTAGAATAATTTTTCTGTAGTCATTTTGGGAATCGCATTTATATCGGCACACATCATTTAGGACACCATCTATTCTAAATCTCACGATTAGATCATACTCACATGGCTCAAAATGGATATCAGAAGCGCCGCGCTTAGAAGCCTCCTGTAAAACCCAGCGAACCTCGTTACCGATTGAGTTTTCGTCATTTGCATTAATACTTCTGGATTGGATTTTTTGAATCGAAGCCACCAAATCCGCTCCCAGCTGAGCAGTCGGCTTGTGATTTTCAGAGCTATTAGGTTTAGCACCTGACTTAATAAAACTCCAACTGCGCTGATTTATACGAATAACTTTTATTTCAGTATTAGGTACAAAGGGTTTTAAAGACTCGGCAATTTCTGGTACAGCTGTCTCGCAACAAGCCACGAAAAGCTGATTCTGAGCGAAAAGCAGAGGAATCGCTGTATCTTTTGGCCAGTCAGATTTCATCGAAGCAATTAATGATTTATCTAAGTAAATCGGGTTTAGTTCTCTGTTTTGATTGACAAGCAATTGCAGTGCATCTTTTAAGGAGACCTGATTACGCTGTAAAAGTTGGTAGGCCGATTGTTCTTTAACTGGAGTGCTCATAATTAATTTTTATAATCCAAATAGTTTTGCATCAACTCATAAGTATCCGCAACACTATTAATTAAATACCCAGCTTCGCGCTCTTTCATGCGGTCTGAGACTTGAATTGATAAACCTTTTAATTTATTTATTACTTTAAAACCAAAATTATCAGTCAAATCATCGCCAAAAAACACAAGATAATAATCTGGATAATATTTATTAATATCTTCAATCGCTAAACCCTTATTGATATCTTTAGGAAGAAATTCATAAACATCGTGACCGGTCTGAACGCGAAATAAATGCGTGTGCTTTTCTGCTTCCTGATCCAAGCGAGATTTTAATTCATCACGATTAGGGTGGTCCTTATAATGCAAGGTGATCGAAAGAGGTTTTCTTTCCCATGCTATGTGCGGTTCAGAGTTGAAGGCTTGGTAAATTTTTTCTAAATGTTCGGTGTAGTTTGACTCGCGGCACTCTTCGTTTTTTTCTCCGCCGTGACTGCCATAAATAATTGCGGAGGTATGAAGCTTGTCAGCTAGTAGCATTTTCAAATTGGCGATAGATCGTCCCGTAACAATAGAGATCCTGGTTTCAGGGCAAGTCGCCAAGCTATTTAAAATCGATATTTGCTCAGGGCTCAAAAGAGCTTGATTATGCTCTTTATTAAGATGGACAAGAGTACCATCATAATCAAAAATAAAAAAAACTTTTTGGTGGTTTTTTATGATTTTTAAAAACAGTTCGGGATTAAGTAATTCTTGCACCTGCATCTAAAAATATTTTAGCAGATAAAGCTAAAATACTGATCTAGAGTGGGTTATAGCATTTGCAATTTACCGTTTTTTAGCTTTTTAAAAGTACATTGAGAGCTTGTTTTTTTAGATTTCTTTTTTGCTTTTGCAGTATTTAAGTACTCAGCATCATAGTCATAAATTTCATATTCATACTCATCTTGAAGATCCATGCTTGATTTATAGTTTAGATTTAGATCATAAGTATCATAATGAGTCAGAACTTGAGATATCATGTAAGTTTTCTTCTTACCATCTTCGACTCTTTCTACTTGAGTATCTGCATAAGTAGAGGTATTAACGATTAAACCCTGGTCAAACACAATTACCCAGCTTAAATCAGAGGGTAGTAAAATTCTTTTTATTTCAACCAACTCTGGAAAACTATAAGCTATCACTACTGAGTCGCCAGATTCTCTTTTTAGTAAATAAGCACGATCAGATTTTGTAAAAAGTGAACCTTGGTAGAGATACTCACCGTACTCAGCTGAAACAGGAGTCAAAGCACCTAACAGCAACATCATGACCATTAAGACTTTGCTTAAATATTTCATCCACATCTCCAAACGAGCTTTTATAAAGCTTACAATTCTATTATACCCTGATTTTTCTAAAATATAACTCTAGGTAATTCCATCTAAACGCTGATTATATCTACGACTGAATACACTATGAAATGGAGATTATCAAGGTCTTATTTAGGGCCTATATTATTTACAATAATTTTTTAACTAGGAAATTTTAAATGAGTTTGAATTACAATATTGATAGCTTGAATTACAAAATAATAGAAACTGAAGATGGGACAACAAGCTTTTGGAACGAAGGATTTCAAGAAGCGTATCACTCAAAAGTGGGTGCTTACAGAGAAGCTCTAGAAAAGCACATTCAGGCTTGTAACATAACAGAGCTTGCTTACAAATCCAATCAAATAGATATTTTGGATTTGTGTTTTGGGCTTGGATATAACACACTGGTAGCTATTGACGAAGCCCGCAAAGTCAATCCAGAAGTGAAAATTAATATTATTGCTCTTGAAAATGATTTTGAAATTTTAAAAAAAATCGGGCAACTTTCTGTACCACAGTCTATAAGCGACTTACGCGATTCTATAAATCAAGTGAATTCTATTAACGATCCCGAGATGTTATTTGTTTATCCTTGCTACAACCTTGAAGGTAAAAACTTTAATCTAAGTATCATTATGGGAGATGCTTCTTGTAGTATAGACCTGCTGGAGAACGATTCGTTTGATGCTGTGTTTTTTGATCCCTTTAGCCCTAAAGTTTGTCCTGAGCTTTGGCAAGCGAGTTTTATAAAATCGGTAGTTAATAAAGCTAAACCAGGAGCGCTAATCTCGACTTATAGCTCCTCAAGACTGGCTAAAGACGGGTTTCTGGCTAGTAATTGCAGTATTCAAGAAGGACCGCTCTGCGGAAGGCGCACAGGCGGAGTTTTAGCTAAAAAATCTTGCTAAGAATTTTCTTTTCTGGCACTGATGATGTTTACATCCTGAACAGCTTTGGTTATGATTATTATTAGTGAGCATTTCAGAAGAAAAATACAAAACCTCAACCACATACATGCTTCCATTTGAAAAAATGCACGGTCTTGGCAATGATTTTGTGGTGGTAAATAATTTACATCTGCCCGAGGATTCTAATGAAGAATTCGAATCAGATCTAGCTATAAAAATTTGCAATAGGCATTTTGGGATTGGGGCTGATGGATTAATTATTATTGACAACCCCAAGCAATCACAGTCAGCGTGCAAGTCTTGGCGTTTTTACAATTCTGATGGTACTATCGCTGAAATGTGCGGCAATGGCATTCGCTGTGCCGCTAAATACATTTATGAGCACGGCTTGAGTTTTGAAGAAACGAAATTTAGCATAGAGACCCTCATTGGAGATATGTTTATTAGCCTAGAAAAAGACGATATGGTAAAAGTCGACATGGGTAGACCACGCGAAATCATCGAAAATCAAGAACTCACTATAAAAGATTTTTATTTTCCTTATACTTTTGTATCCATGGGGAACCCGCATGCTGTAAGCTTTTGGGAGCAAGATCTCGGCTCTGTAAAAAATCATGGACCAGAAATAGAAGTACATTCTAATTTTCCCAAAAAAACTAATGTGGAATTCGCCAGAATTCTTGATAAAAATTTTATCGATCTTACCGTCTGGGAGCGTGGTTGCGGATTTACTAATGCTTGCGGGACCGGTGCTTGTGCTACTGCAGTAGCTTCTATACTTAGAGGCTACAACAAACAGGATCAAGACATAACAGTAAAGCTACCAGGAGGACCCTTGATTATCCGCTGGGATTCAGTCACTGAGAGTGTTTTCATGACGGGTGAAGCCAAGTTAGTGTTTATGGGTTATTATAATTTATAAGCTATGAGCTCTAGTAACACTCTTAAACAAATTGCTTTTATTTTTTTATTTTTGATTTTTGGATCACTCGCTTTTTTAGGATTAACTAATTCAAGCCTTCGAGTAATTTCCATAATGCAAATTATGGGGCTAAAAGATATCGAAAAAAAAGAATTTTTAGATATTGTCTCTAGATTAAACTGGGATAAAAAACCTTTTTATTTAATCAATGCTCAGCAACTTAACAACTTACTTGAAAAGCAGCCATTGATTAGATCTGCGACCGTTAGACCAATTCTTTTCCCCAAAAAACAAATCAAAATTCTAATTCAAGAAGAAGTACCGTGGGCATATTACCGCAAGCAAATAATCAACAAAGAAGGGATTGTAATAATTAATTCACGAGCAGAAGCCAAGTTATTTAATGCGCCCTCTGTAGAAAAACTATATGCAGATTTTGAAAACCGTGAATCTGGCTTAATTGAAATAAAAACTTACAACTCACTTGCCAAAAAAGATTTTAATAAATTAAAAACTATAAGCGATCACGTCAATTTAGACCTCAAATTAATTGGAGCAGAAGAGCGAGTTACAGGCATTAGGATTGACTCTGAGAATAATTTATTTATTCAATCCCAAAATTACGAATTGAAAGCTGGGATCTTTGACAAAAAAGTAATGGAAAGAATTCAAAAACTCGATTTGGTCGCTAAAAAAATTAGAGAAATTGAAAAATCTGGCACTAAGCTTGCTTATGTAGATCTGTCTCTGGGAGCCAAAGAAGTTATAGTTGGAAAAGAAACTCTAGAAGCGTTATAATTTACCTATGTCAAATAAACCAAGAGTTATAGTAGCTGGTGCTTTCGGTAAAATGGGAAAATCAGCGATTGAAACCTTTTTACAAAACTCTGATAGCTTTGAATTAGTTGCAGGCGTGGTGCGCAACCTGGGCAATATCCCAAAAGAAACTAAGGAGTTCTATAGCGAGCATAAGCTAACCCTATCAGATAGCCTTGAAGAACAAATACATCTCGGCGCAGATATTTTAGTCGAACTCACTACTCCAGATAGCGTTTTTGAAAACTCTAAGCTCGCTTTAAAAAACGGGGTTAGACCCGTAATTGGAGCTACTGGCTTGAGCGAAGATGACATTAATGAACTTAGCTCACTAGCAAGTAAAAGCCAAACAGGGGCAATTATTGCACCTAATTTTGCGATAGGAGCGATTTTGATGATGAAGTTTTCTGCGATCGCAGCCAAGTATATGAAAAATTTTGAGATTATAGAAATGCATCACGATAAAAAAGCTGATGCTCCTTCTGGAACAGCACTCAAGACCGCCCAAATGATTTCCAAAAATATCAGCGGCTCTGCCAGTGTCAATGTTAATGATGGTTACCCGGCACGCGGAGAAAAAGCTTATAACACTCGCATCCACAGCGTGCGTCTGCCTGGGCTTGTCGCTCACCAAGAAGTTATTTTTGGTGGTCAAGGTCAAACTCTTACTATCAGGCACGATAGCATTGATAGATCCAGCTTTATGCCTGGGATTTTACTAGCTTGTCAAAAAGTAATGGAATTAGATAAATTAGTTTATGGCTTGGATAGCTTGATTTAATTTTTCTAACTCATCATTGCGATTTCTAATCCAGTCGCGAGCCCAGATTCTATGCACTTTCCAGCCCAAAGACTCTAAAACTTCTCGACGCAATCTTTCTCTGTCTCTTGTGGTCTTTGCTGATCTATACATCTCACCGTCTGTCTCTATTCCTAAGATAAATTCATCTGGGTTACTTGGATTCCTTACAGCAAGGTCAATTCGATAATCAGAAGCGCCCAAGAATCTCTCTACTTGATAACCTTGAGTTTCAAGAGCTTTGGCTATGGACTGCTCGATAAGAGATTTCTGCAAAATTTCCTTAGGAAGATCTTGGCGGATGATTTCAATATTATCTGGCTGAACAGCAGATCCTGAGCAAGTTTCAGCAAAAGCTAGATATTTTTTTAGCAGTATAGCGCCTTGAGCACTAGTTCTACTAAGATCTATATCGCTTGCATGAATCGAAGAAAAAACTTTTAGTTTACTGCGGGCTCTGGTAACAGCGACATTGAGCCTTCTGTGACCACCTTCTCTATTTAACGGTCCAAAATTATGTGATAGAGTGCCTTTCTTGTCATAAGCGTAACCAATACTAAAAAATATACAATCTCTCTCATCACCTTGGACATTCTCAAGATTTTTGATAAATAGCGCATCAGATTTTTCCTCATCCAAAAATTCATAGTTTTTATCAGCGGAAGATCTAAGGATTTTGGCCAGCTCACGCTCAATAGCGAACTGCTGAGCTTCCGAAAAAGCAATCACACCGAGGGATTGCTGAGGATTACTTGCGTAATGCTCCATAATAGCTTCAGCTACTCGCTGAGCTTCTTTGCGATTAAACCTAGAACCCCGTTCGTAATACCCTTCTGGTATAAATTCAAAATCAACTCCAAAACTATCAGATTTAGCGATAGCAGACGGGAAAGTAATTAGCTGACCGTCATAGATATTAGCATTAGAAAACTTGATCAAATCCTCATGCCTACTGCGATAGTGCCAGTTTAGTGTATGAGACTTTAGGAATACAGAACATTCATCCAGAACACTTTCAAAATTATTATTCTCAAAATCATCATCATCACTTATGTAGTTGAAAAAATTTGTCGGCGGTAATTGGTTAGAATCACCGGCAAGTATTAATTGATCTGCTCTATAAATAGCGCAAATAGCGTCTTCAGTGCGGATTTGGGAAGCTTCATCAAAAATCACCAAATCAAATTTAACTTGATTGGTTTGATTAGTTTTTTTATTAGCTTCGATCAGCTGGCTGACTGACAAGGGGCTCATCATCCAGCATGGCTTGAGGGTTTGGAGAAGTTCTGGAATTTCTTGAATCATTAACCTAATAGGCTTATGCTTTTTCTTTTTATTGATTTCTTGGCTTAAAAACTGCATACCCACTCGATTATCGGCATTACCAGCATACTCAGCCCAGCCCAAAGCCAGTCTATAAGCGATCTCTTGATTATTTCGAGAAATTATTTTTTGATCGAGTTCATTAAATTTATCAATCAATATTTGCTGTGAACTGCCACTAAATTTACGAATATCTAAATTCTCAAGCTCGATTTTATCTATCCATAATTGATATAATTTACGCGAAAAAATATTTTTAATTACAGTTTCATTTAGATCTGAAATCGGGGAATTAATTAATGCCTGCATCATTTGCGACATACCAAGCTCGCCAGCTGATCTTTCAACAGCGCGAAACTCAATCCAGTCCTCGATTTGAATAATATTATTAACCAAAGCGTCTAAATGCTTGCTAACTTCACCAAAATCCAAATTCTCAATATCAACATTAGGATGCGGAAATACTGAATAATAAAAGTTAAGATGATATTTTACCAGCTCGTAAGCTCCCAATAAATCCCTAGTCTTGAGCTTAAATTGTTCAAACTCTTCGCCAGCATGAACATCTGAAATCACATCAACAAGAGCATTTGGAAGAACTTCGGTATTAAACTTAGCCATTACTTTTTGGACCCATCTAATTGCCGTAATAGTCTCGTTCCAATCAGTATCAAGCTCTTTATAAAAATCTCCCAAGACAAGAGTCAGCTCAGCTCCGTCTTTATTAAGCTCTGAAGCCTGCTTGTCAAGCAGGACTGCCTGCTGAAGATCATTAATAATCACCTGCAAGCTTCTAGACTCATTAAGAAGCGCTGTTTTTTTGATTTGGTTAACTGTTCGCCAATAATCCACATTGAGAAACTTAAAAACGCCTGTGAAATTCTTAGTGAATTTATTAAGAAGCTCTTCATGATTGAGTTCTAGAAACCCCTCGCTATAGCGCGTGAGAATTTGTTTTTTAGTGGATTGATATTCTTCGTGGTCGATTTTAGCTGAAACAGTAAGATTCTGCACTTGCTGAAGGTTATGACCATTAAACCAATCTTTCTTAGGGAAAGGTGAATTGATCGCTAATTCAGAAGCTTGAGCAAGCCATTTAAACTCACTAAGATTAGTTACCTTTTTATCAAAAAACCGCTCAGAGATTGGGTTTGCGTACGAGGATAGTTTTGAGACTACATTTTTAAACTCAATAAAATTGGATTTGATCTGATTCTCTACATCAAAACTTAAATTTTGGATATTAGCGTTTTTCCAAATAAAATTATTATAGTTATTAATAATATAAGAAAAAACCGCGATTTTTTTAAACAAATAATCTATTTCGGCTAATCGCTGAATATCAATCGCTTCTATAGTAGGAATAGTAAATTCAAGATTGCGGTGATGATCTTCAAGCTCAGATTCGATGCAAGCTAGTTTGCCATAAATTTCATAAAGAGACATATTTATCGGGCGTCTTAATTTATGCAATTCATCAATAGCTTTTTGGATTTGGGATTTTACTTTTATTAGTGAGTCGATATAATCCTCTCTGGGAGCGAGGTTTGCGATATTCTTTATATCCTCTATTGTGGTTCTGAGATTGTCGATAATATCAGATTTTTTTTGCTGTGAGTTATGGAGCTCCAAGCAAAACTTATCAAGTTTACTTTTCTTGAGCCTATTAACCACCACATCTAATGCAGATTTTTTTTCACTTACAAAAAGAATTTTTTTATTTGCTGATAACGCTTCAGCAATAATATTAGAGATAGTTTGAGACTTGCCAGTACCAGGCGGGCCCTGAATCACAAAGCTGGCTCCAGCTCGTGCCGAATAGATAGCTTCTTCTTGGCTACTATCAGCGCTCAGGATCTGCATGCTTTCTGCTGGATCAATTTTTATATCAATCTCATCAGCTTTAATTAGATATTTAAAGTCAATGTTTTGATTCAGCTCGGCAGTTTCTAATATCTCCCCTGAAATCTGCTTGATGACCGGGTGCTGAGTGATTAGATCTTCGTTTTCTTCAATATCCCGGTATAAAGATAGCTTGGCAAAAGAAAATAAACTTAAGGACGCATCCTCGATAATATCCCAGCTTGAGTGATCTTTTTTTAGTAAGCTAGAAAACTCCTGAATTAAAGCTGTCAAATCATCTTGAGTCTCAATATTGGAGAGCTTTTCCTCGATTTCATTAATAGACTGGGAGCTAATACCAAAATCTCTTTCTAGTTTATAAATTAAAGTCGGATTAATTCTAATCTCATCATCAATCAAGCTTAATTTAAATGAGCCGCTTAAGCCCTTCCTCTCTAGGCTAACTGGTATTAGTAATAAAGGAGATTTTGCAATCTCTTCATCAGGGAACCACTCCAAAAAAAACAAAGCCAAATACAAAATATTAACGCCCTGTTCTTGCAAACTTGCTTGAGAACGGGTTTTTAGCTTACTAAGACTTTGCTCAAGATCACGGCTATCTTTATCTGTAAGTAAATTATTAGTCAAATCCATATTCTCAGCTAAAACCGGCAAAGGCGCAGTATCAGAAAAATCACCAAAATCAGCCATTTCCATACCAGGCTCATCCATGCCAGGCGAAAGCTCTTCGCCAAAATCACTAGTATTAAAAGTACTGATCTGCGCTTGAAAACCAAGTGAGCGAGAGTCAATAACAAGTTTTTGAAAAATTTCCTGAGGTTTTTCTTTTAGGAAAATTGTCGTTGATGACCTTGCCTTAAAAAACAAAAGTTGATTTCTTCGACTAAAATCTATTAAATGTTTTTTCCATTTTTCTAATTGGACTTTTACCGGGGAATCAGGTTTTAAAACTGGACTAGTCATGCGGGGTTATCTTAAAGTCCTAAAAAGACAGTAAGACTAGATATATAGTCGCTTAAAAAAAGTTTTTGTTCCTAGAATTAAAAAACAATATGCTATTAAGCAGACGCTTCTTCTTGAGCTTTTTTAGCTTCCGCTTCAGCTTCAGCACGTTTCTTTTTAGCTTTAGTGTTTTTTGTGCTTGTTTTTAAAATTTCTTCTTTTGCTTTTGATTTAGAAGCTCTGGTTTTTGATTTGAATTGATATGGGCCATTTGCTAAATCATGAATAGGCTGTTTGCTAAGAACAAAAGATACAGTCTCAGAAGCCTGCGCGCCCACGCCTTTCCAGTATTCAGCTCTTTGTACGTTATAAACAAGCTCTTTTGTTCTTGGATTATAAAATCCCAAAACCTCTGTTGGCTTACCTTGTCTTTGGCGTGAATGTTCAATTACCACAATTCTATAAAGTGGTTGTTTGTTTTTTCCGAATCTCTGAAGTCTGATTTTTAACATAGATAAGCTTTGATTTTAGCTTGAAAATCCTTAGTAATACAAGCTTGATATTATTTCTTTAGAAATTAATAAGTATTACTAGTTTGCTGTAAGCAAAAGTTCGTTTACTTTAGCAACTGGGTTAGTAATAGGCGCAAAATTAGCATCTGGGAAGTGAATTTTGATCTCTCTTTCAGCAGAACCAGGCTCAGTATCGCTTCCGTGAATAGCGTTATCACCTATGTGCTTACCAAATTTTTTACGAATCGTACCATCGGCCGCCGCTTCAGGGTTAGTAGCTCCCATCGCATCTCTAGCGCGAGCCACAATATTATCAGCTTCCCAAACCATACCGATAATCGGGCCAGCAGTAAAACTCTTAATCAAATCAGGAAAAAATGGTTTATCGCTCAAAGCGGCGTAATGATTACGAGCTAACTCATCACTAGGCTGATAGATCTTCATTGCCACGCATTTAGCATCAGGAAGGAGTTCTGTGAGCATTTGAATAATACCAGCTCCATCTTTTCTTGCAAAAGCTTCTGGTTTAACGGCTAAAAATGTTTTTTGAGTAGTCATAAATAAAATTGTAACATAGGATAATTTGCTAAAATATGGAACTAATGCAAAACACCAAAATCAAGTCCCTAAGCCCGATTCAATGGAATGATGAGCAAAACATAGTAGAAATAATCGACCAGAGACTACTACCTTACAAACTCGAATGGCTTAAAATCAGCTCAGTAAAAGAAATGGCGCAAGCCATTACTGATATGGCTCTTAGGGGCGCGCCCTTAATTGGCATTTCTTCAGCTTACGGCATGGCGCTTGCTGTTAAAGAAGGTATGAACCTTACTCAAGCAGATCAAATCCTTAGATCAACCAGACCCACAGCGGTAAACCTAATGTGGGCGCTTGATGAAATCCAATCTGTGATTAGCACTGCTAAGCCAGAAGATTTATTTAATGCCGTTTTAGAGCGAGCCAAAACCATTCATAGAGAAGATTTTGAATCTTGTAAAAAAATGTCTGAGATCTCAGCTGAATATATCAAAAACAAATTTGGCAAAAAAAAATTCAGGATCATGACTCACTGTAACGCTGGAGCTCTTGCTACTGGTGGCTACGGAACCGCTCTGGGATTGATTCGTGAGCTTGCGCAAGAAGACTTAGTGGAGATGGTTTACTCCAATGAAACTCGCCCGCGTCAACAAGGCTCGCGCCTAACAGCTTGGGAACTAGCTTACGAAGGCATTCCTGTCACTATGCTCAGTGATAATATGGCGGCTCATTGTATGAAACAAGGAATGATTGATTTTGTGATTGTGGGAGCAGACCGCATTACAGCTAATGGAGATGCCGCTAATAAAATCGGTACTTATCAAGTAGCGATTGTAGCTAAGTTTCATCAAGTGCCGTTTTTTGTGATAGCCCCGCTCAGCACTGTCGATCA
>Ga0169931_10004609_pt1 | contig 21374 bp, 17 predicted proteins | sample Kivu_15m_20L_FD_129675 | JGI IMG/M metagenome (GOLD analysis project Ga0169931, IMG submission 129675) | Freshwater microbial communities from Lake Kivu, Western Province, Rwanda to study Microbial Dark Matter (Phase II) - Kivu_15m_20L... | ecosystem: Environmental > Aquatic > Freshwater > Lake... | reverse complement strand
TGCTCCAAGGGAGCGATAGTCGGGATCAACCCGACGGTAAAATACTTTCAGACTGATGGATTTAAGGTTATATTGCAGCGATACATTTCCAGCAGTAAGCAACTGTGCACCAATCTTAGGTGTGAATATGCTTCTGATAGGATTTATTTCGGCAAGTGTATCCAGCACTGCCAGCCTTACATCGCGATTAAGCATGCTTCCCGCCGCTTCGAGGCGGAAATGCAAGCGTTTAGTTATAGAGAAACGTGTGCTTAAGCCCAATGCCAGGTTTTCTTGTGGAGCCATTTCAACCGAGGGCGACAGCGTTGGAATGGACAAAGTATCATCCCAAGCCTTAAAGAGCATCAAATCAACATAATTTCGGCGGCTGCCTGCCCCGATTTTTACACCGTAACCTATACGCCGGTATGCCGGATCGGGTGTAATAGAAGCAAGCGTATCCTGACGCACCGGTTTTGCAAAACGGCCGTAAAAAGCCGCAAACCGAAAGCCCTTGGGATTTAGCTCAACACCGGCCCCCAGAAACTGAAGACCAGACATCACATAAGGGTTAAATCGAATGCTGCGATAGCCAAAATGAAACGTAGCCCATTTGTAGAAAGGGCTTACCCCGAAGCGATTGAAAGGTTGATTAAAAGCCCTTTGCTGTGATCCAAGTGAAAAACTAAAAGGCAATTGCCATCCATAAATGCTCAGAACCGGGTTTCCTTGTGCCATCCACCAAAAGGGCTCATTACGCGCCTGACCGTTTCCCAAATAAAAATATGGACCGCCCTGAATACTTAAGTTACCGCTCATGCGCACAGCATTACCTTTACCAATTTGAGCAAGATCCTGAGCGGGCATTTTTAAATGCAGCAAGCAAATAAATACGAATATAACCAGACTTATACCACTGCAAAGCTTCATAGTGCTTCAAAAATCGAACGATTTACACTAGGAAATGCTTAAGAACTTATAAGTGGCAATAAATCACAAATAAGTGGTATTTATTGTGCATAGCTGGTTGTGAATACAGTTATTTTTGAATGTAATCAAGAAACTCATCTTTCTTTCTTCGGGAAACCGTGAGGGTAGCTCCATTGCTCATTTCAACGTATCCCCCATCCTGGCGAATGTATTTACTCAAATGAGTTATATTGATAATATTCGAATGATGAATTCTGAAAAAGCCTTTATCTGATAGCATTTCCTCGAAATCGCCGATTGATTTTGACGAGAGTATTTTCTTATCTCCTTTAAGAAGAAGGTGTGTATATGAGCCCTCCGATTGCAAATAAATAACGTCATCTTGCTCAAGGAAATGAATTCCTTTATCGGTGGGAACACTAATTTTTTTAATGGTGTTTTGTGATTTAATAAAGTCAAGTAGTTCTGAAACTCCGGTATTATCTTCCCTCGTAAGTGTGATTACTTTATTAACCGCTTGTCTAAGTTCATCAGGGTCAACAGGCTTAAGTAAATAATCTGTAGCCGAAACCCGAAAAGCTTTCAATGCAAATTCATTGTAAGCAGTTGTAAAAATAATATGCATGTTTAGATGCGATAATTTTTCAACTAGCTCAAAACCATTCAAACGAGGCATTTCAACATCTACAAAAAGAATATCAGGCTTGATGGATGGAATCTTTTCCAAAGCCTCAAGAGGCAAGCCGAATGTAGCTACCACCGTAACTTGAGGGCAGTATTTTTCAATGGTATACTTAAGAAAATCAATACCATTGGCTTCATCGTCTACAATAACGGCTTTAATCGTCGGCTGGGTTTCGGAGTTTATCATGATAAATCTTAATTTTAATATTTACCCGCGTACCCGCAGGTGCTCTGTTTTCGTCAATTAAATCCTCAATCAGCAAATTGCTTTGTCCGGATGCGCTCATGTTGTAACTGTTGAGGCGATTTAGCGTTACTTCCATTCCCAGCGATTTCTTCTTTAGACTGCTTTTGCTCTTTAGTTCAGCAGCAGCTTCTCTGCCGATGCCATTATCGGTAATTGTGCAAATAAGGTAATCGCCTTCGCCTCGTAACTCAATTTTCAAAAACCCCGGCTTATTGCTGTGGAGCAGTCCATGCCAGATTGCATTCTCAACAAAAGGTTGGATAATCATAGGCGGGACAGGAATAAAATCAAGTCCGGGTTCAACAATAAGCTCGTATTTCAACGAGTTGCCAAACCTGAGGTTTTCCATATCTATGTAAAGACGAAGGGCGGCCAGTTCATTCTCGAGACTAATGGAAGAGGATCTCGAATTATCGAGAATCAGCCGGATTAACCTCGAAAACTTGGTTACATACATCGAAGCCTCTTCGGGTTTGCTTTTTACGATATAACTATTGATTGAATTAAGGCAGTTGAAAATAAAATGCGGATTCATCTGACTCCTCAATGCTTTGTTCTCCAATTCCCTTAATTTTTCAGCAAGTGCATTTTCTTCCTGTGCTTTTTTCTGAATAAGCCTCACCCGGTACCGGTATATTAAAAACACAAAAAAAAGAAGTAATACTGTGACTAAAATTCTGAACCAGGAAGTTTTCCAGAATGGAGGAATTATTTTAATAAAAATAATTTTAGCGGCTGTACACCACTCACCTGCTGCATTTTTTGCCCGTAGCGAAAGTTGATATTCTCCCGGAGGGAGTCCGGAATAATTAATTTCACCGGTTATACCGCAATTTATTGGTTCACGATCAAATCCCTCTAAATAACTGAAATAGTAATAGTCAGATCGGGCATTGATATCAGGAACGGTAAAATTAAAATACAAGTAATTCTCATTATAATTCAGCATTAAAGTATCAGTAAAATGTGCGGTATTATTTGCTTGATAGAGTTCGTTAAATAATTTAATCTCATTCAGATAGATTTTTCCTCCGCCCTTATTCATCAAAATGGCTTCAGGCAAGAAACCAATCAATCGGTTATTGCCGCCGGCATACATAAGGCCATCGCTTCCCATTCCTATAAAATTAGGCGCTTCAAATACCATCCCGAAACGCTTACCAAAGTTTTGAACAAAACCACTTTTTATAAGGTACACCGAAATGCCGTTTTCGTGAACCATCCATAAATTGCCTCTTAGATCCTGATTCATGCAAGCTATTTGTGTTCCGGAAAGCCCCTTATTGCGTCCAATAAATTCGAGGCTTTTTTTGTAGGGATTGAATCTTGCCATACCGAGATTGCTGACGTTTAGCCAAAGGCTGCTGTCGGATAAAGCCAATGCCTGTTCTACTTCGCCTCCGGCAGAAAGCGAGTTTTTCATTCTTTCTGAAATTATAATGCAATGCGATTTATCCGGATGATATCCAATTAAATCGCGTTGAGCGGTGCGAATCCAGATTCTGTTGTCATACCCGGCCACGAGCATGAGTGGCCAGAAATCATTTGCTCCGGTTGCCTTTTCTATAATTTCATTGTGTTTTTGCGGGGCACTGCCGGGTGTATAGGAGTATAATGTCCGGTTAGAAACAAACCATAGTTTATTGCCTGAATCCTTGCATACAGCCTCTACACGCTCCTTGAATTCAGCTCCATCGTATGCAGGTTTAAGTCCGCCGTAGGCGGAGGGAGTAAATTCAAGCAATCCCGAAGTGCTTGCAACAAGCCAGGAGTCTTTCTTAAAAGGGTGTTCAATGCATTCACTAACAGAAGCAGGCGTTTTTTCATCAGGATAATAAAAAGCTTTCAGTGCTTTTCCGCCGGAACGGCGAAAGCCGTATAAGCCGGCACGGTAATAAGTTCCGGCATACACAATAGAATCACCCGGAGGACTAATAACCGAGGAAACAACCGTAATAGTAGGATCAATATAAGTATGTTGAAAAGTACTTCCATCGTAATTTTTTACTCCCGGCAAGGCTTCATGCATTTGATAAACCCCTTCGGTTGATCCCAGAAATATGCCGTTTTCTACCTTATATAATGCAGTTCCATCGCCTGTTTCTCCCTTTTGAAGTTCAAGAACTCCGGGAAACTCATCACGTAAAAAAGTAACTTCTTCAGTTCGTGTGTTTAGTTTGCCAAAACCATCAGATATGCAAGAAAACAAAATGGTTTCAGCATCAATAAACATCAAATCAACTGCTTGGTTTTTTAATGCATCAAAATTGGGATGAATTAAATATTGTTTCCAAGTGTTTAATTTCGGATCATACGATTGAATTCCCTGACTCCAGGTTGAAAAATATAATTTACCATCAGGACCAATGCATCCATTTATTAAGGTGTTTTTTGGCGGAATATCTGTTTGGATGATTTTTTCGTGAGCCCCCGAAACTGGATTGAATTTAACCAAGCCCACGCGCGTTGCTAACCAGAGCAGGCCATCTGCATCAATCACGAAATCTCTTATTTCATTAAAATTATAAGGATCTGTCCGTTCATCAAACCGATAGGTTATAAACTTACCGTTTTGGCTATTGAACTTCGAAAGCCCCTTGCCAAAGCATGAAACCCACATATTTCCGGCAGCATCCCTCACTATTTTACTAATATGGTTGCCTGCAATTGAATGACTATTGCCCGGTATATATTTAAATTGTTTGAATTTTCCAGTTTTCTGGTTCAGGACATTTAAACCGCTCGATTCTGTGCCAATCCATAAATTTCCTTTCCGGTCTGTTTCGAGACAATTAATCAGATTCCCGCTCAAACTAAGACTATCAGAAGGGTCGGAATAGTAGTTCTTGAAATTTTTTCCATCAAATCTTGATATTCCGGAATGAGTTCCAATCCATAAAAAACCCGCATTATCGGTTTTAAATGCCCTTATCATGCGGTCAGAAAGTCCGTCTTCAATGGAATAATGAACAAACTGCTCCTGTGCCTGAATTGCATTTACGAGCAGGAAGCACGAAACAAGAACAGCAAAAAAGAAACAAGACCGGATTTTCATTTGAAGGGTTTAAATTACTTGTTTCGATTATTGTACAAGGCCATTATTGAATAATTGGTTTAATTTTAAATAAAAGTGGACCCTTGTAGCAAATATATGGCTGACCTTATATCCTATTAGGATTAGTGTGTGCTTCGCTATCTTCGCAGCATGGGGTATTTTGAATGGATTGCTGCTGCAATTGCATTTTCAGGTGTTTATTTAAGTACAAGAGGCTTCATAGCCAGCTGGCCGCTGGGAATTGCAGGTTCTATGCTTTACACCTGGGTGTTTTTCGAAAACGCCTTACCTGCAGAAGCCGCATTGCAGATTTTATACATCATCATGGGAATTTACGGTTGGTGGCAATGGATGCGCATGGGCTCACGCCCTGGTGAACGGAAAATTTCAAGAATCAACATGCGCACACTTTTAATAAGCCTGGGTTCCTGGCTCATTATTGCGGTTTTATCGGGTAGAGCCATTGAATTGAGCGGCCTCGGAAAACTACCTTATTTAGACGCAGCTCTGGCCGCAGGCGGCCTGATAAGTACCGTGTTGCTTGCAAAAAAGTATCTCGAAAATTGGATTTTCTGGATTTTTATTGACCTGGCCAGTGCTGCATTATTTTTTTCCCGTGAGTTGTTTGCATCTGCTTTATTGTATCTGGCCTTTACAGCAATTGCAGTAAAGGGCTATTTTGAATGGAAGAAAGTATGCGAAGCCTGAAATCATTTGCAATCACTGGCCCGGAATCAACGGGCAAATCGGCTCTTGCTCAGACTCTGGCAACACATTACCAAACGGCGTATTTACCTGAATTTGCTCGAACCTATCTAGAAGAAAGCGGTCCGAAATACACCTATGAAACGGTTGTTTACATAGCGGAACAACAATTACTGCAGCAAACCAATTTTCTAAAGAAGGCTCCTTCGCCCTGTTTTTTTGATACTGACTTAATGGTTTGCCGCATTTGGCTAGAATTTGTTTTTGGAAAATGTCCTTCTCACATTCTTCAGGCGAGTAAGGAAGCCGTGTTTACCCATACCTTTCTAATGGACATCGACCTGCCTTGGCAGGAGGATCCTTTGCGTGAACATCCCGCGCAGCGGAAAGAGCTTTTTGAATTGTATCTGAATTCGCTGGAACTTGCAAGGAGGCCCTTCACCATTATTTCCGGAATAGGTGATTTACGGGCTCAAGCGGCCCGAGATGTTGTTGATTCGTTTATGAAAGGCTGATTTTTCAAAACCAAATGGATACTCGTTTGTTGCTAAGGCATGCAGTTTAATCAATTTGACATCGACAGAATCATTGAAATGGCCTGGGAAGACCGTACCCCGTTTGATGCGATTTATGCGCAGTTTGGCTTACGTGAGGATGACGTAAAGGCCATCATGAAGCGAGAAATGCATCCTTCGAATTGGCGCAAATGGCGGGCACGTGTAGCTGGCCGTAAAACAAAACATGTTGCTCTTCGCAGCGATGTGGTTGACCGGTTTAAATGCAGTAGGCAAAAATCCACAGGAAACAGGATTTCGAAGCGGTAGTTACAACTCTAGTTCTTTTGCAGGATCCCAATAATGGTCTTTAAAATTCTGAATCTGATCATTTACAACCATTATTCCTTCGGCCTCCAGAGCTTGTTGCATGGCATCCGGCCCCGGAAAATGATGCTTTCCCGTGAGCAAACCTAAACGATTCACCACACGGTGTGCAGGAACAGGCTCTTTTTGAAAGTGAGCGGCATTCATGGCCCAGCCCACCGTGCGTGCCGAAGATCCGGTGCCCAAGTATTTTGCAATGGCCCCGTACGAACTTACCCGGCCTTCGGGTATGAGCCTCACAACGGCATACACTTTTTCAAAAAAATCCTCCTTCCAGCGTGGATCTTTCATAATCTAAAGCTGACATAATTAATAGGTACCCCGGTTTCACGAAATTTCATTTCATAAAAGGTTCTTATTTTCAAAAGCTCATCTCCCGGAAAGTCTTCGTCGATGTTTCGACTCATCCTGAGCACCTCCAGATTCTGTTCTTTAATCACTTCCAGACTGTATTCGAATAAAAAAGCCGAATCGGTTTTAAGATGTACGATCCCTTCGGGACGAAGAATTTTTCTGTATTTATCCAGAAAGCCCGGACAGGTTAATCGCTTTCGTTCACGTGTTTTTTGAGGTTGCGGGTCGGGAAACGTAATCCAAATTTCAGAAACCTCTCCCGGCATAAAGAAATTATCAACTCTTTCCACCTGAGTTCTCAGAAATCCTACATTACTCATTTGATCGTCCAGTGCCGTGCGTGCACCTCGCCAAATACGGTTGCCCTTCATATCAACACCTAGGAAATTCCTGTCTCCATGCGCCTTTGCAAGCCCAACTGTGTATTCTCCTTTACCACAACCCAATTCCAGAGTAATCGGTTGTGATGCCTTAAAAAATTCACGGTTCCATTTTCCCTTTAGCCGGTGATCAAAATTATCCTTTCCGTATGGATGCTGTATCACATGCGGAAAAGTCTCAAGCTCAGCAAAATTCCGGAGTTTTCGCTTCGTCATCTTACCAATTCTTATCGGTGGGTCTAATGATTATTTCCTCAACTTGAACAGATTCTGGCAATTGGATAATCCATTCGATGGCATCAGCAATTTGAGCCGGTTTGATGAACTTTTCACGGGGCACGATTTCCCCATCAAAACTAGGTGTATCTACGGAGCCGGGTTGAATACGAGTAATACGTATCTTTGTATTGCGCAGCTCTTCCTGAAGCATGCGGGAGTAGCCGTTAAGCAATGCTTTCGACAGCGTGTAAGCACAAGCTCCAACCCTGGGTTCGTGGTTTAGAATGGTGCCAATAAAAACGATGGTGCCTTTGTTCCGCTTTACCATTGCCGGGACCAGCATTTTACAAATCCGAATGGCATGTTTGGCATTTCCTTCAAGAGCTTGGTCAAGTTCCTCAATTCCCATTTCGGTTGGCAATCCCGGTCTGAATTCACCTGCATTTAAAATCAATACATCGGGTAGTCCCTGCTGTTTTTCAACAGTCTGAATAAAATTCAGGCAAGATTCTTCCTGACTCAATTCGGCTTGCATGACAAGTGCATCCGCTTTCGCGGGATGAACACTTTTTAAATCCAAACGCAAAGAATCCACGAGTTCGTGCTTTCTTGTTGAGGTGCTAATTTGGTGACCTAAGGAGCTTAATTTCAAGCAAACTGCCTTGCCTATTCCACTGCTTCCGCCCGTTACGAGTACGTTCATCCCGCAAAGAAAAGAAAAAAAGGGCATTCCCATGTTCGACACCGCCGGGGTCGAACATCTCTGCCGAAAATATCTTCCTGACAGCTCATTTCAATACCAATTTCTTTTCAACTTTACCAAATCAAAGAAGCCTATATCCAGAAAGTAAAACCATACAAAGTCCTTATTTCACCCCTGGACTGGGGGATGGGACATGCAACACGCTGTTTGCCGGTAATCAGGGCTTGCCGGAATGAGGGAGCTGAGGTTATTGTTGTGGGCAGTCCTTCAGTAGTCAAGCGTATTCGAATTGACTTTCCTGATATTCAGTTTGTTGAGGAAGAATTGTTTGTGCCTGTTTATAGCAATCTGTTTCCTGCCTGGTTAAAAATACTTTTGCAGGTACCGATGATATTGAAATCTGAGCACAGCTCGTATTCGCGATTACAAACCTTAATTAAAGCAGAAGGAATTGATTTGATACTATCAGATAATCGGTATTATGTTTATTCCAACTTGTGTAAAAGTATCCTGATCAGTCACCAGTTGAATCCTCGAACGCCTTCGTTTTTGAGCGTCTTTCAGTGGTTTGTAAAAAAAAGAGTGGCCTCTTTTTGCAGCCCATTTCAAGAGGTATGGGTTCCGGATTTGGATAAGGAAAGACCCTTAAGCGGAGAGCTTTCGCTCAATCATCTACTGCAATCCAAAATCAAATTCTGTGGTTTTTTATCCAGATTTGGAGTGGTTGAAAGTGAAACTCCGGAGGGACAGTATGATTTATTAATTCTTTCAGGACCTGCGCCGCAGCCGGAACTTCTTTTAAGAAAAGTGGCTTCTGTTTATTCGAATCAAACTAAAAACCAGCTTAAAGTAATTAGCGCCGTTAAATTGTCTTGTAAAGAGGAAGTTGTTTTGATTTTAAATCCGGGAGATGAAGAATTTCAATCATTGGTTTCCGGTGCGCAAAATATCATTTGTCGTTCAGGGTACAGCACCATAATGGATTTACTGGCTTTGCAGCGGAGGGCGCTGCTTATTCCAACACCCGGACAAACCGAGCAGGAATATCTGGCTGAGCACCTTCGGGGGATTGGCTTTACAAGCGTAAATCAATCGGCCGTGGATCAATTTAAGAATCCTGATCAGCTGCCGTTTCCTGAGCAGATGATTGCCACAAACACTCGTGCCGAATTTGAAATAATTAATGCGATGATAGCCTATCAACTTAATCGAACCTGATTACTCTTGCAGGCCTGATTCGCGTGACTATCCAGGCGGGCAAAAGCAAAATGGTCATGCACACCAAGAAACTGAAGCCATTTAATGCTAGCAAATGCCATAGCTCTAATCGAATGGGAACCACAGACAAGTAATAGGTTTCCTGGTTCAGCGTTACAAATCCGGTTTGCTGTTGAAAAATGCAGAATCCAATACCAAGCGCGTTTCCAATTAAAAGCCCCGATCCAATAATGACGGCGGCTTGTCTTAGAAAAATATTAATGATTAGGCCATTGGTTCCTCCAAGAGTCTTGAGTATTCCGATGGTTCGTGTGCGTTCAAGAATCATGATCAATAGTGATGTAACCATATTAATCACCGAAACAAGCATCATAAGCGTGATAATTATGTACACATTGGTATCCATTAAATCGAGCCAGCTGAATATTTGCGGATAGCGTCTAGTGATGCTGTCAGCGGTTAAATCCCCCGGAATCATTTCATAAATAACTGTTTCAAGTTCATCTAAACGATTAAAGTCGTTCAAATTAACTTCCAGGGCTCCTGCCTGATTTTCCTCCCAGCGGTTTAGCTTTTGAACAACACGTAAATCACCGAAAATGAATCGCTTGTCAAATTCCTGTTCGCCCAATCCGGTGTTATATATTCCGGTAATGGTGAATTTTCTCGCCTTCGGCGGATCCTGCACAAAATACATGACAAAACTGCTGTCTATATCCAAGCCGAGCAGGCGCGCGTGTGTTGATGAGATCAATACTTCTTTTGAGGCCTCATCCGCCGGTAAGGCGGGCAAACGGCCGCGAATTAAATGCTCTTGAAGAAAAGCGGTATCATATTCAAGCGAGAATCCTTTGTAAACAACTCCTTCAATGGCGTCGCCCGATTTTATAATTCCGGGTTTCGAAGCAACAGCCTGTGCATGCTTAACAGCCGGTAGTGCCCGCACTTCATTCACATAAGTTGCGTTAATATCTATGGCTTCCGATTCAAGCGAATGATTACCATCGTGGTTACTAATTTGAATATGAGCCCCGAAACCAATAACTTTCGCCCGAATTTCCCTCTGAAAGCCCGTAACAATGGCCACAGAAACAATCATAACAGCAATGCCTACAGCAATACCACCCGTAGCAATTTTTACAATTGGAGTAGAAAATTTCGGTGAATCGTTGCCCGGACGAAGCAATCGTTTTGATATAAAACCGGAAATGCTCAATGTTGCACGTATGAAATTAGCAAGTTTATTGGTGGGCCAATTTAGGAAAATACAAGGCGTGTTCTTGTTGTTATTGCTTTTGAATATCCATCCAGTGTTTTTGGAGGCACAAATTCTGAGCAAAGTAGAAGTGGTGATTAAAACCGACAGGGATGTTCAAACAGGAGCGGAACGCAGCGATGTCTGGTTGCCTTTATTGAAGAACAAACGGGTAGCTCTGGTTGCTAATCATACTTCACTTATCGGAAACACCCACCTTGCCGATACCATGCTTTCAATGAAAGTGAATCTGGTAAAAGTATTTGCGCCTGAGCACGGTTTCAGAGGAAGTGCTGATGCCGGTGAGCACGTGAACAGCAGCAAGGACAGCAAAACGGGTTTGCCACTCATATCGCTTTATGGAAGTAATAAAAAACCCAGCCCGGAGCAATTAGCCGATGTTGATGTAGTTGTATTTGATATTCAGGATGTTGGAGCCCGTTTTTACACTTATATTTCCACCATGTCCTACGTCATGGAGGCTTGTGCCGAACAGGGCTTGGAAATGATCGTTTTTGACAGGCCAAATCCCAACGGACATTATATAGATGGCCCTGTCTTGGAGCCCAAATACAGCTCATTTGTAGGACTTCATCCGGTTCCGGTAGTACACGGAATGACAGTTGGCGAATACGCTCAAATGGTGAATGGAGAGGCTTGGCTGAAGGCCGGAATAAAATGTAAACTCAACGTAATTGTTTGTGAGGGCTGGAACCACCGCAATTATTTCCAGATTACCGTGCCGCCATCGCCCAATCTTAAATCCATGAATGCCATTTATTTGTACCCATCATTGTGTTTTTTTGAGGGCACCAAGGTGAGCGTTGGACGAGGCACAGAGGCCCCGTTCGAAATGATAGGCTACCCAGGTTGCGAAATAGGTTCTTTCAGTTTTACACCTAAGAGCGGCCCGGGCAGCAAATCGCCCTTGTATGAGGGTAAAGTATGCACCGGATTTAATCTGAGGCCCTTTGGTGAAAACTTCGTTCGCGACACCGGTCGCTTGTATTTGTTCTGGTTGGTTTCCTTGATAGAGCAGGAAAAATACAATCCTGCATTTTTTAACGATTTCTTCGATAAACTTGCCGGGACTGATCTGTTGCGCAAGCAACTGATCGAGAAAAAGACAGAAGCAGAAATCAGAGAATCCTGGAAACCCGGATTGGAAAAGTTTAAAGCCACAAGAAATAAGTATCTATTGTATGCAGAATGATGATTACGATGTAAATCTATCTCAGCTTCTGAAGAATGCTGTTGAGAGATACCGCATAGATTGGACATCCAAAGGGTTTGGATCAAAAAGAGCCTATGAAATAGCCATTAAGGCATGGAATGTCTTAATATTGGAGGTAAACAATGACCAAAATGATTATCCAACTATTCGCTTTGATAATTTTTTTTCAGAATTCAGCGCAAGTGAAAAAGAATTGGGGCGTAGAATGGTTTATTTCTTTAGAAAAAGCGGGCAACGTTTTGATAAAATAGCAACCGCACCTGTTTTTATAGAGGCTACTATAGGTGAATGCTTCGTTCAAGTCGACTCAGAGCCCATCGACATTTATTACTCTAAGTTTCAAAACACAACAGAAATGCTATTGGAATTCAGGCACTCCCTGGAGACCGGTAAGCTTAATCGAATGGCCTTGCTTATTGGTCCGCGTGATAATTTAATTGAACGAATGATTGAACACGATCTGGGCGATTATTACTACCTCAACTCTCCACTTATAATTTTAATTGCTGACGACGAAAGAATGCCTGGAGAGATAATTTCCGATTACTGGCAAATTGCAATGAAAAAGTATTTGGAAAGCTGGGAATTACCCGACGATTTCCTCGGTAAAATTAAAAACGTTCAAGATTGCATGAATTGGTTCAACATGAGTGTTAGCGACACCGTATTGGATTTATGTCCATTTGTTTTAATAACCAATGATGATGATGGTGAATGAAAGCAGAAACCACTATTGATGTCTTTCAACAGCTCGATATCCGGGTGGGAGTTGTTATTCGGGCGGAGCCCTTTCCCGAAGCCAACAAACCTGCCATAAAATTATGGATAGATTTTGGCCAACTTGGTGTTCTTCAAAGCAGCGCACAAATCACCCAGCGATACCAGCCCGAGCAATTAACTGGCAAGCAAGTAGTGGTCATTGTTAATTTTCCTCCCCGCCGGGTGGCGGGATTTAAATCGGAATGTTTAGTTTTGGGCGCAAGCAATCACCAAGGCGATGTCGTTCTTATTCAGCCGGATACCTCGGTTGAACCTGGATGGGAAATTGCCTGAAAAATAAAACTATGAAAAAGCGACTAAAACCTGAATTTGACCTGGCTTTTGAAGATGCCGCTGATTCCACCGGATTTTTATTCTGGCAGTTGAGTAATATGTGGCAACGAAATTTCAGGGAACAGTTCGATAAATTGGGGCTGACACATGTTCAGTTTTTGTTGCTTAACTCTGTGGCGAGCATCCATAAGCTGCAAGACAAACCGGTTACTCAAGCCGATATTGCTCAACATTCAGGTTGCGATAAAATGATGGTTTCCAAAGTGACACGCGCCCTCGAAGAAAAAAAACTTATCATGCGCAAAAACCATCATGCTGATTCGCGCGCATTTACCATTCTCATTACAACAAAAGGTATCGATTTGCTCAAAGAAGCAAGCGCACAGTTCATGATTTTGGAGGAAGAGTTTTTTAAACCCTTAAAAGGCAAAGAGAAGGATGTAGAAAAGCGCATTAGAAAGATGCTTAAAAAAAGCAAGTAAATCCGAACGCCATCATTTGGGCCAAATCATCTTTACAAAGATTCCGGATTTTTTCAAAAAATAGTCCTCAGGTCAAATGCATTATTTTATACTTTTGACCCGTCTTCAAGGGGTGCCCTGTTTTTCAGGGCTGAGATAATACCCTTTCCCAAATTCAATTTTGGGACGAACCTGATCCGGATCATACCGGCGTAGGGAGGAAAGGTTTTGAAAACGAGTCGGATTACCGGCCCCTGTACATCCGTTGTGTTTAACTAAATACAACATGCAGCGATGCGCAAAATTTTAATTTCATTTTTTCTGCTGGGGCTCTCCCTGCAATCTTTCTCACAATTCGTTTTAAAAGGTAAAATCAGCGATGACCGCGGCGAAGCCATTGCCGGTGCAGTGGTGAGCATCGACGGTACCTTTTTAGCCTCAACATCATCCGCCGAAGGCGAGTACAAAATTAGCGGCCTAAAAACAGCCGATGTTTATGTTACCGTCCGATTGTTAGGATATTTGCCACAAAACAGGCGGGTCGATCTGGCCAAAAACCCCAATCAGGATTTCGTACTCGAAAGTCAGTCTTACCTGGCCGACGAAGTCGTAATAAGCGCTACCCGCGCCGATGAACGCTCAGCTATGTCATACACCACATTGAGCAAAGAAGAAATAAAGCAGCAGAATTTCGGACAAGACATGCCTTTTCTTCTGAGCACGCAACCTTCGGTGGTGGTTAATTCTGATGCAGGTGCCGGAGTAGGATACACCGGAATACGCGTACGCGGAAGCGATCCAACCCGTATCAATGTCACAGTGAACGGAATACCAATCAATGATGCTGAATCGCATGGGCTTTTTTGGGTAAACATGCCCGATTTTGCATCATCGGTAAACAGCATACAGCTGCAACGCGGAGTTGGTACTTCCACAAACGGAGCTGGAGCTTTTGGAGCTACGCTTAATATGCAAACCAACGATTTTAACGGTAAAGCCTACGGCCGATACACCGGAAGCGCAGGTTCTTTCGGAACCCTCAGAAATACCTTCGAAGCCGGGACTGGCCTCATAAACGGCTTCACGTTTGATGCCCGCTTATCGAAAATACAAAGCGAAGGTTACATTGATCGGGCTGCATCAGATTTAAAATCGTTTTACCTTTCGGGTGGATGGTACAAAGGCAAAAGCTCAATCAGAGCCAATGTATTTTCTGGCAACGAAAAAACCTATCAGGCCTGGTATGGTGTTCCACAAGATTCCTTACAAAGTAACCGTACATACAATCCCGCCGGCGTATACTACGACAGCGAAGGAAATGAACGATTTTACAGCAACGAAACCGACAACTATCAACAGGACCACTATCAACTCTTCTTTAATCACGAGGTAAAAGATTGGTTATTCAATCTTGCCTTGCACTACACCAGAGGCCGTGGTTATTTCGAGCAATTCAGGCAACAGGATGAACTAAGCGCATACGGTTTAGATCCTCTTTTTGTTGGAAGCCAAACCATTGTTTCGGGTATGGATACGCTTCAGGTTCCAGCCGACACCATCGAAACCGCCGACTTGGTCCGTCAACGCTGGCTCGACAATCATTTTTATGGAACTGTTTTTTCTGCAACATGGAACCCCAATAATCGCTTTCGCCTTGTTTTAGGCGGAGGTGCTAATCGCTATCAGGGAGCCCATTTTGGCGATGTGGTTCGAGCTAGCGCCGGTTTCCCGGCCGATACTGCCTTCAGGTATTACGATAACGATGCCTTTAAAACGGATCTGAATGCTTATGTAAAAGCCAATTACCTAATTGGGCAAAAGCTCGATTTTTTTGCCGACCTTCAAGTTCGAAATGTAGATTACAGTTTCTTCGGGTTTAATAACCTGCTCGAATCAGTTCAGCAAAATGTAAATCTTACCTTTTTTAATCCCAAAGCCGGTATTACTTATCACATTTCTGAACGCCAGCGGGTCTCAGCTTCATACAGCATCGGTAATCGTGAGCCCGTTCGCGACGACTTTACCAACTCTACTCCTGCCAATCGCCCGCGTGCTGAACAAATGCAGGATATCGAGCTTGGTTACCGCTATTCAGGAAAGAGTTTTAGGGCGGGAATTACTATATACAACATGCAGTACAAAGATCAGCTTGTGCTCACAGGTGAAATTAACGATGTAGGCGCTTACAACAGAGTGAACATAGCCAATAGCTATCGCCGGGGGATAGAACTGGAAGCCGAATGGACAATCAATGAATATTTCAGTTTTACAGGCAATGTGGCCTTTAGTGAGAACAGAATTGCTGCCTTTACTGAATTTGTCGACGATTATGATAACGGGGGGCAGATTGCCATAGAACACGAAAACACGGATATTTCATTCTCTCCTCCTGTGGTGGGCAGTGGCGTTTTGGCCTTTAGGCCGATGAAAGGACTCTCTTTGCAGTGGATTGCCCGTTATGTTGGAAAACAATACCTCGATAACACTTCGTCAGACGCTCGAAGTCTGGACGCTTTCTTTGTGAATGATTTCCGTTTCAATTGGGAACTGTTTTATCCGAAGGTGCCCAAAATTGACATTGGCATACAAGTGAACAACGTTTTCAGCACGCTTTATACCCCCAATGGTTATACGTTTTCCGGCTTAAGCGGAGGCCAAAGACTCGACTTTAACTATTATTTCCCTATGGCCACAGCAAATTTTATGGGAATGATCAGATTGAGTTTCTAATTCATCAACAAACAAATTAGCCTCTCATACATTAAAACAATCCATCTGCTTTCCAAGCAGGAGCAGATGGATTGCTTAAATAATCCTTGAATTGGTAGTTTACCGCACAACCAGCTTTTCAACAGCACTGAAATCTTCGCCTTCCACCTGAAGCAAGTAAAGCCCCTTTGCGAGTGAGCTGCATTCAAACGTGGTTTTATAAATACCGTTGGATACGCTGTTTTCTTCAAACAGGGTTTTGCCCTGTAGGTTCATGAGTTTCAGCTTGAGGTTTTGTTTGCCTTTCAACGACACCTGAACATGCAACAAACCATCGGTTGGATTGGGGTAAAACAGCAGGGGCGATTTTGTATCACCTTTTTCAATGCCCAATGCGCCACCCAATGTGAATGGAACGACCAGTCTGGTTCCAAAGTCGCCGGCAAAATTTTTGAAAATCGAATTTGCATCAGCCCGGCGAAAACGGAGGTAACCATTTCCATCATCATTGGCCCAGAAATTCAAGCCGTCTTTGTCCAGGTCTTCCAGAATAAACGTGTAACAACCCCAAGGCAAGTCAATGGTATCGCGAAAGTTGCTATTTGCAGATAACACTCCCGACGAAGCAACTTCATCTCCATCGATATCGTAAATCTTCCAATAGTTTTCTTGGGGAAAGGAATTTGTTCCAAAATCGACTACAAAACGATCACCCGGAATAAGCAGCGGAGCCTCAAATTCAGAGTAATGCACATTATTCAAAGCATATTCGTCAGGGACACCGTTTACGAGCATTATTTCTGCCACAAAGGTTCCTTCCTCAGCGCCCCATTCTACAGTTCCGGGAAGTTCAATTTCGTAACTTTGGTTGATACTTAAACTTATTTGCGTAGTGAATGTACTTCGCGGCATACCTACAGCTCCGTAACTTATGGTAACATTCTGTATTGTGTTTAAACCATTGTTTCTAACAACAATCACGGGCTTTCCGCAAATGGGATTGAACCTTCTGTATTGATATTTCTTACTCGGGGCTTTGATGTCTTCAATAGCGGCATCGGACTGAAAAGTCAGATCGCCATATTCGAGTACATATGATTGAATCACATAATTTGCTCCACCGCCATTTGCAACGTACGGTTCCATTTCCATTCCAAAAGTTAGAGGCTCAGGAGCGCCGAAATAAAATTCGTGTACATCCGGAAACACCATTTGTCCCGGGCACCATCCGGCTCGATCGTAAAGCCAGGTTCCTGCCTGCGGAAAAACAGCATTCAAGCCACAATCGTCTCTCCATAAGGGGCGGCTATCAAATGAATTTCCATTACGGTAAAGTGCTCTGTTTTTAGGACAAAACTCTGCACAAAAATCCGGTTGTACATTTCCATGCCCAGTTTGGGTAATTCTAAATTGAAAGCTTCTTGTTGCAGAATCCAGATCAATGTTTTTGTCTGGCAGTTGGTTGTTAATCGAGTTATCGGCATTGCCGAAAGCAAATCCTCCGTTCCACAAGCGATTCACTTTAATGAGCTCACGACTGGGAGTCCCTTCAATAAAATGGAAAGAAAGATTCACCAGCCAGCCCTTTCCCACATTGGTTTCGTATCCACCATGGATATACTCAATCTCCACCGAGTCACGCAGCAATTGTTCCCAATCGGTTACGTCTATTTCCCAGTCGGCGGTCCAACTGCTATTGTAACTATTCCCGTAAGGCGTAATAAATCTTGCTATTTCAATGTCTTCAGAACTTGAGTTCACGCCTCCGCGCCGGCGTAAAAAGAGGTAATCGAGGTAATCCCACTCACCACAGTTTTCGCCCGGAGGGCATTTGTAATTCATGCTAATCCACGCTTTGCGTATTTGTGTGCCCTGGGCAGGAAATTGAGCCCAAACAGGGTAATAGGCATTTCCAACCGCAGGGTTGGTGCGTATTATTGCATCCTGAAAGGCTGCTACTTCAATGGTATCTCCGGGGGCAGCATGCAGAAAAGGACTTAAAAACAGCAGGAGCATCAAAAGTCTCGACATATTCATTCTTATTATTATTGAAATCGCATACAAGATAAATCAAACAGGTTCACAAACTATAATTTAGTCTTACATTTGTTTGCCCATGCGTTTAATCTCGCTTCTATTGTCCTTAGTATTGATTTCCGGCAGTATCCTGCCGGGAGGCGACATGCATGAGCTGCCCAAGATGGCCAATCTTGTAAAGCATTATGAGGAGCATCTGCAAGAAAGTGGCCATCAAATGTCATTTCTAACCTATCTCGAACTGCATTATGCAGGGCCTGCTTCAAATCATGGCCACGAGCATGACGAATTGCCATTCCATCACCTTTGTTCAACAACCTTTGTTGCCATTATGCCTGCATTGGCATACTCATTCCGCTTGCACGAAGAACCAGTTTCTTTCTCAATACTATACAATTTTTCAGTTGTAAGAGACCACATTCCTAATGTGTGGCAACCTCCGCGCGTTTAACCCCCTTTTTTCCGGCTGTGCCGGGATTACTCAACCAAACCGCATTCTTTAACTCAAAAAGCCTGATGGCCAAAGAAGCGAAAAGCTAGAGCATGCGGCATTTATCCAGGTTAAACTCATTTTCATGTTACAAAACATTATTTCCTTTTCTTTAAGGAATAAGCTTATTGTTCTGTTATTGACCGCAGGACTAGTTATTTGGGGGGCTTATTCCTTCACACAATTACCTATTGATGCCGTTCCTGATATTACCAATAATCAGGTTCAGGTGATTTCAGCAGCACCCGATCTGGCGGCACCTGAGGTGGAACGCCTCATTACATTTCCGATAGAGCAAGCCCTGGCAAGTATTCCAGGTAAAATTGAACTCCGGTCCTTCTCGCGTTTTGGACTATCACTGGTGACCATTGTTTTTGACGACGAAACCGATATTTATTGGGCCAGGCAACAGGTGAGTGAAAAGCTGGGCAAAGCCATGGCCTTGATTCCCGGCGGATTAACACAGCCAGAACTGGCACCGGTCTCCACCGGTTTGGGTGAGATTTATCAATACACCCTCGATGTGGCGCCTGCTTTTCAGCAAACCTATTCGTTATCAGATTTAAGAACCATTCAGGATTGGATTGTTCGCAGACAACTTTTGGGCACTCTGGGTGTCGCTGATGTAAGCAGTTTCGGGGGCTATCTGAAGCAGTATGAGGTTAGTGTAGATCCCGTCCAACTTCGTTCCATGCATGTAACAGTTAGCGAAGTGTTTAATGCCCTTGAGGCAAACAATCAAAATACTGGAGGTTCCTACATTGAGCGTGGGGAGGAAGCCTTGCTCATTCGAACAGAAGGCCTGCTAAGTTCAGAAGAAGATATTGGCAAGGTGGTCGTAAAATCCGATCATGGGAAAGTGCCGGTGCTCATAAGAGATCTTGCCCGGGTGAAAGAGGGTTACGCTGTTCGATATGGCGCAATGACCCGCGATACCACCGGCGAAGCGGTTGGAGGCGTGGTATTGATGCTCAAAGGTGAAAATTCTTCGGCAGTCATTGAGGCGGTAAAGTCGAGAATGGAATCCATTAGCAAATCGCTTCCGGCAGGCATTCAGATTAAACCTTATTTGGATCGTACCAAATTGGTGAACAAATCCATTCGTACCGTAAGGAACAATCTGGCAGAGGGAGCTTTGATTGTAATTTTTGTGCTGGTATTGCTCTTAGGAAATTTTAGAGCTGGTTTGGTGGTGGCTTCAGTAATTCCTCTCGCCATGCTTTTTGCTCTGGGCTTGATGAACGTGTTTGGAGTAAGCGGTAACCTGATGAGTTTGGGTGCCATAGATTTTGGACTTATCGTTGATGGAGCTGTTATTATTGTTGAAGCAGTTATTCATGCTCTTTTTATTGGTAGGCAACGAAACGAATCGTTTACTGTTAGTCAGCATCAACTTGACAATCTTGTTGGTAGCAGTGCAGGCAAGATGATGCGTTTTGCGGCTTTTGGGCAGTTGATTATTCTGATTGTCTATATCCCCATTTTATCACTCACCGGTATTGAAGGAAAAATGTTCAAACCCATGGCCGAAACGGTATCGTTTGCAATCATTGGGGCTTTGATTTTATCTCTTACCTGGGTGCCCGTGGCTACATCCCTTTTTCTCGGCAAAAAACACAAATTTAAATCAGGCCTTTCTGATAAGATTATGCAATTTCTGGCTAAGGCCTACCGGCCGATGCTGAATCGGGTACTTGAAGTGCCAAAACTGGCATTGATGGTTGCGGTTTCTGCACTTGTTGCCACGTTTTTTCTTTTCTCCAGCCTGGGTGGAGAGTTCATCCCTTCTTTGGATGAAGGCGATTTTTCTATTGAAACCAGGGTCCCCACGGGAAGTTCATTAAAAGAGTCGGTTCGTGTATCCAGCGAAGCTGGAAAAATTCTTATGAATAAGTTCCCGGAGGTTTTGGCAGTCACAGGAAAGATTGGCACTTCCGAAATCCCAACCGACCCCATGCCCATAGAAGCTACAGACTTGATTGTGACACTGAAAGACAAGAAGGAATGGGTTTCGGCAACTAGCAAAGACGAGCTGGCCAACAAAATGGCTACAGCTCTGGAAGCCATCCCGGGTGCAAGTTTTGGTTTTCAGCAGCCCATTCAAATGCGATTCAATGAATTAATGACTGGCGCCAGGCAGGATGTAGTTGTTAAGATTTTTGGGGACGATTTGGAGGAACTAAGCAAGTTAGCCTCTGAAATTGCCGCAATAAGCCAGCAAATAGAAGGTGCCGAAGACATTTATTTGGAGCAAATTACCGGACTCCCTCAACTGGTTTTTCAAATCAATCGAGAGGCCCTGGCACGCTACGGTGTTTCTGTAGAAGAAGTTAATCGCCTTGTTAATACCGCCTACGCTGGTCGCGAAGCGGGACTTGTTTACGAAGGCGAGAAACGATTTTCACTTGTTGTAAGAATGCAGCAGAATTTAAGGGAGAACCCAAAAAGCGCAAATACGCTATTTCTTCAAACAAAATCAGGCGATATGGTTCCTCTTTCAGAACTGGCAGACATTCAAATTCTTGAGGGTCCGGTGCAAATTCAGCGCGAAGAAGCAAGACGAAGAATTATGGTGGGATTCAATATTCGTAACCGCGATGTGGAAAGTGTTGTGGAGGACCTTTCCGAGCTTATTGAAGCAAAATTGGTTCTTCCGACCGGATATTCAATTCGGTATGGAGGACAGTTTGAAAACTTGATTGAAGCACGAAAACGACTTTCAGTCGCGGTTCCTTTGGCACTTTTATTAATTTTTGCGCTCTTGTTTTTTGCCTTTAATT
>Ga0169931_10004608_pt1 | contig 21377 bp, 17 predicted proteins | sample Kivu_15m_20L_FD_129675 | JGI IMG/M metagenome (GOLD analysis project Ga0169931, IMG submission 129675) | Freshwater microbial communities from Lake Kivu, Western Province, Rwanda to study Microbial Dark Matter (Phase II) - Kivu_15m_20L... | ecosystem: Environmental > Aquatic > Freshwater > Lake... | reverse complement strand
CTCGCTGCTGGCCAAACGTGACACACATGCACTGGTGAGCGCGCAGGCGGTTGGACGGGGGAGACAAGCAGCAAAGTGTAGCGCGCGGTAAGCCCGCCCCTAGGCCGGACCAAGCGGCGGGCCATTCGGATCGACGGGCGCTGGCGCCTCCGTCTTTGCCGCACGCTTGTCGCGTACCATTCGATACACAAAAATCCCCACCACCACGGCCACCACGGCGAGGATGCCGTGCTCGGTGTGCCGGGCCCACTGCAGGACCGCGTCGAAGCGATCGCCAAAGTGCCAGGCCAGATAGACAAGCGCCGGAACCGACAACAGCGCCGCGAGGCCATCATAGATGACGAAGGTGGCCGGCCTCACCCGCAGGGTGCCCGCGGAGAGAAAGACCGAGAAGCGCAGCCCGGGCAAAAAGCGCGCGATGAACACGACCTTGCTGCCGAACTTTCTGAAATAGGCGCGTACCCGCAGCTGTTTTTTGGGCGTGAAGTGCTTGCGTCCAAACTCACTGTTGATGAGCCGATGGCCAAAGAACCAGCCAGCACCGAAGGCCAGCGTGTCGCCAAGCAGCACCATGGTGAAGCAAACCGCGAACACCCAGTGGACGTTGACGAGGCCCTTGTAGGCCAGATAGCCGCCCGTCAGAAGGGTGATGTCCTCCGGAATCGGCAAGCCGAGTCCGCACAAAAGGAGAATCCCCCCAAGTGCGGTGTACACGTAGGCGGGAGAAAGGTTCTGCAGAAACTCAAGCAGCCACTCCATGAGGCGTCGGGATCCACTCCCCATAACACGGATAAGCGTGTATTGACACGACCCACACCGATGCTTAGGGTGGGTTTCCATGAGAAACCTGCTGACCGCTCCGTTTTTTGCTGTCATGGCCGTGGTTGTCTTTGCCTCTTGCCAGCCGGACTACCCCACCTGCGAGACCGATGAGGACTGCAAGGCCAAGGGTGAGTTCTGCGTCGAGCGCAAGTGCCAGCAATGCCGAGCCTCGACCGACTGCAAGGCGGGTTTCGAATGTAACTCTGGAAAATGTTCTGCAATTGCAGGGTATTGCACGGACAGCGCGCAGTGCCCGGCGGGTCAGACCTGCATCGCCAACCGGTGCAGCGCCTGTAGCGCGGACAGCCAGTGCCCCTCGGGCCAGCGCTGCATGGCCGGCCGCTGCGGCGAGCCCGAATGTTCAAGCGACGACGACTGCCCCCAGGACAAGGACTGCATCGAGGGCCGTTGCGTTTCGATCGCCCCCCAGTCTGCCTCCGGCGCCCCCTGCTCGCTCACGCCGGTCTACTTCGAGTTCAATGACTCCGGTCTGACCGAAGCATCGCGCAACACCCTCACGGCGAACATCGCCTGTCTGAAGAAGGCGGATCGCCCGATCAGCCTCGTGGGCCACGCCGATCCGCGCGGCACAGACGAGTACAACCTGGCGCTCTCCGATCGCCGCGCACAGTCGGTGAAGACCTATCTCGAACGCCTTGGCATCCCAGGTGGTCGCCTGCGTTCCTTGCCCCGTGGTTCGCTCGACGCGACCGGCACCGACGAGGCCGGCTGGCAGCGCGATCGACGCGTCGAACTCGAATGGCAATAGGTCGTCCCACCATGACCAAGAGACCGATAATCACGCTCTGCCTCGCGACCCTGCTGGGCGCAGGCTGCGCAACCAAGGGCGACGTCGAGGCTGTCTCTACCCAGAACACGCGGCTGCGCGCCGATCTGAAGGCGATGGAAGATCGCTATGCCGAGGCCACCAAATCAATGGATGGACTTCGCCAGGTGGTGGACGAGGCGAACGCGCTGTTGTCGCGCAACTCGGCCGATGTCGGCTCGAAGGTCGAGCAGCAGTCTCAGGAGATCGCGCTGCTCAAGGGCAAGCTTGAGGAAGCGCATCACGCGATCGCCGCGCTTGAGAAGAAGCTGGAGGACCAGGCGAGTCAGGTCGCGGATCGCGTGACCGTGCTTGAGCAAAACCAGCAGAAGATCGTCGACAAGGTGGCGCCCACCATGCCGACCGATCCGGCGGGCCTTTGGACCGCGGCCCAGGAGTTCCAGAAGAACGGCGAGCGCCCACAGATGCGCCGCTACCTGAACGAGCTTTTGAAGGGTTTTCCCACCGACGCACGTGCCCCTGCGGCCCGGCTCACGATCGGCAAGTCCTTTGCGGACGAGAACAATCACCGTCAGGCTGCCGGTCACTACCAGAAGCTGCTCGATGATTTTCCAAAATCCGCAGAGGTCGCCGAGGCGATGTACCTGCTTGGCGTCTCGTTCATCGAGCTGAAGTTCTGCACCGACGCCCAGGCTATCTTCCTCGACATCAGCAAGCGCTTCAAGTCATCGCCGCAGGCCAAAAACGCGGCCACGCAGGCCAAGGCCATCAAGAAGCTGCTCGACGACAAGACCCGCTGCACGAGCTAGCGACCGCTACTCGATCACGATCGTCTTGCAGCCAAAGATGAGATCGACCCGGCCTCCCGGGTCCGATCGCAACGTAGAACAGCTCGCGGGACAGGTGCGCACCTGCGTCGGCTTGCCGACGGCGGGATCGACATCAAAGTACCAGCCGCCCTTGACCGGATCGCAGCGGAAGGGAATGCCGACATAGGGAAGGTAGTTGACCTTGTTGCTCGCGTTGACGTGCCGAACGTTGAGCTGTCCAAGATCAACCAACCCCGTTGGATCCGGTGAGAGCTGGTATTCGCAGGACAGCGCTGCGAAGCGAACATCGTTGAGCGCCTTCAAGAACGCGGTTGAGACGCTCGTGCCCGTGTCGACGATGATCGCCTTGCCGCCACCGCCGGCGGCCGCGATCTGGTTGAGGTTGGCCGCGGCCTTGCCAGCCTCCTGCGGCGAAAACACACCGATGACGTAGGTCGAAACGGAGGGCGTCGCGTTGAATGCCCCCGCAGCCATCTGTGCCAGCTCGGCGGTGCCCTGCGGCGCACAGCTCGTCGGAAAACCATCGGTGGCCAGCACAACCGCAGCACGGCGCGTGGGGTCCTGTTTCAAGCGCGCGGCAGCCTGGGCGAGCGCGCCCGACAACGCAGGCCCCGTGGGTGTCGCGCCCTCTGGCTCTGCAACACGGATGGCGCTCATCAAGCTCGCGGCACCGCCCGGCAAGGAGCTGACCGGGACCCTCATCGCTGCATACGCACTGGGATCACACGATTCGTATTGCCTGCACCGCCCGGGCAAGACGTCGCAGGTGTCACCGAAGTTTGTGCTACAATTTCCGCCAACCGGGGCACAATAACCTCGGCTCTGCTTGCACTGTCCCAAAAGCGAGCACGTGCCGCCGCCGCAGTCTGCGGATGATTTGCAGTCCATCCCGCTGTTCTCGCAAACCTTGAACCTGTCGCAGGGGCCATTCACGCCACAGGCCGCATCGGTCAAACAGTCGCGGACCGCCCCCCGATTGGTCAGCGGAAAAAATTGCAGGCCGACCGAAATTCCTGCGCTCTGTGCTCGAAAGAACGATTCGAACGCGCCGACCACGGCTTCCCACTTGGTTTCGCCCGATGAAGTTTGCTGCTTCATCGATCCCGAGGCGTCCATCATCACGATGAGATCGAGGGGCAGCGCCTGGGCTTTTATCGTTGATCGACCGCAGGAGCCCTCGAAGGGATCCTGCACCGGATCCACCACCTGCCGGTCACCCGGGTTGACGACCATGCGACCAAAGCCGGGATCCAGACTGGGCGGGGCCGCATCGGGGATCGCGAACGGATCGCCCTCAAGCGATGCCCCGGCACAGCCAAGCGAGACGCAGAGGGACAACACCACCCACCCGGGCGGACCTGCCTTTACTCGTCGCCAACCCTGGTTCACAGGTGCTGGATCGTCAGATTGGGCCCGACCCTTGATGGGGTCAGCGCTTACCGGACAGAATCGCCTCGGCGGCGTACCAGTGCTCGAGGTCGCGACCGTGCCCACCCCCGGACTGCAGGAAGAGGCCGTAGGCAACCCAGGCAATCTCCTGATCGCTCGGCCGGCTAACGACGGCCTTCGCGGGGGCGGCTGCCTTCGCGGGGGCCTCGGCCTTCGCGGGGGCGGCTGCCTTCGCGGGGGCCTCGGCCTTGGCGGGGGCGGCTGCCTTCGCGGGGGCCTCGGACTTGGCGGGGGCCGCTGCCTTCGCGGGGGCCGCTGCCTTGGCGGGGGCCGCTGCCTTCGCGGGGGCCGCTGCCTTCGCGGGGGCCTCGCCCTTTGCGGGCGCGGCTGCTTTGGCTGGGGCCGCTGCCTTGGCTGGGGCGGCTGCCTTCACAGGGGCGGCTGCCTTTTTGGCGCCTGACGCTTCGCTTCCTTTGGCGCCTGCCTTAACAATGCCGCCCTTCGATGCTTTCTCTCGCTCCGTGCTGGTCATCCTAAACCCCTTTCACCTTTCAAGGCTCGACGATGGGCCCGTTCGAAACATGGGTCAAGAAATTTTGGCCGCGATTTTCGCGCAATTTTCGCACAGGTAACAACCCGTTTACACGAATTCGCTACGGTCTCACACCCCGCAAGAATTCCCCTCCGGAAGTTGTGGCGTCTGGGTCCGGGCCCTAGAATGCTCAGTCCCGCTCGCCCTGATTTCAACACCCATGTCTGTCCACCCAATGTCCCCCAAAGAACCCGATCCTGTGCGGGGTGAGTCGCACCCGGAGAACGCCATCTCGACCGCCGACATTGAGACCACGAACGTCGAATACGTCGAGGCTCTATATCTCGCCTGGTGCGACGATTCGACGTCGGTCCCCGAGGCCTGGCGGCCGGTGTTCGCATCCTGGCAGCGAGGTGAACCCGCCACCGCGAGCGGAAGACGAGGGGCAGGCGTGGTGCCCGGCAGCAGCGCTCACAGCCACACGATCGAGACTGCGGCGATCGACCGCGCGCGTGGCGACAAGCGCATTCGCCGCTTGATCGAGGACTACCGCGAACACGGACACATGTCGGCCGATCTGGATCCGCTTGGGATTGAAGATCGCTCGCGGTTTGCGCTTCGCCTTGAGGACTACGGCGTCGAGGAATCCGATCTGGACGCGGTCATCAAGAGCGATGTCGCGGGTCTGGGCACGGCACCGCTTCGTGCGGTCATCGAGCACCTCAAGACAACCTACTGTGGCCACATCGGCGTCGAGCTCGCGCACATCTACGACACCGAGCTGCGCTCGTGGTTGCAGGACCGGGTCGAGGACCGGGCCAATCGCACCCCGATGGGTCGCAGCGAACGATTTGCGATGCTCGCCCGCGCCATCGAGGCCGAGGTCTTCGAGCAGTTTCTGCAGACCAAGTTCCTTGGTGCCAAGCGCTTTTCGCTCGAGGGTGCCGAGAGCGCGATTCCGCTGCTTGACCGCATCATCGATCGCGCAGCGTCTCAGGGGGTTACCCAGATCATCATCGGCATGCCACACCGCGGACGTCTCAACGTCCTGGCAAACGTGTTGCGAAAGCCGCCCGCGGAGATCTTCGCCGAGTTCCTCGACCGCATGAACGCGCTGAACTGGGATCCGGGCGGTGACGTGAAGTACCACCTCGGTTATTCGAGCGATCGCGTGAGCAGCCAGGGCAAGGTGCACGTCTCGCTCGCGTTTAACCCCAGCCACCTTGAAGCCGTCGACACGGTTGTGCAGGGTCGCGTCCGTGCGAAGCAAGATCGCATGAGGCACCCCGAGCCCGAGACGCGCGGCTTGCCCATCTTGATCCACGGCGATGCGGCCTTCGCCGGTCAGGGCATGGTGTACGAGGCGTTCAACATGTCCGGGCTTCCGGGCTACCGCGTGGGCGGCACGATTCACCTCGTCATCAACAACCGCATCGGCTTCACCACGCCGCCCGAGCGCAGCACCTCGTTCACCTACCCCACGGATGCCGGTCGCATGTTGCAGGTGCCGGTGTTGCACATCAACGGCGAAGATCCCGAGGCAGTCGCACAGGCGGTCGACATCGCAGTCGACTTCCGTCAGCGTTTCCGCCGCGACGTGATCATCGACATGTGGTGTTACCGCAAGCTCGGACACAACGAGGGCGATGAACCGAGTTACACGCAGCCGCTGATGTACCGGCGGATCAAGAACAAGCGCCCCGTGCGCGATGCCTACGTGCAGGCCTTCGCGAACCGCGGCAACGGCAACGAGGCGCCCATCACGCTCGACGACGCCGACGCCATCTCGGCCGCCAAGTTCGAGGAACTTGAGCGCGCGCTTGAGAGCGCCAAGCGCTACGACCAGCCACCCATCCCCAGCACCTTCGCGGGCGTCTGGTCGCGCATTCAAAGCGGCCCGGCGTCATCCATCAAGGATGTCCCCACGGCGGTGCCCAGGGAGACGATCGAGTCCATTGGACGTGCACTGTCGAGCGTCCCCGAGACCTTCACCCCGCATCCGAAGCTTGTGAAGACGCTGCAAACGCGCCTTGAGATGGCGATGGGTCAGCGGCCGATCGACTGGGGCATGGGTGAAGCGCTCGCCTACGGCAGCTTGCTGCTCGAAGGCACGCGCGTGCGTCTATCCGGTCAGGACGTTCGACGTGGCACGTTTAGCCACCGTCACGCGACGTTGACCGATTTCAACACGGGCGACGACTACACGAACCTCGCCCATATCAACCCCGAGCAGGCACGCATCGACATCTACGACAGCCCGCTGTCCGAGGAAGGCGTGCTCGGCTTTGAATACGGCTATAGCCTCGACACGCCCGATGGCCTCGTCATCTGGGAGGCTCAGTTCGGCGACTTCGTCAACGGCGCCCAGGTCATCATCGATCAGTTCCTGATGTCGTCCGAGGCCAAGTGGCGACGCGTCTCGGGTCTTACCCTGTTGCTTCCGCACGGCATGGAGGGGCAAGGCCCCGAACACTCGAGCGCGCGGCTCGAGCGCTTCCTCAACATGACCGTGAACGACAACATTCAGGTCTGCAACGTCACGACCCCGGCTCAGTTCTTCCATCTGATGCGCCGTCAGGTCGTGCGCCCGTATCGCAAGCCGCTCATCGTGATGAGCCCGAAGAGCCTCCTGCGTCACCCCCAGTGCGTGTCCGAGGTCAGTGACTTCACGGACGGTGCCTTCGCCCCGATCTTGCCCGATCGCTCGGTCGATCCGGCCAAGGTCGATCGCATCGTGCTGTGCAGCGGCAAGGTGTACTACGATTTGCTCGCCGCACGCGACGAACGGGGCCTGTCGAACGTCGCCATCGTGCGCATCGAGCAGCTTTATCCCACCCGCATGGACATCCTGCTCGAAGAGCTGTCCGTCTACCGAGACGGCATCCCCTGTGTGTGGGTTCAGGAAGAGCCGCGCAACATGGGTCCCTGGACCTTCGTGCAGCGCCACTACCGGCCTTTGCTCGTCGGCAATTTCCAGTGGGGCTCGGTCACAAGGCCCCAGTCGTCGTCTCCTGCGACCGGCTCGGGAAGCCGCCACAAGCTTGAACATGCCCGTCTGATGAAGGCCGCCCTCGGCCTCACCGATGCCAATGTCGCCTCCACGCCACACGCGAATCCGGTCAGCCCCGCACCCGCACAAAAACCATGAGCCAACAGCCTGTTCTTGTTCCCAATATCGGTGAGTCCATCAAGGAAGTCACCATCGCAACCTGGCGTAAGGCCGAAGGTGACGCCGTCTCGCAGGACGAGCCGCTCGTCGAGGTTGAGAGCGACAAGGCCACCGTCGAGATCCCGGCCCCCGTCTCGGGCGTGTTGCGGCGGATCATCGCCAAGTCCGGTGATACGGTTGCCGTGGGCGCCGTCGTCGCCGAGATCGAGGCTGGGGCCACGGCGGCACCGGGCGCGGCTCGGCCAGCACCGGCCGCACAGGTTGGCATCACGCTGCGCGAGACGCCTGCACCCGCTCCGGCTCCGGCTCCGGCGCCCGCTCCGGCACCCGTGGTTCGTGAAGAACCAAAGGTGGCGGCAGAACCAGTCAAGGCTTCGCCTTCCACGCGACGCCTGATCGCCGAGTCCGGCGTCGATGTCGCTGCCATCAGCGCATCCGGCCCGGCCGGTCGAATCGAACGACAGGACGTGATCCGCGCAACCGAGCCGGCACCCGCTCCCGCTCCGGTGGCGCGCGTCGTGGAGCCCGAGGCGCCGGCGCGCAGGCAGGGGCTAGGCGGTCCGCGCGATCGCAGCGGTCAGCAGCGCGTGGTACGCATGACGCCGCTGCGTCGAACGGTCGCGAAGCGCCTGCTGCAGGCACAGCAGACGGCGGCGATTCTCACGACCTTCAACGAGGTCAACATGAACGCCGTCATGAACCTTCGGACGAAGTACCAGAAGGCCTTCACCGATCGTCACGGCATCAAGCTGGGCTTCATGTCCTTCTTCGTCAAGGCCGCCGTCGAGGCGCTCAAGGCCTTTCCGGCCGTGAATGCCGAGGTATCGGGCGATGACATCATCTACAAGGACTACTACGACCTCGGCGTGGCCGTCGGCGGCGGCAAGGGACTTGTGGTCCCGGTTGTGCGCGACGCCGATCGTCTTTCCCTCGCCGAGATCGAAAAGGCGATCGCGGCGCTTGCCACCAAGGCCAAGGAAAACCGCCTCGCCATCGAGGAGCTGCAAGGTGGCACCTTCACGATCTCGAACGGTGGCGTTTACGGCTCGATGATGTCGACGCCCATCTTGAATCCACCCCAGAGCGGCATTCTTGGCCTGCACAGCATCACCAAGCGCCCCATCGTCGAGAACGATGCCATCGTCATCGCGCCGATGATGTACGTCGCGCTGTCCTACGATCACCGCATCATCGACGGACGCGAGGCCGTGCAGTTCCTGGTTCGCATCAAGGAAAACATCGAGGATCCGGAGCGCCTCCTCATCGAGGTCTGAGATGTCGGTCTGGGCACTCATACCCATCCTGGGCATCTTCGCGGTCTTCGGGGTACCGGCCTATCTCTTCAAGCGCTATTTCGATCTGAAAGAGCGACAGCTGCGGCAACAGAACGCAGATGACGCGGAGATGCGCAAGGAGCTCGCGGCGCTGAAGTCGCGCGTTCAGGTCCTTGAGTCCATCGTGGTGGACGGTGACTACGAGCTGAACCGGAAGCTGGGCGCGCTCGACGAGGGCAAGGGCAAGTCCGAATCGCGCGCACTGTCGAAGCTACCGGACGACAAACCGTAGCACCATCGCCGACCATGGCTTGGTCGGTTTTTCCTTGTCCCCCAGTACCGTCTACGCGGACTCGGCTATTCGGTCGCGGTGATCTTGGTCGCGTGCGTGAATCGGCCCGCCTCGCGACCGCCGAGTGCAGCAAGCGCGAGCGTCACAAGCTGAGCCGGAACAATCTCGAGCAAGGGCATCATGAGCGGCGACAGCGCTGGCAGTGCAAATGCACCCTTGCCCGATGGACCACAAAGCGCAGCACGGCCACCCGCCCGCAAGACATCGTCCACCAGACCGCGGTTCAGAGCGGCCGTGTTTTCGAGACCTTCGTACACCATCAGAAAGCTCTCGGGTCCTGCCATCTCAAGCGGGCCGTGTCGAAACGCCGCGCTCGACATGCCCTCGGAAGGAAAGTGCACGGCCTCCTTCGTGATGAGCCCTGCCGTTGCAGCGGCGGCAAGTGAGGCACCGCGACCCGCGAAATAGATCTGCCGAATTCCCGCGAGCTTTGTCTGCAACTCCGCAACCTGCGCATGAATCGACTTGAGATACGTTTGCACCGCATCGGCTGCCTGCGCGGCCGCATCGATGACCAGTTTTGGATCCTCGCCCAGCAGCACGCTGCCCAGCCACTGCAAGGCCACGAGCGTCGCCAGATCGGTCTTGCAGCTCACTGTCGCCTCGCGACCCGCTGCGGTCAACACCGACACCGCAGGCCGTGTCGCAAGCGGCGACTCTGAATCGTTGGTCACGCCAATCACGGTCACGCCCGCAGTGTCTTCAAGCAGCCGAACCGTCTCGGCGCTGCGGCCCGATTGTGAGACCGCGACCAGCACAGTCCCCGGCACGAGCAGGCCGCGCGCGTGGTGAATCAGCTCGCCGGTCTCGATGCGAATCGGCGACAGTCCCGCAGCGATGAGCCGCAGCTCAAGTGGCACAAGCGCATGCAGCGACGCGCCCATCCCGGTGAGGACAATGCGGCGCGTTCGGTCAGCACGCAGCGCGGCACCCATCGCCCCGATTTCGGCGGCCTTGTTCCCAAGCCCCGCGAGGGTGGCGCGGAGCGCATCCGGTTGCGCGAGAATATCCCCGAAATAAGGGCCTTCGATGAGCGATCCTGCGGCCATTTCCATGCGGCGCAGGGTATCACGGCAGGCGCGCCGGACCGACAGATGATACGCTCGGCCGCGTGAATCTCCGTCCGCCCTCCCGGCAAGAAAGCTTCGACCGCGTCGAGGTGCAAAACCCCGTGCGCGCCGGCGTTCTTGGCTGGCTTTTGCGCTTCTACGCCTTTGCCTTCTTTTGCGTCCTGGGCCTGCTTTTTTCCGCCGGCGTCGTCACCTACGTCAGCTTCGCGGCCTCATTGCCGCCGCTGCCCGCCGTGGATGCCTTTCCCCGCATCGCCGCGCTCACCACGACGGTGCGCGGCTGGGATGGCACGATGCTCGCCGAGTGGGCCAAGGAGCGCCGCGAGTTCGTCCCCTTCGAGGAGATCCCCAAGCCCCTCATCGAGGCCTTCCTCGCGGTGGAAGATCGCCGTTTCTATGAACACGATGGCCTCGACCTGCGCGGCATCGCCCGTGCTGCGCTTGCCAACCTGCGCGCCGATCGCGTCTCGCAAGGTGGCTCGACCATCACCCAGCAGGTCGCCAAGAGCTTCCTGTCCTCCGAGCGAACCCTGTCGCGCAAGGCGCGTGAGGCCATCCTCGCCCGTCGCATCGAATCGCGTTACCAGAAAAACGAGATCCTCACGCTCTACCTGAACCAGATCTTCCTCGGTCACGGCTCCTACGGCGTGGCTGCAGCGGCGCGCCGCTTCTTCGACAAGCGTCTTGATGCGCTTTCGGTGGACGAGATGACGCTCATCGCAGGACTCGCTGGTGCACCCAGCCGATTCTCACCCGTGCACTTCCCGGAGCGCGCCCGTGCGCGACGCGATCACGTGCTGTCGGCGATGGTCGCTGCGGGTTTTCTCGACGAGGCCGAGGGCACGAGACTGCGCGCACAGCCTGTCGTCGTGAACGCACCGGCCGATCCCTTCCTCGAGGTCGCGCCCTATTTTGCCGAGGAAGTCCGGCGCGACATCGCAGCCCGCTACGGCGACGACGCGTTATGGAAAGGTGGCCTGCAGGTCGAGACCACACTTTTGCCCTGGGTGGACAAGGTGGCGCAGGAGAACGTCGACTTCTCGCTGCGCAAGCTCGACAAGCGCCAGGGATACCGCGGGCCGCTCGCCCATCTGAACGCCGAGGACAGCGCTGTTTTCGTCGACCGCATGAAAGCGCAATACGGAAGCGCGCCACCCGAGGAGGGCAAGGTGATGCTTGGCCTCGTGGAGTCAGGTGGCCCCGACGGCGCCCGCGTGCGCGTCGGCACCGAGGTCTACGAGCTGCCGCGTTCTGGCTTCGAATGGGCGTCACCCTTCAGCGTGACCCAGTTCGACAACGGCGTGCCGCTTGCACCCGGTGGCGTGCCCTTGCACAAGGGCGATGTGGTCTGGGTTCGCAACGCCCATCGCAGCAGCCTCAAGCGTTTCGGCGACTGGCAATACGACGAGAAGTTCGAGGTTCGCTACGAGATCCCGTTCAAGAACCATGCACCCCGTCCCGGCGCCGTGCGCCTCGCGCTTGAACAACACCCACGCACGCAGGCGGCGCTCTTCGCCTACGATCACCGCACGGGCTACGTCATCAGCATGGCGGCCGGACACGACTTTGAACGCTCGCAGTTCAACCGTATCACTCAGGCCTGTCGCCAGCCGGGCTCGACCTACAAGCCGATCTACTACTCGCTCGCGCTGGATCAGGGTTATGGCTTTGCATCCTTGCTCAACGACATTCCGCGCGCCGAGGTGGATCCCATCACCGGCGAGGTCTGGACACCGACGAACCTCAACGACACCGTCGACTACCAGGTCACGCTGGAATACGCGCTAATCTGGTCCAAGAACGTGCCCTCGGTGCAGCTCTTCAAGCTGGCCGGCCCGCGCGAGGTCGAGGCCTGGGCCCGCAAGCTTGGCTTCACGACGCCCATCATCGTGGATCAGGCGCTCGCGCTTGGCGCCTCCTGTACACATCTTGACGAGCTGACGCGCGCGTTCTCGGCCTTCGCCCGCAACGGCGTGCCGAGCGATCCGGTAACCGTACGACGTGTGCGCGACCGTGAGGGTACGCTGCTTGAGGACAACAGCTCGGCAGACGATCCGATGGGCAATCCCTGGGAGCGCCTGGATCGCCTGGTGGCGATCGCCACGGACAAGGCCGCAGTACCTGTCATCCCGCCACGCACGGCGCACCTCACGTCAAAGCTCTTGCGCAAGGTGGTGACCCACGGCCACGCACCGGCGATGCGCTCGACGCAGATTCCGTTTGCGGGCAAGACCGGAACCTCAAGCGCGACGATGGACTCGTGGTTCGTGGGTTACACCTCACGCTGGATGCTCACCTCCTGGGTCGGCGACGACAAGCGCGAGCGGCCGCTTGGACGCAAGGACGCCTCGTTCATGCTGAGCGTGCCGATGTCGGCGCGCTTCCTCCACGAGGTGAAGGTGGATCAGCCGCTTGAGGACATTCCCTGGAACCGGCCCGAGGGGATCAAGCCCAACGACTCGGGCGGCAACCTGCGCACCACCATGGAAGAAGTGCGCGCCGCCGACAGCAAGCCCGCGAACAAGGGCTGAAGCGTAGGATTTGGCGCCGCTACACGGGCCCCACGCTCGGAGTCTAGCGTCGGGTCAAATTCGCGACGAGGCCAAAGATGGCTTCCAGCTGAGCCCGACTCGCGTGCAGCGAAAGGGTGGCACTGCTGCCTTCCACCTGAGCCGACAGCGTTCCCGCCACCGCGCCAAGGCCTGCCAACATCACGAGCGGATTGCCGAGCAGCTCCTTGCGCACCGGCGCGAGCTTCTGGGCAAAAGCCTCCGCAAAGGCAGGCGAGGGAAAGTCGGCCTTGATGGCAAAGCGTACCACAGAGTCGACGCGCACCACCAGCTCGACCGCGTTCGCCTGAACCAGCGCGCTGCCAAAGGCGGCCAGCGGCGCCTGGCCTGGCCTTGCCTGTCGGGCGCTCTCGGGAAAGAGGTTCGACGCTGTCAGTACGAAGATCGCGTCAGGTGGCACCGCATCCATCTGCGCGTCGAGCTGTGCGGTCAACACCTTCCAGTCCGTGACGCCCGCATCAGGCGATCCATTGCCAATCAAGAGATCGGCATACGCAGGCGCCGCGATCACGGCGAGCCTGTCCGTCGGTAAAACGAAGATGCGATTGTCGCGACTCTTGCCCGTGGCATCGGCCCGACGGCCGACCGGCCGCTCGCGCACCATCCTCCATTCGATGGGCCGTGACGAGGCACTCGCGCGCAAGAGTCCATCTTTCAGACGTTGTTCATCCAGATGATGACGCACGGCCAGGAAGGTCACCGCGTCGTCCATTGGATTCGGCGTCGCGATGAGCAGGCTGTCGAAGTCGTGATACAAATCAATATCACCGCCCTGCAACAGACGCCTGCGATCGGGAAGCAGTTGCAACAGGCGATCCACCATCGGGATGAGCGGCGCCGCAGGAGGCGCGCGCAACCGGTCGAGGCGCAACAGCGCGACAAGGCGCGATCCCTCGGGGCCCGCCTCGCGCAGCGACACCGCAGCACCCGCGTCCCCGACCGGCGCAAGAGGCGCAACCCCCGCATCCATGGGCGCTGCCGGTGCGACGCCCGCATCGGCGAGCACCTCGGTGGGCGACGCATCCAAAGGTGTTACACCCGCGTCACCGCCAGGCCCCTTCTTGACCACCGGCCGACGGGGCCGCGGCACCGGTACGCCTGGCTCCTCCTTTGGTGTGGTGGCCTTCGGCAGTGGACCGAGCGGCAAGGACTCGGGTCTCTTGGTTTCAACGGGCGAAAACTCGATCTGGATCGAGGGCCGCTGTGCCATGCCGCGCAGCAGACCCATCGCGAGCCCCGAAAAACCGATCGCGCCATGAACGCCGACCGAGATCACGATCGCCCAGACCAGGCGAGCCGAACGTGTCTTTGCAGCGCCTGTCTTCACGGCTTCGTCCACGCCGCGAGCACGGCGTGGGGCGGCGCCGCGCCCACGGTCAAGACAACACCATCGCGTGGGCGCTCCTGACCGATGTCCTGCAAACACGATGCGACGAATCGTCGGGACAGCTTGGCCTCGACCGCGCGCTCGCGGGTGGCGTCAATCGAGACCAGCACGCCGCCCGGCTTGAGCGCCGAAACGATGCCACCGAGGAAGGTACGCGCATCCTCGTCTTCCATGTCGGTCAGCGCATCCACCACGATCGCCTCGACCGAACCCGGCAGAAGCGGCAGCTCCTCACCTGCCACCGCTGCGACCAGGCGATGCCCGGCCTTGGCAGCGCGCTTCACCGCACGCGCAGCCGCCTTCGATTCATCCGGCTCAACGAGCAAGGTCACGGCCAGCGCCTCGGCCAGCACCTCGGCCAGCCAGACGGTGGAGAGCACCACCACGGGCGTTCGCTTGCCAAGCAGGGTAACCACCTGCTGCAACACCGCTGGGCTTCCGACTGCACCCGAGAGAAGAGGTCCGCGCACCAAATACGTCTATTAGAAAAATGCGCCCTCGCCAAGTCAGCAGACACCTTGCTGATAGAATCCTGCCCATGTCGTTGCGCCTGTGCACCCTCGCCGCCCTCCTCGGCGCCGCCGTTGGCTGTGGCAAGCCGCATTCGCCGCCAGCAGAGACCCTGCCCGATGCAGGCTTGCAGGGCGATGCACTGACAGAGTCCACGGCGTGCACCATCCGGGACGTGGTCTCGGCACAGCACCACAGCTGCGCCCTCGCCACGGGAGGCGCCGTTTTCTGCTGGGGCAGCAACGAGCTGGGCGAGCTGGGCAAGGCCACGACCTCACCGGGTTTGCCGGTGCAGGTTTCCCTGCCCAAACCCGCAAGTCAGCTCAGCGTGGGCCGGCAGCGCAGCTGCGCACGGCTCGCCAATGGCACCGCCTTTTGCTGGGGCCGCACGCCCGACTCGGTCGACGCCGCGCCCGTCTCCCAGCCGCCGACCCTCCTCGCCCTGCCCGGCAATGTGGCCGATGTGGGCGCAGGCGGTGCCCATGTCTGCGCCCTGACGATCTTTGGCCAGATCCTCTGCGCCGGTCAGGCGAGCTCGGTCGGCGATGGCACCGGCAAGGCCCAGGCGGTGCCCGTGTTGCTCGGCGACGCTTCGACCGCACACTCGGTGCGAACGCTGTCCACGGGGCTGTATCACACCTGCGCGCTCACCCGAGTCGGGGCCATCCTCTGCTGGGGCCGGCAACCCGATGATCTCGGACCACCCGATGGCAACTTCCCGCTGATCCCCACCGTCGAGGAGAGGATCGGTGCCGGTGTGGTACAGATAGCCGCGGGACACGCGCGAACCTGCGTCGTCCACGGTGACAAGACTGTCTCATGTCTGCCAGGCCTCGACATCGCGACCGTGGGCGCCTTCGGACGCGACAACAGTGCGATCGGACCCGGCGAGGCACACACCTGCGTCTTGAAGACCGGTGGTACGGTTTCCTGCGCGGGCGACAACGGACTCGGTCAACTTGGCAATGGCCTGCAGACAACACCGCCTGCCGGAAGTGTCTTCACCGTCGCCTTGCCTGCCAAGGCCACACGCCTGTCCGTCGGAAGCGCGCACGCCTGCGCCGTCCTCACCGATCTCTCGGTGTGGTGCTGGGGCCGTGGTACCGAAGGTCAGCTTGGCCAGGGAATGTTGCAATCAAGCGCAACGCCCGTTCGCGTCGCGCTTCCGGAAAAGTGTACGGCCAGCGCAGCGACGCCGACCCGGCCGTGAACGAACAATCACCGCGGCGCCAACCTGTACAGGCGTTCCCGTGCGCACGGTGCCAAACCAAACCTGGTCTAAAGTCTGTATAAATTCGCGCAATTACGATATGATCCCTGGCCGCGGGGCTTGCGCCCTGCGCCAGATCATGTCCCCGGTCCTCCTCCCGCTGCTCCTTGCGTCGACCCTTGCAGTCGAGACGCCCGCCGTTGGAGCCGCACCCGAGCCGAATCCGCTGCCCGAGGGATTTGAAGGCGCCACCCATCTGCCAACCGATTCGGCGCTGCTTCTTTCCATACGACTTCCGGAAATCGAAGACGGCTTTGCCTTTCTCGATCTGCTGACCGGCCTTTACCCAGGGCTTGGGCAACAGCTGTTGTCGTTGCGCGAGTCGCTCGGCGTGCAGATCGTCGGGCCCACCGAGCTCGGCGTGCACGGCATCGCGACCGAGATCCCCTTGCTCCTCAGTCTGCACCAGGTCGATCCGCTGCAGTGGAAGTCCAGGGAAGGACCGCTGTCCTCTCACCGCCTTGTCGTACGAATCAACGACGAGGCCAAGTTCCTGACCTTCGCGGCAGATGTCTTGAAGCGCATGGGTTATCAGATCACGCGCGTCGAGCCGAACGGCCGCGAAGAGGCGGGCGGTCGCTGGTGGAAGCCCTTCCGCACCGCAGGCTTCAAGCAGGGCATTCGCATCGCCGGCTTTTCAAAAGACGGCCAGGCTGCCGTGGTACGGATTGTCGATGGCACGCATGCGCTCATCGATTTTTCCGTATCGCTCGTCACTCCAGTGCCGGGCAAGGCGAGCGCCAAGGCGAGCATGCGTGCGCTCAAGGCCCTGACGACACCACCGAAGCTGCCGCGGCCGGTGCTCGCGCAGTCCATCGCTGAAGGCATTCACAAACAGCTCGTGAGCCCGGGTTCGGTGTCTGTGGTCGCCCAGGCAGACGCGATGGCGTCGCTCATCCCGGATGCGACCTGCCGTGAACGCCACACCCCCTCAAAAGGTGCCTTTTTCCAGTCGGCCGCCGTTGTCGCACGATTGCAGCCCTTCGACTGGCGTGTGCGCGCCCAGGCCGTTTTCACGCCCGAGGGTCGCGAGGCCTTTGGAGAATCCGGCAGCAACGACGGACTCGTGGATACGCGTGAGTTTGCGCGCGCAGGACTCGGCGCCGTCGCGCTCTTCACACCTTCTGCAGGTGCCATCGCCTCGGTGGCGAGGCCCGCGTTTCTGGCTGGTGAGGTTGTGCAGGCGATGGGTGATGCCGACGCCTGCGGTGGCTGGGCGCTCACCCTGCTCGCGGTCCGTCACTGGCCCCACCTGCTTGGCTCGTGGCTGCAAACCGTGACGAAACAGCTCGGTGCAGAGGCCTTGCGAAACCAGGCACGCAACCTGGCCGTCGGATGGAAGCGCGACACCAGCCCGACGGCGCTTGAGTTCGTTGCCACCACCTTGTTCTCGATTGGCGCCGAGCAAGAGCCCGTGGTCGAGAATACCTTGAAGCCCCTCTCCGACGGTGAGCCCGAGAAGGCGGCCTTCGGCAACCGGACACCGCGCCTTTATACGTTGCTGCCGACCGCGCCCTTTTCGCAGGTCGGCCTCGAACCCTTGCCGGGCACGAATGTGGGCGTATCGCTCGCCGCCGGCAACAACAGCCTTGGCTGGTATTACAGTCAAAAACAACGCCCGGCGGTCTTCGGAAACCGGGTGGCGATCGGCTCCGCACACCTCAACGTGGGACGGTTGCTGCAATTGCATGCCGAGAACGCCGACGCCTCGACCCGGGACGCCGTTCGTCTGGCAGCGTCGCAAATCGGGCTGCTCGGCGGCGAGCTCTCCATCTCCAATGGCCTGCTCGATTTTGACCTGCGCCTGGTCGTCGATGACGTGGGGCTCGGGCTATAAACGGCGGAAAACAGCCCGGCTGTGCTCCGCGCCACGCGCTACGGAGAACACGAGGGTGGTGTGGCCGTTGTACAATCTGGCCCTCCACCTCCGTCTGATTGACTGGGGGTGCGCCCCGGAAAGCAGTGCATGTTGACCCTGAAGTACAATAGGCCACGTCGGATCACGGGAATCGTGGCGAGCCTCTTTCTCGCCGCGGCCGCGCATGCCGAAACACCCTCAGAGACGGCCTGGACGAGGCAGGTGATTAACGATCGTGCGCCCTTCGAGGGTGCAGGCGCCGCGGACATCGATGGCGACGGCAAGCTCGACGTGATGAGCGGCGACTCCTGGTATCAGGCGCCGCGGTGGAAACGCTGGAAGGTGCGCGAGGTGGGCCAGGTCAATCCGCACTACCACGAGGACTTCGCGAGCCTGCCCCTTGATGTCAACGGAGACGGGCGCATCGACTTTGTGACCTGCACCTACTTCAGCAAGCGCCTTGGCTGGGTTGAACATCCGGACGATCCGAAAAAGCCCTGGATCGACCACGACATCGACTACCCGGGCGCGAGTGAGGCCTGCGATCTGGTTGACGTGAACGGCGATGGACGGCTTGATCTCTTGCCCGCGACCAACAACAAGATCGTGTGGTACGAATTGACGACCCAGAAGCCCGGTGTGGTCTGGAAGCGTCACCTCGTGTCGGAAAAGGGCGCCGGCCACGGCATCGGCCACGGCGACATCAACAACGACGGCCGGCTCGACATCATCGGCCCAAACGGCTGGTACGAGCAGCCTTCACACGAGGGCGACGACGCCTGGACCTTCCACGAGGGCTTCAACCTGCAAGGGGGCTCGATCCTGATTCTTGGGCGTGACGTGGACGGCGATGGGCTGACCGATCTCATCAGCGGCAACGCGCATGGCATTGGTCTTTACTGGTACAGGCAGGGCCGTGGTGCGGATGGCAAGCGAACCTGGACGAAACTCGAAATCGACGGCGAGATCCATCAGGCCCACACCACCCGCTACATCGATCTGGACGGCAACGGCAAGCCCGTGCTGGTAACCGGCACCCGCGTCTACGGTCACGAGGTTGAGCCTGGCGACGTGGACGCGCCCACCGTGGCGGCCTACCGTTTTGACCGGCAGGCCGGCCGCTGGATGCGTCAGCTGCTCATCGTCGGTGAGCCGGCGAAGAACGCGCCGAAGGACGCCAAAGATCGCGTGGCGCTGAAGGATTTTCCGCGCGGTACGGTCGGCACGGGCCTTTATATCGACGCACGCGACATGGATGGCGACGGCGATCTGGATCTTGTATTGCCCGGCAAAAGTGGGCTGTACCTGCTCGTCAATCCGCGCCTGTCGCCGCCGCCCCTGTCGCAGTCAAGCAAGCGTTAGTCGCGCACGCGCGTCAGCCGTGACAGCGCAGACCCGAGGCTCACGAGGGCGATGCTTCCCATCGCGGCGTAGTGCAGGAACCACATGCCCGGTCTTACCCATTCGCCGTCGCCGTCGAAGAAGAGGGGCAAGAAGAAGCCCGGGTTGAAGTACAACACGAAGGGCATGCTCCGATCGCCCCAGTGCTCGTGCCGCAGCTCGAGGGCCCCGAGTCCGAGCGTCAGGATGGTGATGGCGGCTGTGGTACCAATGGCCACAAAGGCTGCGATCCAGGTTCGACGAAACAAGGTGGACACCGCAACGCCGATGAGGGTCATGGTCGTGCCGAGCACGGCGTGGCTGAAATAAAGCCCGAGGAGCGCGCCGACATCCGGGCCACCGAAGAGCAGCGCCATCGCCGATACCGGCAAGGATGCGGTCAGCAGCATCAGACAGTAAAGGACTGCCACCATCGACTTGCCAAGGCCGATGGCGAAGCGATTGACGGGCGAGGCGAGCAAGACAGAGAAGGTCCCCCGCTCGCGCTCACCGGCGATCGTGGCCGCCCCGACGAGCGGCGCAAAGATGACGAGCGCCATCGTCTGAACCACAGCCACCACGCCGGCGAGAATCTGGCCGAGCCTTGCATCGTCGCGGGCGTCGTAGTGGTATTCGTTCTGGGTCGTCACCACGAATAGACCCGCCACGGCACCGAGCACCAGCACGTAGATGACCGGGATCAACCAACCCCGGCGTTCGCGCAACATGCTGCGGATCTCCTTGGTGAAGATCGCCCGCACGTCGCTATGCAGGGTGACAAACATGCGCATGGTTGAATTCATGACAGCTCCTCCGCCGTTCGGCCCACGGCGCGCGCAAAGCGTCGCCGCAACGAATCTTTCTGTTCAGACAACTCGACGAGGGCGAGCCCCGCGGCGACAACCGCGCTCGCAGGTCCCGCGGCATCGGCGACGCCCTCCTTCAGGGTGAGGAGCAAGGCCCCGTCCGCCGCATGGCATTCCGACACATCGGGATGCGCCTGCAAGAGCGCCAATGCAGCATTCAGATCTCCACGCAGTCGCATGGTGTAGACATGTTGTGTTGCGCTTTCCGACGCCTCGCTGGCGCGCAACTGGCCGTTCACGAGGATGAGCGTGGTCTGCGCCACCTGCTCCACCTCGGCCAGGACGTGTGACGACAGGAAGACCGTCCGGCCCAGGATGGCAAGCTTGCGAATCTCGTTGAGCAGCGCCTGCCGCGACTCTGGATCTAGGCCGTCCGTGGGTTCATCCAAGACGACGACAGCAGGATCATGCATCAAGACCGCGGCCAGTGCGAGGCGCTGGCGCAAACCCTTGGACAGCTCGCGGGTGGCGGCCTCCGCGCGCCCGATCATGCCCGCACTTTCAAGCGCGGCATCAATGCGCTCGCGTCGCATTTTTCCGTGGTGCCCCGCGATCGCCGCGAAGAGATCGAGGTATTCCCAGACACAAAGTTCGGGATAGACATCGGCCCGCTCGGGCAAGAACCCGACCACCTCGCGCAGGCTCCGCGCCTCGCGGCGTACATCACGGCCAAGAATCTTGATATCGCCCTCGGTCGGCACGAGCTGCCCCACCAGCGCACGCATCAGGGTAGATTTTCCGGCAGCGTTCGGGCCCACAAGACCAACAACGCGACCCTGTGGTACGGCAAAGGAAACCTGATTCAACACTGGCTGCGTCTGATAACGATGGGAAACGCCCGACACCTCGACGATCATGGCGTCACCGCCTTCGATTCAATTGCCAGCGGCCCGATCACGATCGCCTGAGTCTTGTGGTCGCTCGAAACCGCCGGCCTTGCCCTGGCGGTCTCTCCGACGACGCTCGCCCGTGCGATGAGCATGAAGGATGAGCTCGGCATCCTCAAACAACCGGGCTTGTCGTCAGGAGCACCCCAAGATTTGGGCGCTGCATCCAATACCCGCCGTTTCTCACCGGGTTTCAGGTCCGGAACGGACAACTGCATACCACCCGTACAAAGCGTAACCTCAGTCAACGTCCGCTTTGAGCTGTTCTCGACTTCAAAGGTTTTTTCGTCGACAGAACGCACCATCGCGATCGACTCTTGCACGGGCATCGACCACCCGAGATCCACCACACCGTTGCGACTCACCGTCACACCGTCGACCGTCATCTTGCCCGCCTCCTTGTCTTCCTTGAGAACCAATGCGG
>Ga0169931_10004607_pt1 | contig 21377 bp, 26 predicted proteins | sample Kivu_15m_20L_FD_129675 | JGI IMG/M metagenome (GOLD analysis project Ga0169931, IMG submission 129675) | Freshwater microbial communities from Lake Kivu, Western Province, Rwanda to study Microbial Dark Matter (Phase II) - Kivu_15m_20L... | ecosystem: Environmental > Aquatic > Freshwater > Lake... | reverse complement strand
GTCTGCCATCCCGGTGTGGCCAAGGCGCTGGGCGTCGCCCCCCGTCACCCCATGGCCTGCCTGCGCTGAGCGCCGAGCCTCCTGCTGCGAGACCAGCGGGCGCCGCAGGGACGCAGGTGCGATCCCCTCCCGCAGCGCCAGCACCAGCCCCGCCGCTTCGCCGTAGCTGGCGGCGGGCAAGACCTCGAGCCCCAGCGCCTCAGCATTGACCTTGAGCAGGCAGGGCGTCTCGACCGCAACCACGGGAATGCCGCGTTCGGCGCAGGCGAGCACCGCCCCGCCACCCAGGGCGCCGGCCGGGGCGATCACCGCTCCGACGGCATCAATGCCCAGCACTGGTCCCGCGATCGACGCGGCAGCCGTCTGCCGCCCTGCCGCGGACAACAGGTCAGGGGCCCGGCTCAGCCCCACCAACACGCAGGGCAGAAACGTGAAGCCCAGCTCCTCGCCAGCCGCGCGGGGATCGAGATGCGGATCGAGCGGCAGCGGAGCAAGCGCCGGCGCATGGGCACAGGGGACCCCCAGCTCACGGCTGAGCAGATGGCTGATCACCGCCTCAGCCCCCGCCAGCGCATCGACGCCGCTGCCGGCGCGGTAGGCCGCCAGGGCAGCACTGCCGTGATCGTCGGGGAACCGCGCCACCACCGCGATGGCCGTGGCACCGGCAGCCCTGAGCTGCCGACCCGCCTGCAGCAGGGCCTCGGGCTGACCCAGGCGCCCCCAGCTCGCGCCGCTGGGACCGGCGCTGAGGCTGACCTCCAGGGGCCTGTCGGTGATCACCACCGGGCCGATGTCGAGGCCCAGAGTGGCCCGGCAGCCGTCGGCCACCTGCAGGTGGCGCTGGCGCAGCTCACGCTCGATGCCCGCATCGAGCAGCAGCCCCACCCGCTGCTGGCGCACGGGTCGCAACAACAGCTCGCCGGCCGCAAAGCGGTCGAGGCAGGAGCCCTCGACGTAGTGGATGCGTGGGTCACTCCAATACAACGCTGCACCGTTCATCACGTTGGGATGGGTGATCAGGCAGCCGCTGGCCGCAGCCAGCAACCGGGCCACGGGCAGTGCATCGCCCGCATATCCCCCCTGCTCACAACCGATCCCGGTGGGGATCACCAGCAGGATTGGCAGGGGAGACGCCGTCATACGAGCACGACGGCCTCGACCAGAAGGCCATGGGAATCCACGGCAGTGATCGCCCAGCGCAGCGGCCGTCCCCGGGCCTCCAGGACCGCGATGATCTGGGCCAGCAGCGGGCCGGGCCGGCGCTGGAGCCGCAACTGAAGCGGCACAAGTTTCACTTCTGATATTGGCCGAACTGGGCCTCGTAAAGGGCATCCTCCATGCCGGCCCTGAGCGCCAGATCACTGCGTGGAAAGGCCACACAGAGCAGCACGTACCCCTGCTGCTGCAGCTCGGCTTTGACGCCCATGGCATCGGGTTGCTCGACGCTGCCAGCGCTGAGCAACGCCGCGCAGGTGGTGCACACACCCGAGCAACAGGAGCTGGGCAGGGCCACCCCGGCCGCCTCTGCAGCCGCCAGCACGGTCTGATCGCTGCGGCACGAAAAGCTGTGGCTGACGCCCTCAAACTCGGCGCTGATCTGGAAGATGGTGGGCTCGCTCACAACAGGGCAATCACAGCCTGCCATTCTCCCAGCTCAGCTCTCCTGCCATTGGCTGGGATGGGGCGCCAGATATTCCGGAGGGGTCTGGACCGATGCAGCAGCGCTGAGCACCAGATCAAGACTGATCGAAACTCGTAGATCGTCGGCGCTGGCATTGGGCAGCACGGCATGGTCCAGGCACGACGGAAACAGCACCAGCAGGCCTGCCCGGGGGGGCACATCAACGAAAGATCCGGTCCAGACCGTGGGCTGCAGGGGCCCGCCATGGCCGACCGCCATGCCTGGCACCAGCTCGTTGACCTGACGCTGGGGCCAGAACCTCAGGCAGCCGCAGTCGCCACGGCCATCACCACTGAGGTAGTAGACGGCACTGAGGTGGGCATTGGGATGGTGGTGACGCCCCACCACCTGATCGGGCTCGCTGAGCACGGGCCAGCAACGCTGAATGTGCAGCGCCATCTGGCCCAGGTCAAACCCCAGCTTCTGCAGATAGACCCTGGCATGGCCGAGAAGTTCAGCGATCAGCCCCGCGAACAGCTGATGCCGCTGCAGTTGCCAGACACCATTGAGATCGCAGGTCCAGGCGCAATCCGGATCGGGATTGCTGCAGACATCCCCGCGCAACGCGAGCAGAGCCTGAAGCTGCGCGGCAAGCTCGAGAGGATCGGGCCTGAGCTGCACCTGCCCAAGGGCCACTGGAAACAGCGGCTGAATCACCAGGTCGCCCGGCGAGGGCAACGGCAGCAAGGGATCCAGCCCATCCATGACGTTGTCATGCCGCATGACCGCTCCCTAGAAGGGGGTTGGAGGCACCAGAGCCGCAGCTGGGATTGCCTCAGGCCATGGCCGAAGCACCTCCGACCACCTCAAGGATTTCCTGGGTGATGGCGGCCTGGCGGGCCTTGTTGTAATCCAGAGTCAACGACTTGGCCAGGGCCTTGGCGTTGTCACTGGCATTGTTCATCGCAGTCATGCGACTGGCCAGCTCGGAAGCGGCGGCTTCCTGAAGGGCACGCAACAGCTGATTTTCGAGATACAGCGGCAGCAAGGCATTGAGCAGCTGGTCGGGGCTCTGCTCAAAAACGATGTCAGAGGGCAGCGACGGTACCTGATTGGCGACCGTGCCGGCCTCAACCACCAGTTGACCCTCGCGGGTGGTCAACCGGAAGATCTCATCGTCGGGCGCAGCGATGCCCTGGGGATCAAGCGGCAACAGTGTCTGGGAGACGGGCCGGGAGCTGACCAGGTTGATGAACTTGGTGTAGATAATCTCGACCCGGTCAGTGCCGCCACCGATGAAATCGGCCAGAACCTCGTTGGCGATGCCCATGGCCTCTGAGGCCTTGGGCACCTGATCGAGGCCCGTGAACGTGGCACGGATGGTGTATTGGGAGGCCCTGTTCTGGAAATAGGTGATCGCCTTGCGGCCGATCAGCACCAGATCAACGTTGTAGCCCTGGCGCCTGAGCTCGGCGGTGCGCTGCTCGGTGCGTTTGATGATGTTGGCGTTGTAGCCGCCGCACAGCCCGCGATCGCCGGTGACGGCAAGCAGGGTGATGGTCTGCAGTGCACGCTCCTCGAACAGGGGAGCATCCACATCTTCAAAGCGCATGCGCGACTGGAGATTCTCCAGCACGCGGGCCAGACGATCAGCGAATGGACGGCTGCGCAGCACCTGCTCCTGGGCACGGCGCACCTTGGCCGCAGCCACAAGACGCATGGCCTCAGTGATCTTGCGGGTGTTCTTGACCGAACTGATGCGGTCGCGGATTTCCTTGAGGTTCGCCATGGATTGGATGCGTTAGGGGGGTCCGTAGCGCTCAGGCAGCAGCAAGCATGGTCGATTTGACTTCGTTGATGGCGTCCTTGAGCATGGCTTCAGACTCATCGCTGAGCTGCTTGTCACCCATCACCTTGGTGATGAACTCAGGCTTGTTGTTCTTCAGAAAATCACGCAGCTCACAGCAGAACTCCACCACTGCGTCGACCGGAACGTCGTCGATCAGACCCTTGACACCGGCGTAGACCACGGCGACCTGCTCAGCCAGGTTGAGGGGGCTGAACTGGGGCTGCTTGAGAATTTCACGCAGGCGCTTGCCGCGCTGCAGCTGGGCCTGGGTGGCTGCATCAAGATCCGAGGCGAACTGAGAGAATGCTGCCAGTTCATCAAACTGGGCAAGCTCGAGCTTGAGGGTGCCGGCGATCTTCTTGATGGCTTTGGTTTGGGCTGCACCGCCGACGCGGCTCACCGAGATACCCACGTTGATGGCAGGACGCAGACCCGAGTTGAACAGATCGGAGCTCAGGAACACCTGACCGTCGGTGATTGAAATCACGTTGGTCGGGATGTAGGCCGACACGTCACCGGCCTGGGTCTCGATGATCGGCAGGGCGGTCATCGAACCTTTGCCCATGGCGTCGCTCAACTTGGCGGCGCGCTCGAGCAGGCGGCTGTGGCAATAGAACACATCACCGGGGTAAGCCTCGCGGCCGGGGGGGCGGCGCAGCAGCAGTGACATCTGGCGGTAGGCCTGAGCCTGCTTGGTGAGGTCGTCATAGATGACCAGGGTGGCCTTGCCCTTGTACATGAACGACTCGGCAAGAGCCGCACCGGTGTAAGGAGCCAGATACTGCAATGCAGCCGATTCGGATGCACTGGCGGCAACAACGATGGTGTAGTCGAGGGCGCCTTTCTCGCGCAGCACCTCGACAACATTGGCGACGGAAGCTGCCTTCTGACCGACAGCAACGTAAACGCAAACGACGTCTTCGCCCTTCTGGTTGATGATCGTGTCGATGGCAATGGCTGTCTTGCCGGTCTGGCGGTCACCGATGATCAGCTCACGCTGGCCACGACCGATCGGAATCATGGCGTCGATGGCAGTGATGCCGGTCTGCATGGGCTCATGCACCGACTTGCGCTGAATGATGCCTGGCGCCATCGATTCGATCAGACGGGTGTCGGTGGTGGCGATGTCGCCTTTGCCGTCGATCGGCTGGCCCAGGGAGTTGACAACCCTGCCCAGCATGGCGTCGCCGACGGGAACAGCGGCGATTTTGCCGGTGGCCTTGACGGTGCTCCCTTCCTGAATGCCCCGGCCCTCACCCATCAGCACGACACCGACGTTGTCGTCCTCCAGGTTGAGTGCGATGCCTTCGGTACCGTCTTCGAACTGCACCAATTCACCGGCCATGACCTGCTGCAGGCCATACACACGGGCGATGCCATCACCGATCTGCAGAACGGTACCGACGTTGCTGACAGTCACGGATTTGTCGTAGTCCTCAATCTGCTTTTTGAGGATGGCGCTGATCTCGTCGGGGCGGATGGAAACCATGGGATGAGGTCCCTCAGGGGGAGCAGATGGAGGAGGAGACGGAGAAAGGGAGGATGGGGAGCGCGGTGACCTAGACCCTGGCGAGGGACAGGCCAAGACGGCGGACTTGGCCGGCCAGGCTGGCATCGATCACCTGGGATTCCAGACTGACGATGAAGCCGCCGATCAACGACGGATCGACCGAAAGGTCAAATTCCACCGCTTGGGTACCGGCAATGGCCTGGACCCGTGCATTGAGCTGGGTCTGCTGGTCGTCGCTCAGGGGGGTTGCTGAGGTGACCCGTGCCAGGGTGATGTTGCGCATCTGGCGATAAAGCTCGAGATAGCGCAGCAAAACCGCATCAAGAACAGCGATGCGTTGACGATCCGCCAAAAGCTTGAGGAGATTCAGCAGGGAGTCACTCAGCTGGCTGCCGAACAGGCCTGTCAATGCGGCCTTCTTGGCTTCGGGCTCGAGCACGGGCGAAGCCATGGCTTCGCGCAGATCGGAACTGGCATTCCAAATCTCGAGCAACTCTTTGGCCTGGGCCGCCACCGTGTCTGTCTCTTTGCGGCTTTCAGTGACCTGGAGAAGGGCCTCGGCGTAGGGGGAGGCGAGCGTGTTGAGCAAGGGCATCAGACGTTCCCCAGATTGGCAATGGACTGATCGAGCAGACGGGCCTGAGCCGCGTCATCGAGCTTGGCAGGCAATGCCGCCAGAGCCTTGTCGATCGCCTGCTTGGCCGCTTCTCGGCGCAGCAATTCGCTGACGCGGGCAGCCTCGGCATTGAGATCGGCGACCGCCTCCTGCCGAAGTCGGGCCATCTCGACGATGGTGCGCTTCTCGCTGTCGGCGCGGATGGCTGCTGCACGCGCCTTGCCGTCTGCGCGGATCTGCTCAGCCTTCGACTGGGCAGCGGCCAGGTCGGCCTGCGCCTGGCTCAGAGCCGTGGTGGCCTTGGCCAGACGCTGCTCTGCATCGTCGAGCTCGGCCAAGATGGCTTCTCTGCGGCGGGTGAGAATCCCCCCCAGGAAACCCCTTAGAAACCAGATCAGGACGCCGATCACAACGATCAGGTTGATCAGGTTGGTGTCAAGGAGGTTGGTGTTGATCCCGAATCCGCCGCCGTGGGCGAGGAGGGTGAAGGACAGAGCAGGGGAGCACATCATCGGGCGGCCAGCAGACGGTCAACGATCAAGACGCCGAGTCGATCGGACTCAGAGGCCAGAGCAGCCAGGGCCTGATCGCGCTGTTGCTCGATCTCACGCCGGGCCTTCTCGCGTGAGGCATTGGCTTCAGACTGGGCGAGAGCTAGGGCCTCGCGGTAGAGCTTGTCGACCTCCTGCTCAGCCTCAACGGTCAGCAGTTGGGCCTGTTGCCGGGCTTCCTTGAGCTGATCCTTGAGTTCGGCTTCCAGTCTCTGAACCTGGGCCAGTTTGTCCTTGGCCTGAACACGGCTGGAGGTGATGAAGCCCTCCCTGTCTTCAACGGCCTTGCCGACCGGACGGAAGAACAGGGCATTGAGCACAAAGGTAAGCAGGACCACCTGCACCGCCATCAAGGGCAAGGTGGCATCGAGGTCGAACAGACCTCCACTGGGCGTTCCGGCGGTGGACGCCCCTGCCTCGGCAAGCAATAGCCAGCTGGTCATGGGATGGCGGACGTTGGGGAAGGGACGGGGGAGAACAACGACGGGACCCAATCCTGGGGCAAGGCCAGCAAGCGAGGCAGAGCCTTCAGGACGGAGTCACCGCGCGTCAGTCCCGGATCAGCCAGCGAAGGGATTGGCGAAGAGGAGCACCAGGGCGACCACCAGGCCGTAGATGGTGAGAGCCTCCATGAAGGCCAGGGAGAGCAGCAGGGTGCCGCGGATTTTGCCCTCTGCCTCGGGTTGACGGGCAATGCCCTCGACTGCGCCGCCGGCAGCGGTGCCCTGACCGATACCGGGGCCGATGGCACCCAGACCAACAGCGAGGCCAGCAGCCACAACGGAGGCAGCAGAAGTAATCGAATCCATGGTGGGAAGGAGGTGTAGGGCGCTGGTGCAGCGCAATTGGAATCTTGAGAAACCTGCGCCTGGGACATCCCCGATGGGGGATGGGCCCGGATCAGCCCGGACCTGCGCGCAGAGAGTTTGCCAGACGGAGGGTCCCTGATGAAGCCCAACCGGGGCGTGGAAGGTTAGTGGTGCTCTTCGTGCACCGCCTCGCCGATGTAATAAGCAGCCAGGGTTGCAAAAATCAATGCCTGAATGGCACTGGTGAAGAGTCCGAGGAACATCGCCGGCAGTGGCACCACAAGGGGCACCAGGAAGGCCAGCACAGCAACAACAAGTTCGTCAGCAAGAATGTTGCCGAAGAGACGGAATGAAAGTGACAACGGCTTGGTGAAATCCTCGACGATCTTGAAGGGCAGCATGATCGGCGTCGGCTCGACGTAGTACTCGAAATAACGCAGACCTTTGCGGCTCAGCCCGGCGTAGAAGTACGCCAGGGAGACAAGCAGCGCCAGAGCGACAGTGGTATTGATGTCGGCTGTCGGTGCACCGAGTTCACCACTGGGAAGCTCGATTAGCTTCCAGGGAATCAGCGCCCCACCCCAGTTGCTCACGAATATGAAGAGGAATAGCGTTCCGATGAACGGCAGCCAATCCCGATAGGCCTTTTCACCGATCTGCTCACGGGCAAGATCACGGATGTAGGACCACAGAAATTCGAGCAGGTTCTGCACGCCAGCCGGCTTGAGCTCAAGCTTGCGGGTTCCGATCACGACCAGAGCAAGCAGGGCTCCGATCACAATCCAGGAACTCAGAAAGACCTGGCCGTGAATGTAGAAATCGCCGAAATGCCAATAGAGCTGTTTTCCGACCTCGAGTTCGGCCAGCGGGAGCAGCGTGGTCAAGGGAACCATTGGAATGGGGTGGTTCAGGGAGCGAGTACCGCCTGCAGCAGCAGGGCGGGTTTGTAGAGCACGAAACCGGCCAGAGCCGGCAGCAGCTGAAGAGCCGGAATACGGGTACAGGTGACCACCAGGAGGGCGGGCACCACGATCTGCATGCGGCTCAGGGACTTGGTGCCGTTGCCCAGACGGGCAACGCTGCGGGCCAGAAGCCTGAGATACAGAAGTCCGCAGACGGCTCCGAGCGACAGGCTGGCTGCGGTGGCCCCTCCGAAGATCACCAGGGTGATCACGGCAGTCACCAGCGACAGCAGCAGCGTGGCCAACAGCAGTCGGTTCTGCAGACGTGTGAAGTCATCCAGGGGACTGGATGACCCAGTTACGGCGACAGCGCTGTCGGCCTGGCCCGAATCTGCGGCGATGGTTGCCTGCAAGAGGCCAGACCTCAATAGCGGCCGGAATCTATCACGAAGCCCCGGGAGCCCAGGCCGCTCAAGCCTTTTCAGGCCCGAGCAGGTGCAGCACCCGCTGGCCCAGCAAGCCGCGCACAAGGGAGCAGCGTGTCGCGGCGTCAAACCCCAGGGGCAGCTCGGCCAGGGTGAGCCGGGGATTCTGATCAAAGGCCAGGGCCACCACATGGGCATCGGCTTCAAGTTGCAGCGGCATGAGATCAGGCCCCAGCAGCGCAGTCGACGGCCATCCCCAGAGGCAGCGGTTGCGTTCACAACGCGCCTGCAACAGGTCGGCGTCGCAGCTCCAGTCGGCCGGAGCCAGGGGGCCCTTGCACAGAAAGAACTCCAGATGGCTGATGTCGGGATCCAGCGCCTCCACCAGACGCCAACGCTCCAGATCCGGCAGCGCCTGGGCCCGCTTGAGCAGGTCACCCCCGAGCAGCCTGGCCGGGTCCCAGACCTCAGGATTAGAGAAACCGGCAAATGTCAAACCGCTGCCCGCAATGAACGCCATCAGGGTGTCGATGCTGTAGCTGCACTCCTGCGGGTGCAGATACATGTCAGCGAAATTGGCATCGGCCGCCGTATCGAGGGCCCAGCGTTGTTCGTGGTGACGCCGCAGACGATTGGTCTCGGGCAGACCCGCCAGCAGTTGGCGCCCCAGTTGCATGCCCTCAACGCCGTGCCCGGCCCCGAGCAACCCCAGCGCGCGCTGGGTGCGTTGGATCTCCCAACGCCCCCCATCGGCATACAGAAACAGATGCAGCACACCACCCACCGCGAGCCGGTCGGCCAGAGCGGCCAGGCCGGCCTCAGGTCGGTCCAGGTGATGCAGCACCCCGACCGAGTTGATGTGGTCAAACGGACCCTCACCCTCGAGCGCGAGCAGACTGCGCTGTTCGATGCGCAGGGCGCGCACCTGCGCGGCCGCCTGCGAGCGGCGGCACCGTTCACGGGCGATGGCCAGGGCACCGGCGCTGATGTCGACCGCCAGCAGATCTGATCCAGGGTTGAGATGGCACAAGTAGTCGGTGCTCACCCCGGTGCCGCAGCCAGCATCTAGAATGCGCCAGGTCCGAGCGACCTCGGTCCTGGGGACCTGCGGCAGGGCTCCGTTGACGAACGCCCTGACGCTGTCGACACACCAGCGCCAGTTGTATCCAGGCGGGGGGCCGTCTTGAAGCGGGTCTCCGGGATAGGGGAAGCGGTCGTAAAAGGCACTCACCACCGGGGTGGCGGCATCAGCGGGGATCTCCGGGGGCATGACGGCAGCGCGACTGTGGCGAGCTTTTCATGGAGCCATGGCCCCGTCCCAACGGGGTGCTGCAAACATTTGTTCATGCCGTCCCGGAGAGCCTTGGGGCCAGCCGTAATGTGACCCAGCCCGGATCGCGCCCGTCCATGACCGTGACCGCCAGCAGCGGCAGCCCCAGGGTCACTCCCCAGCGCTACGACACCCTGCCGCTCTCGAGCGTCCGTCAGGCCGAACAGCAGGACCGCTTCCCCGACCGGGGCGAACTGGACAACCTGATCACCTTCTTTCAAAGCGGTGCTGTGCGGGTCGAGGCCGCACGTCGCCTCTCGGCCAATGCCACGGCCATCGTCGCCAAGGCCGCCAACCGGATCTTCGCCGGCGGCACACCGCTGTCGTATCTCGACCTGCCGGCGGGCACGCCCCAGGCCGGTGACGCGCTGCCCCTGGCGGCCGACCAAGCCGCCTTTGCCCAGTCGGTGCAGACCTTCACCGGCACTGCAGCGAGGTCAGGCAATCTCATCAGCCGGCTGCTGGAGGGAGCCGGCGATGATGCCGATGTGCGGGTGGTGCTGCCCACAGGTTTCAGCCCCATCAGCGTGGCCCGTTACGGCAACGACCGCATGCGCAAGTCGCTGCGCGACATGGCGTGGTTCCTTCGCTACGTGGGCTATGCGGTGGTCGCCGGCGATCCCAGCATCCTCGCGGTGAACACCCGCGGCCTGCGTGATGTGCTCGACAAGGCTTGTTCCCTGACCGCCACCAACGTGGCGTTGCAAGAAATGCGGGCCGCTTCGGCCGCGCTGTTCAAGGACCAGCCCGAAGCACGGCGACTGGTCATCGAGTGCTTCAACGTGCTGCTCCAGGAACTCGCCGTTCCGACCCCTTCGACCCGTCAACGCCTCGGCAGTCCCAACAATCAAGGCCTGCAGCTGCCCGCCACCTATGCCCTTGCCGCAGAGGGCCGCCAGCGGTTCAACATGAAACCTGGCATGAGCGGCGCCCAGAAGGCCGAGGTGATCCGCGCGGCCTACCGGCAGGTGTTCGAACGCGACATCGCCAAGGCCTACAGCCAGATGCCCTGTCCTGTGGAAGCCACCCAGGTGCGCCAAGGGGACATCTCGATGCGTGAATTCATTCGCGCCCTGGGCCGCAGCAAGGAATACCGACAACAGTTCTATGCCCGCTTCTCCAACAGCCGTGCCGTCGAACTGGCCTTCCGTCACTTCCTCGGACGTGGCATCAGCTCCCGCGAAGAATTCACCCAATACTTCGACATCGTCTCGGCGCAGGGACTGCCAGGCCTGGTTGATTGCCTGGTGAACTCAATGGAGTACGCCAGGGTCTTCGGTGAGGAAACCGTTCCCTATCTGCGCGATCTGGGTGAAGAGGCCCAGGAGAGCGCCGGCTGGGGCTCCAACCGCAAGCTGTTCAGGTTCAGCGCGCCGTTTGAGGGAGCACCCCAGTACGTCACTCTGTATGCCGCCTACCGCCAGGCCTTCCCCGACCAGCACGCCTACGGCGGTGGCAATGACCCCCTGGCCCTCAACTACGGAGCGATCTTCCCCTCGGGAACCGCTTCGGTGGCCACCAGGCCCGCACCGGCCCCCTATGACAGCCGCCGGATCCTGATCGGCAATGGCATGGCCCAGCCCGGACAGATGGACAGTCCTCAATTTCGTCAGGCACGACCCAGGCGGGTCGGACCCAGGGTGGTTCGGCTGCAACAGATCGCCACGGGCGGCGGTTCGGTGCCACGCCGCGGCGGCCAGCCCAGCATCCGCTACACAGAAGCCAGCACCCAAGCGGTGATTCGGGCCGTTTATACCCAGATCCTGGGCAATGCGGGCTATGACGGTGAGCGCAACAAAGTCGAGGAGATCAAGCTCGAGAACGGCGACATCAGCCTGCGCGAATTCGTACGCCAAGTGGCGCGCAGCGACGCCTTCCGCCGCCGTTACTGGAGCGGCCTGTACATCACCAAGGCCATTGAGGTGATGCACCGGCGCATCCTCGGACGCCCCAGCTTCGGCCGCTGGGAAATCGACGCCTACTTCGACACGGCAGCCCGACAGGGCTTCTATGGCGTCATCGACGCCATGATCAACAGCGCCGAATACAACGAGAGCTTCGGCGAAGACACCGTTCCCTACGAACGCTTCATCACGGCGAACGATCGCAACGCCCGGCGCGTGCCTGCCTTGCGCACGTCCTTCAACCCAGCCTCCTATGCCAAGCCCACTGGCAACCGCCCAACGGTAGGTGTCCAAACCACACTGCGCACCACCGGCGATGTGACCCGCCGCAACCTGCCCGACCAACGCCGCGTGGTGGTCGGAAGCTGGAGCGCCGCGATCGCCGGCGGTCAGGCCATGGAAGCCCCCAAGCGCCAGCTCGGCGGGCCCGAAAGCATCCGGCAGATGCCCCTGCCGGAGCGCCGCTGGCGCCCCCAGGGCAGCCCCCAATAGCGTCCACTGACACCCGCGGGCGCAGGTGCCAGCACGACCATCCCAGGAAGCGGAGCAGGCTTTGGCCTGGCTCAGGGTTCCTGGAGTGCGGCTGTCAGCAACGGTGCGACCTCGGGCCTCAGGGCTTCGCCCGGCACCGCAGCATCGGCCTGCCCCTGCTGCTACCACCCGATGCCAGCGCCAGCGACGTGCGGGCCACGGTCGATGCCGCTTACAGGCAACTGTTGAATCGGGTTCCCCTGGCCGCCGAGCGCCTATCGGACGCTGAATCGCAACTGCGTGACGGCCAGCTCTGCCTGGCCGACTTTGTGGGCCAGGTTGCCCTGAACGAGCTGTTTCTGCAACGGCTCAACCGCATGGCTCCACTGCGGGCAGCCGCCGCTGCCCACCTGGCCCTGTTGGGTCGAGCCGCCCAGCCGGCGGTGACGAGCCGGTTTCTGGCGACGCGGGTCCGGTCGGGGCGGCGCCAGGCCATTGAAGTGCTTCTCGACAGCGCCGAATACAGCCAGGCCTTTGGCCAGGACACCGTGCCTTACATCAGGGGGATGGCCACCCGTGATGGCATTCCCCTGAGCACGGTCAACCGCACGGCCTACCTCTACCAGGGCAACGCCGGACTCACCCCCAAACCCCGCGATGCGCTGTGAGCAAACCTGCTCCGGGTGCGGTAGCCCCATCCGGCTGGCCCCGAGAGTTCGTTCATCACCCCACTGATAACAATCAGCAACGATCGGCAAACCCTGGGGCACACTCCAGGGTTTTTTATTGAGCCTATTTCTCCCAACAATTTGCATCAGAATTGAGGCTCCGGCGATCAGCCGATCCGTCGCCATAACCCCGCCAGGACCGCGAACATTGACGCGATCACAGACCCGGGCCTATCCGTCAGAATCGTTGCGCGCCAAGGGCTCTGGCTGATCGGAATGCCGTGAAGAACTGTTACCGACCCCCGGGGTGCAGCGAGGCGCTGGCACAGAATGATGCGGCGATCGGGTTCACCGATCATCCCCTTACCCACCGGATACCGGTCTCCGCAAGGCGACCGCTTGTTTCGAGGCAGAACTGCATGAGCATCGTCTCCAACTCGATCATCAACGCGGACGCCGAAGCCCGCTACCTTAGCCCTGGCGAACTCGACCAGATCAAGGCTTTTGTCGCCGCCGGCCAGCGCCGCGTCCGCGTCGCTCAAGTGCTCAGCGAGAGCCGCGAGCGCATCGTCAAGACGGCAGGAGGCGCCCTGTTCCAGAAGCGTCCCGACGTCATCTCACCCGGGGGCAATGCCTACGGTGAGGAGATGACCGCCTCCTGCCTGCGCGACATGGACTACTACCTGCGCCTGGTGACCTACGGCATCGTCGCTGGCGACGTCACACCGATTGAAGAGATCGGTGTCATCGGTGCCAAGGAGATGTATCGCTCCCTGGGTACTCCCCTCGAGGCGATGGCCGAGTCCGTTCGCGAAATGAAGAACGTGGCGATGGGCCTGCTGACAGGTTCCGATGCCGAAGAAGCCAGTTTCTACTTCGATTACGTCATCGGCGCCCTCTCCTGAGGCTGCTTTCTTCTCTCCCCTCAACGTCTAACCAGCAGAACCCATGCAAGACGCCATCACCAACGTCATCAACCAGGCCGACGTCCAAGGTCTGTACCTCGATGGTTCAGCGATGGGCCGCCTGGAGCAGTATTTCGCCAGCGGCGAACTGCGGGTGCGCGCCGCTGCCACCATTAGCGCCAATGCTTCGGCGATCATCAAGGAAGCGGTAGCCAAATCGCTGCTGTACTCGGACATCACCCGTCCTGGTGGCAACATGTACACCACCCGTCGCTATGCAGCCTGCATCCGCGACCTCGACTACTACCTGCGCTACGCCACCTACGCCATGCTGGCTGGTGACACTTCGATTCTCGATGAGCGCGTCCTGAACGGCCTCAAGGAGACCTACAACTCTCTGGGTGTGCCCATCGGCGCCACGGTGCAGTCGATTCAGGCCATGAAGGAAACCACCGCTTCTCTGGTCGGTCCCGATGCCGGCCGTGAAATGGCGGTGTACTTCGATTACATCTGCTCTGGTCTCGGCAACTGATCGCCCCACTTTTCAATCTGAGGACGATCCATGCGGCTCTTCAAAGTCACAGCCTGCATTCCCTGCCCCGAAAAGGTGCGCAGCCAACGTGAATTGCAGAACACCTACTTCACTAAGTGGGTGCCCTATGAAAGTTGGTTTGCAGAGCAGCAACGGATCATGAAGCAGGGCGGCAAAATTCTCAAGGTTGAATTGGTGACAGGCCGTCGTCAGCAGAACTGCGGTAACTGATTTCACACTGTTCTAACGGCTGGATTTTCGTTTCCTGGATTCACACCCGCTGAATTTCCATTCTCGCCCGGTTCACGCCGGGCTTTTTTGCGCCCCACCCTCGACATGCACCCGTCCATGGCTCTCAATGGGGACTTCCATGCCCACTGATCCGCTTCCCGTGGTCGGCAACAGCGCAGCAGCGTCCTCCTCTCGCCGCAGTCGCCCAGGAGGCGCGCCAGGGGCCTCCAGCCAAGGGAATGCTCTGGCGTTGCCGCTGCCCTGGCATCTCTGGCCCGCTGAGGCCAGGCTGTTGATCGTGATGGTGGCGCTCTGGAGCCTGGTGGGCCTGTTGGTGCTGACCTCGGCGAGCTGGTGGGTGGCTGAGCGTGAAATGGGTGATGCGGCCTATTACCTCAAGCGTCAGTTGATCTGGATGGTGGCCAGCTGGGCCCTGCTCTGGCTGGGTCTGCGCACCAGCCTGCGGCGCTGGCTGCAGTTGGCACCCTCGCTGCTGCTGCTGGGAGGACTGCTGGTGGCGGCGACCCTGGTCGTCGGCAGCACCGTCAACGGCGCCAGCCGCTGGTTGGTACTAGGGCCCATCCAGCTGCAACCATCGGAACTGATCAACCCTTCGTGGTGTTGCAGGGCGCTGCCCTGTTTGGGCAGTGGCGCCGTAGCGGACCCGATCAGAAACTGCTCTGGCTGGGTGTGCTCGGAGCCCTGATTCTGCTGATCCTGAAGCAGCCGAACCTGAGCACCGCAGCCCTGACGGGCATGCTGCTGTGGCTGATGGCCCTGGCCAGCGGCATTTCCTTACCACTGTTGCTGGGGACAGCAGGTGCCGGTGTGCTGGTAGGAGTTGCCAGCATCCTCAGCAACGACTACCAGCGGGTGCGGGTGACCTCGTTTCTCAACCCCTGGGTTGATGCCCAGGGCGACGGCTACCAACTGGTGCAGAGCCTGATGGCGATCGGTTCGGGCGGTGTACTGGGTGAAGGGTTCGGGCTTTCAACCCAGAAGCTCCAGTACCTGCCGATTCAGTCGACCGACTTCATCTTTGCGGTGTTTGCTGAAGAGTTCGGCTACATCGGTTCGCTCGCATTGCTCCTGTTCCTGCTGTTGTTCGGCTTCGTGGGCCTACGCGTCGCCCTCGCCTGTCGCAGCAACCACCAGCGGCTGGTGGCCATCGGCTGCACGACCCTGCTGGTGGGCCAGTCGATTCTCAACATCGCCGTGGCCAGCGGTGCCATGCCGACCACCGGCCTGCCGTTGCCCCTGATCAGCTACGGCGGCAACTCTCTAATGGCCAGCCTGCTGGTGGCAGGACTGCTGATTCGCTGCAGCCTTGAATCGAGCGGCCTGATCGGTGGCCGACGCCATCACCCCAGGCCCGCCGCCTAGAGCGATAGGCTGCGCCAACCACCTGCAGAGTCATACCGGGCAATGGGGAACCTCGGGCCCCAACTGGCTGAATGGGCCCGCTCGGGTGAGCATCTGTTGCAGGCATCGCTCGCTGCTCCAGGCCCCCTGACCCTGGGTCTGGTCTTCGTGGCCGGGCTGCTGACCAGCCTGGGGCCTTGCTCGCTGTCGCTGTTGCCCGTAACCCTGGCCTATCTGGCCGGGTTTGATGGCGCCCAGAGGCCCTGGGCCCGCAGCTTCAGTTTTGCAGCAGGCATCTTGCTAGCCCTGGTCATGCTCGGCCTGGCCAGTGCACTGCTCGGCCGCATCTATGGCCAGGTGCCCGATCTGGTTCCGCTGTTGGTGGCCGTGCTCAGCATGGTCATGGGCCTGTCGCTGCTGGGTGTGATCAGGCTTCAGTTGCCCGCCGGCCCAGACCCTGAGCGCTGGCGCCGCCTGGTGCCCGCACCCGTGGCACCCCTGGCCGCAGGGGTGGCCTTCGGCCTGGCAGCGACCCCATGCACCACCCCGGTGCTGGCCGTGCTGCTGGGCTGGATGGCCGAAGCCGGCCATCCGCTGATCGGCGCCGTGCTGTTGAGCGCCTTTGGGGTCGGGCAGCTGGTCCCCCTGCTGCTGGCCGGCACGGCCGCTGCCAGTCTTCCCAGGCTGCTGAGCTTCAGGGCTGCTGGCCAATGGGTCCCACCCATCAGCGGCGTGCTGCTGCTGGCTAGCGGGGGTCTCAGCCTGGCATCCCGGTGGCCATGACCATGGTGTTGCGCCTGGTGGCCCTGCTGGCCGATCTGCGACTGGCCATTGGCCTGTTGCTGCTCATTGCCATCGCCAGTGGCGTGGGCACGGCCATTCCGCAACAGGAAGCGGCCCGTTTCTATCTGGAGCGCTACGACGCCAGCCCCTGGCTGGGTCTGTTCAACGGCAACCGGCTGCTGCAGCTGCAGCTCGACCACGTTTATTCGAGCAGCTGGTTTCTAGCCCTGCTCGCCTGGCTGGCCCTGGCCCTGCTGCTGTGCAGTTGGCGCCGGCAATGGCCTGCGCTGCAGGCAGCCCTGCGCTGGGTCGACTACAGCCAACCCCGGCAGCTCAGCAAGTTGGCGGTGGCCGAGACCCTGAGCCGCACCGCACCGCAGCGCAGCCTTGATGCCCTGGAGACACTGCTGCGCCAAGGGGGATGGCAGCTGCAACGCCAGCCCCAGCGGTTGGCCGCCCGCCGCGGTCTGATCGGGCGCGTCGGCCCCCTGCTGGTGCACGCCGGTCTGGTGTTGCTGATGCTGGGTGCGGCATGGGGCAGCCTCGGCGGCCAGCGCGTCGAGCAGTTTCTGGCCCCAGGCCGCAGCCTCGAGCTGCTCGACCGCCAGGGTCACAACCAGCTGACCCTGGCCCTCGATGGTTTTTCGGTGCAGCGGGATCCGGCCGGACGGCCCGAGCAGTTCAGCTCCCAGCTACGGCTGCTGACCGGCGACACCGGCGACGGCGCTGGCCCAGGCGAGGCCCTGCTGCGCGCCTGCGAGATCAGCGTCAATCACCCGCTGCGCTTTCGCGGCATGACCCTGTACCAGGCCGACTGGGCCCTGGCGGCGATCACCATCCAGATCGGTCGCAGCCCGTTGCTGCAGCTGCCCCTGCAGAGCTTCCCCCAACTGGGGGAGCAGATCTGGGGACTGGTGCTGCCGACCCGGCCCGATGGCACAGAACCGGTTCTGCTCACCCTCAGCAATGAAGCGGGCCCGGTCGAGGTGTTCGGGGCTGACGGCCGCTCCCTCGGTCAGATCAGCGTGGGCGGCGACGCACTCGAGGTGGGCGGTCTGCCGCTCAGGGTGAGCGCGGTGTTGCCCGCCAGCGGCATCCTGCTCAAGCGCGATCCCGGCGTCCCCTTGGTCTATGCCGGATTTGCCCTGGCCCTGCTGGGCGGGGGATTCAGCCTGGTGGCCACACGCCAGTTGTGGGCCATCGCCGAAGGCACGGGGGAGCAGGGACGGCTGCACGTCGCCGGTCTATGCAACCGCAATCTCACCGCCTTCGCCGCCGAACTGCCCGAGCTGCTGACCCGGCTGTGAATCAGCCTTCAGCAGGCCTGACGGCTGCCATGGCTGACACGAACGACCGTGTGCACGTTGCCGCGCGGATGGAAGTCAGCCTCCAGCTGCATCCAGACGGGGTCGCAGGCGTCCACCAGATCATCAAGAATTCGGTTGGCCACCTCCTCATGGGAGATGGAGCGGTCGCGATAGCTGTTGACGTAGAGCTTGATCGCCTTGAGCTCCACCACCCTGGGCCCGGGCTGATAGAGCAACCTCAGCACCGCAAAATCCGGATACCCCGAGAACGGGCACTTGCAGGTGAACTCGGGGAGTTCGATTGAAATCTCATAGGGCCGGGTCGGCCTGGGGTTGTCGAAGCAGATCAAGGCCGCCTCGGCAATGGCACGCTCGCCGTAGAGGGGCGTGCGGGTCTGGGACTCAGCTCCAGCAGGCACGGGTTCGCTCAAGGAGGCCTCGAGCGTAGGCAACGGCAGGATGCGGCAGCTAGTGCCGCGGCCCGCTCAACCAGTAACAATGGCTACGTCCTGTCGGACCGGGCTCCGGTGGGATGGGATCCGAAGTCTCCCCTCATAGCCGGCGCAGCCCCCATGAAAAAAGTTGAGGCCATCATTCGTCCCTTCAAGCTGGAGGACGTCAAGATCGCCCTGGTCAACGCCGGCATCGTGGGCATGACCGTCAGCGAAGTGCGTGGCTTCGGCCGCCAGAAGGGCCAGGTGGAGCGCTACCGGGGCTCGGAATTCACCGTCGAATTTCTGCAGAAACTCAAGCTCGAGATCGTTGTGGACGACGACAAGGTCGACACGGTTGTCGGAGCGATTCAGGATGCTGCGCGCACCGGCGAAATCGGTGACGGCAAGATCTTTGTGAGCACGGTGAATTCGGTGATCCGGATCCGCACCGGGGAAGACGGCAGCGCCGCAATCTGATCCAGCGGCCTGATCCTGCTCTGCAAGCCGAGCTGGCTGGTAGCTCTCCGGTTCAGTTGATCCCATCAGGCCTCGCCGGGTGCCGCAGGGTCGCCTCGACGAGTTTGCCGGGCGCCTCCTGCGGCATCGCCTCTGCCTCGGACAGGCAGCTCCCCTGGCTGAGCCAGAGCAGGTACTCGTGGTTGCCGGCAGGCCCCGTGATCGGGGAGGCCACAAGTCCACAGACCTGCAATGCCAGGCCCGATGCCGCGGCCATGACGCGCTCGAGGGCAGCGCGATGAGCGTCTGGATCGCGCACCACGCCTCCCTTGCCGACCCGCTCGCGACCCACTTCGAACTGGGGCTTGACCAGCACCACCAGATCGATGCGGGACTCCGGGGCCGCTGGCCGCAGGAGCGCCAGCAGGGCCGGCAGCACCAGGGTCAGCGAAATGAACGACACATCAGCCACGGCCAGATCGGCCCACGGATCATCCGGTCCATAGAGCTGTTCGGGGGTCAGATGGCGCAGGTTGGTGCGCTCCTTGAGCACCACCCGTGGATCGCTGCGCAGGCTCCAGGCGGTCTGGCCATAGCCCACATCGACGCCATAGATGCGGCTGGCCCCGGCCTGCAGCAGACAGTCGCTGAAACCACCGGTGGAAATGCCGCCATCCAGACAGATCCGACCGGTCACCGGCAGAGCAAACGCTTCGAGGGCGGCCGCGAGCTTCTCGCCACCGCGCGAGACAAAACGGGGACGCTGCTGCACCTGCAGCGGGGTATCCGGGCGCACGTCGGTGCCGGGTTTGTCGAGCACCTGATCGCCGCTGCGCACCAGGCCCGCCCGAATCAACTGCTGGGCCTGCTGACGGCTCTCGACCAGGCCCCGGGCCACGAGCTCCAGATCGAGTCGCTGTTTGCGTGCCATGACCTTGCGGCAACAGAGCTTTGCCTTCCGTCATCGAACCACACAGGAAACGGAACAGATTCGGTGCAAGTTCAGCGGGGTACAGAAATCACCGGAGGATGGGCGCCAACGGTTCAGATCCGTCAGTGGCCATGGCTAGCTCCAGTCGCACCCGCCCAAGCCGACCCAGCAACGTGGTCGAGCTGCTGCCCCCCGGCAGCTTCGTGAAGCTGGTGAACCAACCGTCCGATCTGCCCCCGTTCCAGCTGATCCACTGCAAGGGAGGGCGGTGCTGGGTGCGCCAGCAGACCTGGGGTCAGCTGGTGCAGTGGGAAGTCCCGCACCGCCGCCTGACCATGGCCAGCTGACACGCCACTGCCACGACGCCCCCCGCACATGGGCTCAGGCAGAGTGGCAATGACTGTGAGCCCGCGGCGGCCTTGATCGAGCGTTACACCCTGCCCGAGATGGGCAACCTCTGGAGCGAAGAGGCCAAGTTCCAGAGCTGGCTGGATGTGGAGATCGCCGCCACCGAGGCCAACTGCGAGCTCGGCAACGTGCCGGCCGAGGCCGTCGCCACGATCAAGGCCAAGGCGGCCTTCAGTGTGGCTCGCATTCTCGAGATCGAGGCCGAGGTGCGCCACGACGTGATCGCCTTTCTCACCAACGTCAATGAGCACGTGGGTGATGCCGGGCGCTACATCCACGTGGGCATGACCAGCTCGGACGTGCTCGACACCGGCCTGGCGCTGCAACTGAAGGCGTCGGTGGCCCTGCTGCGCACCGAACTCGACAAGCTGGCTGACGCCATCCGCCGCCTGGCCCGCGAGCACAAGGCCACGGTGATGATCGGCCGCAGCCATGCGATCCACGGCGAGCCGATCACCCTTGGCTTCAAGCTAGCTGGCTGGCTGGCCGAGGTCGAGCGCAACCGCGAGCGGCTCGAGCGGCTGGAAACAGCGGTCAGCGTCGGCCAGATCTCAGGCGCCATGGGCACCTACGCCAACACCGACCCCCGGGTGGAAGCACTGGCCTGCGCCAAGCTCGGTCTGATACCTGACACCGCCAGCACCCAGGTGATCGCCGCGACCGCCACGCCGACTACGTACAGACCCTGGCGTTGGTGGGGGCAGCCCTCGAGCGGTTCTCCACCGAGATCCGCAACATGCAGCGCACCGACGTGCTCGAGGTGGAGGAGAACTTTGCCAAGGGCCAGAAGGGCAGCTCGGCCATGCCCCACAAACGCAACCCGATCCGCAGTGAGCGCATCAGCGGCCTGGCGCGGGTGCTGCGCAGCTACGTGGTGGCAGCGCTCGAGAACTGCGCCCTGTGGCACGAGCGCGACATCAGCCACAGCTCGGTCGAGCGCATGATGCTGCCCGACTGCTCGGTGACCCTGCATTTCATGTTGCGCGAGATGACCGCCGTGATTGAAGGGCTCGGGGTCTACCCCGACAACATGGCCCGCAACATGAACGTGTATGGCGGTGTGGTGTTTAGCCAGCGGGTGCTGCTGGCCCTGGTCGAGAGCGGCATCAGCCGCGAAGACGCCTACCGCATCGTGCAGCGCAACGCCCACACCGCCTGGAACACCGCCGGCGGCGACTTCAGGGCCAACCTGGAGGCCGACGCCGAGGTCACCGCCAAGCTGAGCCCGACCCAACTGGCCGAGTGCTTTGCCACCGAGCTGCACCAGGCCAACCTGGGCGTGATCTGGGAGCGGCTGGGGATCTGAGCGACAGACTCCCAACCGGGATCACTCCCTAGAGATCAGCCAGGCCGACAGGCGCACTGGCCAAGG
>Ga0169931_10004605_pt1 | contig 21380 bp, 20 predicted proteins | sample Kivu_15m_20L_FD_129675 | JGI IMG/M metagenome (GOLD analysis project Ga0169931, IMG submission 129675) | Freshwater microbial communities from Lake Kivu, Western Province, Rwanda to study Microbial Dark Matter (Phase II) - Kivu_15m_20L... | ecosystem: Environmental > Aquatic > Freshwater > Lake... | reverse complement strand
CGCCGAACTGCGGCCGGTAGTGCACCGGCTGCGGCGTCGGGATGCTCGCGTTCGGGTCGCCCATCGCAGCCATCGCGATGAAGCCCCCCTTGAGCACCAGGCTGGGCTTGACGCCGAAGAAGGCCGGCTTCCACAGCACCAGGTCGGCCCATTTGCCGACCTCGACCGAGCCCACCTCGTGCGCGATGCCGTGGGTGAGTGCCGGGTTGATGGCAAGTTTGGCGACGTAGCGCTTGACGCGGGCGTTGTCGTGGCGCTCGCTGTCGCCGGGCAGGCCGCCGCGCTGGGCCTTCATCTTGTGCGCCGTCTGCCAGCAGCGGATGACGACCTCGCCGACGCGGCCCATGGCCTGGCTGTCGGAGGAGAACATGCTGATCGCGCCCAGGTCGTGGAGGATGTCCTCGGCGGCGATGGTCTCGCGCCGGATGCGGCTCTCGGCGAAGGCCAGGTCTTCGGCGATGGAGGCGTCCAGGTGGTGGCACACCATCAGCATGTCCAGGTGCTCGTCCAGCGTGTTGACGGTGTACGGGCGCGTGGGGTTGGTGGAGGAGGGCAGCACATTGGCCTCGCCCACGACCTTCATGATGTCGGGCGCGTGGCCGCCGCCGGCGCCCTCGGTGTGGAAGCTGTGGATGGTGCGGCCCTTGAAGGCGGCGATGGTGTCCTCGACGAAGCCGCTCTCGTTGAGGGTGTCGGTGTGGATGGCGACCTGGGTGTCGGTCTCCTCGGCCACGGCCAGGCAGTTGTCGATGGCCGCCGGGGTGGTACCCCAGTCCTCGTGCAGCTTCATGCCGATGGCACCGGCCTCGACCTGCTGGCGCAGCGCCTCGGGCCGGCTGGCGTTGCCCTTGCCGAGGAAGCCCAGGTTCATCGGGAAGGCCTCGGCCGCCTGGAGCATGCGGGCGATGTTCTCGGGCCCTGGCGTGCAGGTGGTGGCGAAGGTGCCGGTGGCCGGGCCGGTGCCGCCGCCGAGCATGGTGGTGACGCCGCTGGCCAGGGCCTCGTCGATCTGCTGCGGGCAGATGAAGTGAATGTGGGTGTCGATGGCGCCTGCGGTGACGATCATGCCCTCGCCGGCGATGATCTCGGTGCCGGGACCGATGACGATGTCCACGCCGGGCTGCACGTCCGGGTTGCCGGCCTTGCCGATGCCGCAGATGCGTTGGCCGCGGATGCCGATGTCGGCCTTGACGATGCCCCAGTGGTCGACGATGAGCGCGTTGGTGATGACGCAGTCGACGGCGTCGTGTGGCCCCGGGCCGTTGGGCCGCTGCCCCTGGCCCATGCCGTCGCGGATGGTCTTGCCGCCGCCGAACTTGACCTCCTCACCGTAACCACCTGCCCGCAGCGTGTGGTCGGCCTCGACCTCGATCACCAGCCCGGTGTCGGCCAAGCGCAGCCGGTCACCCACCGTGGGGCCGAACATCTCGGCGTAGGCGCGTCTTCCTATCGTGGCCATGTCAGCAATCCCTGGTCTGGTGTGTCGTCACTGATCCTGCGCTGCTGCGTTCACTTGCCGGCATCTCGCGGGCCGAGGTCGGCGCGTGCCCGCCTCGGCTCATGTCCTCCGGCATCGGCCCTCGGGCCGATGCCTCCCCCTTTACTTCGCCGAGGCGGGCACGCACCGCCCTCGGCCTGCCGGGGCCTGCGAACACCAACGGTGGCGAACCAGCGATGCAGGCTGCCGAGGGGGGCGGGTATCCCCCGCAGCGAAGTAAAGGAGGAGGTCCGGGCGCAGCCCGGGCCGGGGGACATGAACGGAGGGGGATACCCGCCCCCCTCGGCAGGCGAGGCAGGCGACAGTGGAGCAGCAGACACAGCAAGCAACTCAAAGCCCTCCCTGCACCAACCCCCGGAAGCCCCAGACCTCGCGCCCACCGGCGTAGTCGACCAGTTCCACCGTGCGCTGCTGCCCCGGCTCGAAGCGCACCGCGGTGCCCGAGGCGATGTTCAGGCGCATGCCGCGCGCCGCCGCGCGGTCGAAGCGCAGGGCCGCGTTGGTCTCGGCGAAGTGATAGTGCGAGCCTACCTGGATCGGCCGGTCGCCCGCGTTCTCCACCACCAGCGTCAACGTGCGCCGGCCTGGGTTGAGCTCGAGCTCGCCGGGCTCGGCCAGCAGTTCACCGGGCACCATCACTTGCGCCCCCGCCACCATGCCACCGCGCCCGCCACCGCCAGCAGCGCGAGGAAGCCGAAGACGTCGGTGGCGTGCCAGTGCGCGCCGGCCAGGCCGTGGCCCTCGTGCGCGTGGGCGGTCAGACTGGCGGCAGCCAGCATCCAGGGCAGCGTTCGCATCGTGAGCCTCATTGGTGCGGGTCGGGACAGGGGTAGGAATGGCGGGCAGGCCGGGGGGAAAACCATCGAAGTAGCATGGTTTTGGTGCATCACGCGATCGGCTGGTGCACGGTGACCAGCTTGGTGCCGTCCGGGAAGGTGGCCTCGACCTGGATCTCCGGGATCATCTCGGCCACGCCCTCCATCACGTCGGCGCGCGCGAGCACGGTCTTGCCCTCGCTCATCAACTGCGCCACCGTCCGGCCGTCGCGCGCGCCTTCCATGATGGCTGCGGTGATCAAGGCCACGGCCTCGGGGTGGTTGAGCTTCAACCCGCGCGCGCGCCGGCGTTCGGCCAGCAGGGCGGCGGTGAAGATCAGCAGCTTGTCCTTCTCGCGCGGGGTCAGGTCCATGGCGGTGGCTGAAGCAGGTTTGGTGCCATCGTAATCGTGATCCGGGGCCGCTCACGCCGAGCTGCGTCGGGACCGGCCGGCGATCAAGCCTCCAAGTGCTGGCAGGGGTATTGCTGAGTGGGATTCGAGTCTTCCCTCTCCCAACCCTGGAGCCTGATCCATGACCTCCGTGAATCCGATCCGCCGCGCCGGCCTCAAGACCCTGGCCGCCGCCCTCGTCACCGCCGGCCTGTCCAGCGCGGTCCTCGCCCAGAACACCATCAAGGTGGGCGTGCTGCACTCGCTGTCCGGCACGATGGCGATCTCCGAGACCGTGCTCAAGGACACGGTGCTGATGGCCATCGACGAGATCAACGCCAAGGGCGGCGTGCTCGGCAAGAAGCTCGAGCCCGTGGTCGTGGACCCGGCATCGAACTGGCCGCTGTTCGCCGAGAAGGCCAAGCAGCTCATCACCCAGGACAAGGTGGCCGTGGTGTTCGGCTGCTGGACCAGCGTGTCGCGCAAGTCCGTGCTGCCGGTCTTCGAGGAGACCAACAGCCTGCTCTTCTACCCCGTCCAGTACGAGGGCGAAGAGCTCAGCAAGAACGTCTTCTACACCGGCGCCGCGCCCAACCAGCAGGCCATCCCGGCGGTGGAGTACCTGATGAGCAAGGACGGCGGCGGCGCCAAGCGCTTCGTGCTGCTGGGCACCGACTACGTCTACCCGCGCACGACGAACAAGATCCTGCGCGCCTTCCTCAAGAGCAAGGGCATCGGCGACGCCGACATCATGGAGGAGTACACCCCCTTCGGCCACGCCGACTACCAGAGCATCATCGCCAAGATCAAGAAGTTCGCCAGCGAGGGCAAGAAGACCGCGGTCGTCTCCACCATCAACGGCGACTCCAACGTGCCCTTCTACAAGGAACTCGGCAACCAGGGCCTGAAGGCCACCGACGTGCCCGTTGTCGCCTTCTCGGTGGGTGAGGAAGAGCTGCGTGGCGTCGACACCAAGCCGCTGGTGGGCCACCTGGCGGCCTGGAACTACTTCATGTCGATCAAGACGCCGGCCAATGACGAGTTCACCAAGAAGTGGGCCGCTTACGCCAAGGCCAAGAACATCGCCGGCCACAAGGACAAGCCGCTGACGAACGACCCGATGGAGGCCACCTACCTCGGCATCTACATGTGGAAGCAGGCGGTCGAGAAGGCCAAGAGCACGGACACCGACAAGGTCATCGCCGCCATGGCCGGCCAGACCTTCAAGGCGCCCAGCGGCATCACCTCCAAGATGGACGAGAAGAACCACCACCTGCACAAGAGCGTCTTCATCGGCGAGGTGCAGGCCGACGGCCAGTTCAAGGTGGTGTGGAAGACCAAGGGCCCGGTCGTCGCCGACCCCTGGAGCGACTACATCCCCGAGAACAAGGGCAAGAAGAACGAGCCTGTCGTCGCCAAGAAGTGAGGCGGTGAGGCTGATGCCGATGCGCTGCCTGCGGGCCGGTCTGGCGGCCCTGCTGCTGGGCCTGGGTCTGGGCTCCTGGGCCTGGGCCCTCACGCCCGAGCAGGCCTTCAGGATGGCCGACGGTGACAGCGACGACCGTATCGCGGCCTTGACCGAGGCCGCGGCATCGGGCGACGCGGCGCTGGCGGCCTACCTGCAGGCCCTGCTGGCCGACGAGGTGCGCGTGGCCGGCGGCAAGGCCTACGTCGTGCGCGGCAGCGCGGTCGTCGTGGCGGGCAGTGGTGCGTCCGCAGCCCTGCCCGACGGCGCCGAGGAGGTCGTCAACAACAACCGCATGCGCGGCGAATTCGAGGCCGCGCTCGCCGCGCTGCGGCTGTTCTCCCCGGACCGCGCAGCGCGCGCGCAGTCCATCGCCGAGTTGAAGGACAAGGCCGATGCCGGGCGCTTGCCGCTGCTGGAGAAGGCCCTGGCGGCCGAGACCGACGCAGCCCTGAAGGCCCAACTCGCGTCCTTGGTGGCGGCGGCGCGGCTGTCCTCGCCCGAGCCCGCGGCGCGTCTGACGGCGGCGCGGCTGCTCGCCGCCAGCGCCGACCCGGCGACCCGCTCCTTGCTGCTGCAGGCGCAGGCGGCCGAGACCGACGCCGAGGTGAAGGCCGCGATCCAGGCCTCGCTGCAGGCCATCCAGGGGCGGCTGGCCTGGGGCGAGCGCCTGGGCGTGCTGTTCACCGGCCTGAGCCTGGGTTCCATCCTGATGCTGGCCGCGCTCGGCCTGGCCATCACCTACGGCCTCATGGGCGTCATCAACATGGCGCACGGCGAGCTGATCATGATCGGCGCCTATGCCACCTACCTGGTGCAGAACGCCTTCAGGCAGTTCCTGCCGGGTTGGTTCGACTACTACGTGCTCGCGGCGGTGCCCGTGGCCTTCGTCGTCGCGGCGCTGGTGGGCGCGGCGCTGGAGCGCAGCGTCATCCGCTGGCTCTACGGCCGCCCGCTCGAGACGCTGCTGGCCACCTGGGGCATCAGCCTCATCCTGATGCAGGCCGTGCGCACGCTCTTCGGCGCGCAGAACGTCGCGGTGGAGAACCCGTCCTGGCTGTCGGGCGGGCTGCAGGTGCTGCCCAACCTCACGCTGCCGTGGAACCGGCTGGCCATCATCGTCTTCGCGCTCGCGGTGCTGGCGGGCATGGCGCTGCTGATCGGCCGCACCCGGCTCGGCCTGTTCGTGCGCGGCGTCACGCAGAACCGGCGCATGGCCGCCTGCGTGGGCGTGCACACCGCGCGCGTGGACACCTGGGCCTTCGCGCTCGGTGCCGGCGTGGCCGGTCTGGCGGGCTGCGCGCTCAGCCAGGTGGGCAACGTCGGGCCAGACCTCGGGCAGGCCTACATCGTCGACTCCTTCATGGTCGTCGTGCTCGGTGGCGTGGGCCAACTGGCCGGCACCGTGGTCGCGGGCCTCGGCCTGGGCGTGCTGAACAAGCTGCTCGAGGGTTGGCAGGGCGCGGTGCTGGCCAAGATCATGGTGCTGGTCTTCATCGTCGTCTTCATCCAGAAGCGCCCGCAGGGCCTGTTCGCCCTCAAGGGCCGCAGCGCCGAAGCCTGAAATGAAACGAGCCCCCAACCTCGCTGCGCTCGGTACCCCCCGAGGGGGCTGTCAGCACCTTCGGAACGGCCGGGCGGTGCTGACGTGGAACAAGCCCCCAACCTCGCTGCGCTCGGTACCCCCCGAGGGGGATGTCAGCACCTTCGGAACGGCCGGGCGGTGCTGACGTGACTGCATTGACCCCCCGCGGCTGGACCGCCGTCCTCGTGTGCGTGCTGCTGCTGGCGGTGGGCGTGCCCTCGCTCGCGCTGCTCGTTCCCGAGGGGCATGCGCTGCACCTGGGCGAGTTCTATGTCAGCCTGCTGGGCAAGATCCTGTGCTATGCCATCTGCGCCCTGGCCATCGACCTGATCTGGGGCTACACCGGCATCCTCTCGCTCGGCCATGGGCTGTTCTTCGCTCTCGGCGGCTACGCCATGGGCATGTACCTGATGCGCCAGATCGGGCGCGACGGCCAGTACAAGTCCGACATGCCGGACTTCATGGTCTTCCTGAACTGGAAGGAGTTTCCCTGGCACTGGGCCCTCAGCGACAGCTTCCTCGCGCAGGCGCTGCTCGTGGTGCTGGTGCCCGGGCTGCTGGCCTTCGTCTTCGGCTGGTTCGCCTTCCGCTCGCGCATCAGGGGCGTGTATTTCTCCATCATCACGCAGGCGCTGACCTACGCCGCGATGCTGCTGTTCTTCCGCAACGAGACCGGCTTCGGCGGCAACAACGGCTTCACCGACTTCAAGCGCATCCTGGGCGCGCCGCTGTCCACCCCGGGCATGCGCGTCGGCCTGTGCGTGCTCAGCGGCCTGGTGCTGGTGGGCTTCTTCCTGCTGGCGCGCGCGCTCATGCACAGCCGCTACGGCCGCGTGCTGCAGGCCATCCGCGACGCCGAGAGCCGGGTGATGTTCACCGGCTACGACCCCGTGGCCTACAAGCTCAGCGTCTGGACGCTCTCGGCCGTGATGTGCGCCGTGGCCGGCGCCCTGTACGTGCCGCAGGTGGGCATCATCAACCCGGGTGAGATGTCGCCGGCAGCCGGCATCGAGATGGCGATCTGGGCCGCCGTGGGGGGGCGCGCCACCCTGGTGGGGCCCATCGTCGGGGCCTTCTTCGTCAACGGCGCCAAGAGCTGGTTCACGGTGGCCTTCCCGGAGTACTGGCTGTACTTCCTCGGCCTGCTGTTCATCGCCGTGACCTTGTTCCTGCCGCAGGGGCTGGCGGGCTTGTGGCGCCAGTGGGCCCGCCGGCGCTCTCGCGCGTCCGAGGAGGGCGCATGACCCCGGACCTGATGGAAGCCGGCGCGCAGCGCCTGCAGGCCTACCGCTCCCGTGCCGAGGCCCCGGGGCGGCGCACCGAGTCCGGCGGGCGCGCAGCCGCTTACGGCCGCGTGCTGGACGCCGCCGGCCCCGACTTCGCCCACGGCGTGGCCCTCTACCTCGAGGACGTGAGCGTCAGCTTCGACGGCTTCAAGGCTCTCGATGCCTTGTCGCTGTCGGTGAACGTGGGCGAACTGCGCTGCATCATCGGGCCGAACGGTGCGGGCAAGACGACGATGATGGACTGCATCACCGGCAAGACACGGCCCGATGCCGGCCGCCTGTTCTTCGGCTCGACCATCGACCTGCGCCGCCACACCGAGACCGAGATCGCGCAGTTGGGCATCGGGCGCAAGTTCCAGAAGCCCACGGTCTACGAGGCGCTGAGCGTGTTCGACAATCTCGAGCTTGCGCTGCGCGGCGACCGGCGCGTGCGCACGGTGCTGCGCGCGCGCCTGGACGGCGCCCAGCGCGACCGCCTGGACGAGGTGCTGGCCCTGATCCACCTGCAGGCGCATGCGCAGCGCGCGGCCGGCCTGCTCAGCCACGGCCAGAAGCAGTGGCTCGAGATCGGCATGCTGCTGGTGCAGGACCCGAAGCTGCTGCTGCTCGACGAGCCCGTGGCCGGCATGACCGACGAGGAGACCGAGCGCACGGCCGAGCTCTTCCTGTCGCTGGAGGGGCGCCATTCGCTGGTGGTGGTCGAGCACGACATGCACTTCGTCGACCAGCTCACCCAGGGCCGGCGCACCGTGACGGTGCTGCACGAGGGCCGCGTGCTGGCCGAGGGCCTGCTGGCCGAAGTGCAGGACAACGAGAAGGTGGTCGAGGTCTACCTCGGCCGATGACGATGGCCACGCGAACGCTGACTCCCCTGCCGCGGGCCCACGGCCTCGGCGCCCGGCCCGGACCCCTCGAGCCCCAGGTGCGGCCATGCTGAAGGTCGAGGGCCTGAACCAGTTCTACGGCGGCAGCCACATCCTGCGCGATGTCGGCTTCGAGGCGCGTGCGGGCGAGGTCACGGTGCTGCTCGGGCGCAACGGCGTGGGCAAGACCTCGCTGCTCAAGAGCCTGATGGGCGTGGTGCCCGTGCGCGCGGGGCGGGTCATGCTCGAAGAAGCCGACCTGACCCGCCTGCCCCCCTACGAGCGTGTGCGCGCCGGCGTCGGCTACGTGCCGCAGGGGCGCGAGATCTTCGGCCGCCTCACGGTCGAGGAGAACCTGCGCATGGGGCTGGCCATGCGTGCCGGCAGCGCGCCCGTCCCGGCCGAGCTGTTCGAGCTCTTCCCGGTGCTGGCACAGATGCGCAAGCGCCGCGGTGGCGATCTCTCCGGCGGGCAGCAACAGCAGTTGGCGATCGCGCGCGCCCTGGCCCCGGGGCCCCGCCTGCTGATGCTCGACGAGCCCACCGAGGGCATCCAGCCCAGCATCATCAAGGACATCGGCCGCGTGATCCGCATGCTGGCCGACCGCGGCACCATGGCCATCGTCCTGGTCGAGCAGTACTACGACTTCGCCGCCGGGCTGGCCGACCAGTACCTGGTGATGGAGCGCGGCCAGATCGTCGCGCGCGGTCGCGGGGCCGACATGCAGGCCGACGGCGTGCGGCAGCGCCTGGCCATCTGAAGGCGGCAAGGCTCTCGGCCCTGCCCGGCCCAGGCCGCGCCGCTGGGGCGTGACCCCGCTGCCGCCGCGTCCGCCGGGCCCGCGGGACAATCCGCGCGTGCTCGAGATCCGCGACCTCCGCTACGCCTGGCCGGGCACGGCCGGTGACTGTCTGGCCATCGATGCCCTGAGCCTCGAGGCCGGGCGCTCGGTCTTCGTCCACGGGCCCAGCGGCAGTGGCAAGAGCACGCTGCTCGGGCTCATGGCCGGCGTGCTGCTGCCGCGAGCGGGCGGCGTGGCCCTGCTCGGGCAGGACTGGGCGGCCCTGCCGGCCGGCGCGCGCGACGCGCGCCGCGCCGATCTCGTCGGCGTCGTCTTCCAGCAGTTCAACCTGCTGCCCTATCTGTCCGTGCTGGACAACGTGCTGCTGCCCGCGCGTCTGTGCGCGGCGCGCGCGCGTCGCTGCGAGCCGTCGCCCGTGGCGGCGGCGCAGGGCCTGCTGCAGCGCATGGGCCTGGCGGCGCCCCTGTGGGCCCGGCGCGCGGACGCGCTCTCGGTCGGCCAGCAGCAGCGCGTGGCCGCCGCGCGCGCGCTGCTCGGGCGGCCGGCGCTGCTGATCGCCGACGAGCCGACCTCGGCCCTGGACGCCGCGGTGCGCGACGACTTCATGGACCTGCTGCTGCAGCAGTGCCGCGACAGCGCCAGCACCCTGGTCTTCGTCAGCCACGACGAGCGCCTGGCTGCGCGCTTCGACGAGCGGCTGTCGCTGCCGCACCTCAACCGTTGCGGGGCCCTGGCGTGAGGGCCCTGCTGCACCTGGCCGCGCGCAGCGCCTGGAACCGGCGCGGCACGCTGTCGCTGGTGCTGCTGTCGATCGCGCTCGCCACCGCCCTGCTGCTGTCACTGGAAGGGCTGCGGCGCGACATCCGCGCGAGCTTCGCCCAGGCCGTCAGCGGCACCGACCTCGTGGTCGGCGCGCGCACCGGCCCGGTGCAGCTGATGCTCTACGCCGTCTTCCGCGTCGGCGGCGCGACGAACAACATCTCGATGGACAGCGTGCGCGCGGTCGCGGCGCACCGGGCGGTGGCCTGGACGGTGCCGCTGTCGCTGGGCGACTCGCACCGTGGTCACCCCGTGCTGGGCACGACGGTCGCCTACTTCGAGCATTTCGCCTACGGCGACCGCCAGCGCCTGGCGATGGCCGAGGGCCGGCCCTTCAGCGGCACGCTGGACGGCCTGTACGAGGCGGTGATCGGGGCCGAGGTCGCGCGGGCGCTGGGGTACCGCGCCGGCACGCGGCTGACCCTGACCCACGGCATGGGCGGCGACCTCGCGGCCGAGCACGCCGACAAGCCTTTCACCGTGGTGGGCGTGCTCGAGCGCACCGGCACGCCGGTGGACCGCACGGTGCACGTGAGCCTGCAGGCGATCGAGGCCATCCACCTGGACTGGGCCGGCGGCGCGCCCCTGCCCGGCCTGCGCATCTCGGCCGAGGACGCGCGCAAGTTCGACCTCGAGCCCAAGCAGGTGACAGCGCTGCTCGTGGGCCTGAAGAGCCGCGCCGCGGTCTTCGCGGTGCAGCGCCACGTCAACGGCCACCCGGGCGAGGCGCTGACGGCGGTGCTGCCCGGCGTGGCGCTGGACGAGCTGTGGGAGGTGGTCGGCCTGGGCGAGCGCGCGCTGCTGGCCATCTCGGGCCTGGTCGCGCTGGTCAGCCTGACCGGCCTGGTGGCCGTGGTGCTGGCGGGCCTGAACGAGCGCCGGCGCGAGCTCGCGGTGCTGCGTGCGGTGGGCGCGGGACCGCGGCACGTGCTGGCGCTGCTGGCACTCGAGGGCATGCTCGTCACGCTGGCGGGCGCCCTGCTCGGCGCGGCGGTCACCGCGGCGGCGGTCGTGGCGGCCGGCCCCTGGCTGCAGCAGCAGTTCGGCATCGGCCTGCAGGCCGCCGCGCCGGCGGCCGGGCAGTGGCTGCTCTTCGCCGCGGTGCTGGTGGCGGGTATGCTCGCCAGCCTCGTCCCCGGTTGGCGCGCCTACCGGCTGTCGCTGGCGGACGGGCTCTCGCCCAGGACTTGACGACATGAAGCACAGCCGTCCCGCCCCAGCGCCTTTCGACCCGCGCGCATCGGCCCGCCGTCGAGCCCTGCTGGCCTCGGGCCTCGCGCTGGCGCTGACACCCGGAGCGGCGCTGCGCGCCCAGCCTCGCGGCGGCGCGCCGCAGCCGGGCCCCTCGCTGCCCGCCACCCCCGGCCGGCCCGGCGCGGCTGCGGGCGGCGCCACCCGCACCATCGACTGGGACACGCTCATCCCGCCCGGCTGGGACCCGATGAAGGACCTCAAGGGCCTGGACTTCAGCACCCTGTCCGACGCCGACCCGCGCGCGGCGGCGGCCTTGTCCAAGCTGCGCGAGGTCTGGGACCAGGCGCCGGTGAACGCGGCGCTGGCGGGCCAGCGCGTGCGCCTGCCGGGCTACATCGTGCCGCTGGAGGAGACGCGCGAGGGCCTGAAGGAATTCCTGCTCGTGCCCTACTTCGGCGCCTGCATCCACACCCCGCCACCGCCGGCCAACCAGATCGTGCACGTGCTGCCCAGGGCGGCGGCGTCGGGCTTCCGCTCGATGGACACGGTCTGGGTCACCGGGGTCATGACGGTGGTGCGCACCGATTCCTACATGGGCGTGGCCGGCTACCGGCTCGAGGCCGAGCAGGTCACGGCCTACAGCCAGCGGCCGCCGGCCTCGCGTTGAGCCCCGTGCCGGGGCCTTCTCTGCAGCCGGTCAGCGCTTGAGGTGCGCCGGAAATCGCGCCGGCGTCTTCAGCCGCGCGCGCTGGCGCCGCAGGTCGGCAAAGCGCATCAACGCCTCCAGCAGGTCTTCGTCGGTGGCCAGCTCCAGCGTGTCGGCGCCGCTGGCGGCCAGGGCCTCGCGCAACTGGGCCTCCTGCGCCTCGGCCAGGGCGGCATAGCGGGCGCGGAAGGCCGGGTCGGCGCTGTCGATGAAGAGCTGCTCGCCGGTCTCGGCGTCTTCCACCGTGACGAGGCCGATCTCGGGCAGGGCCATCTCCAGCGGGTCGAACAGGCGCACGGCGACCACGTCGTGCCGCTGCGCCATGCGCGCAAGCGGGGCTTCCCACCCCGGCGCGCTGATGAAGTCGGAGACGACGAAGACCAGGCTGCGCCGGCGCATCGCCGCCTCGGCCGTGGCCAGCAGCTCGGCCAGGGCCGTGCCCGGGCCAGTGGCGGCGCCGGGCTTGGCGCGCGGGCGCGGCGGTGCGGCGCGCGGCGCGCGCATGCGCTGCAGCAGGTTCAGCACGTGCAGGCGCGAGGTGCCGGGCGGCAGCACGTCGTCCACCCGCGTGCCGTAGAACATGGCGCCGACACGGTTGCCGCGGCGCGTCAGCAGGCGCGCGAGCGCGGTCACGAAGCCCGTGGACACCGCGAGCTTGGTCACGTCGGCCGAGCCGAAGTCCACGCTGCCCGAGAGGTCGAGCAGGAACCAGGCGGTGAGGTCGCGGTCCTCGGTGAACTGGCGCACGTGCGGCACCTGCAGGCGCGCCGTGACGTTCCAGTCGATGTGGCGCACGTCGTCGTGCAACTGGTATTCGCGCAGGTCGGCGAGGTCGACGCCGTGGCCGCGCCGCAGTGTGCGCCAGTCTCCCTGCACCAGGCCATCGAGGCGGCGCAGCACCGTCCACTCCAGGCGCCGCAGCAGGGCCTCGCTGCCCTCCTCGGTGCGCGCCGGCCGGGCGGGCGCCGCCGCAGCGGACGCAGGCGCGCCCGTCGCAGCGGCCTGGGCGCCCGCGGCCGGTGCGGCGGCTTCAGGCACCGGCGGCGCCCTCGGCGCTGTGCTGCATGGGCTTCTCCGGCATCGGCACCTTGGCCATGATGGCGGCGACCACGCTGTCGGCGTCGCGGCCCTCGGCCAGGGCCTCGTAGCTCAGCACCAGGCGGTGTCGCATGACGTCGGGCACGAGGTCGGCCACGTCCTCGGGCAGGGCGTAGCGGCGGCCCCGCAGCATGGCCAGAGCGCGCGCGCCCTCGATGAGGCTGATCGTGGCGCGCGGGCTCGCGCCGTAGGTCAGCAGCCGGGCCAGGTCGGGCAGTTCGTACTTCGCCGGCTGGCGCGTCGCGCTGACGAGCTTGACCGCGTAGGTCACGAGCGAGGGGTCGACGTAGACCTCGCGGCACTCGCGCTGCAGCGCCGCCAGCGTGGCCGTGTCGGCCACGGCCTGAACCTCCACCGCCGGGCCCGTGACGCGCTGCGCGATCACGAACTCCTCCTCCTCGGTCGGGTAGTCGACCAGCACCTTCATCATGAAGCGGTCCACCTGCGCCTCGGGCAGCGGGTAGGTGCCCTCGGTCTCGATCGGGTTCTGCGTCGCCATCACGACGAAGGGCTCGGGCACGCGGTGCGACTCGCCGGCGATCGTGACCTGGCGCTCCTGCATCACCTCCAGCAGCGCGCTCTGCACCTTGGCCGGGGCGCGGTTGATCTCGTCGGCCAGCAGCAGGTTGGCGAACACGGGCCCGAGCGAGGTGCCGAACTCGCCTGTCTTCTGGTTGTAGACGCGCGTGCCCACCAGATCGGCGGGTACCAGGTCAGGCGTGAACTGGATGCGCTTGAAGCTGCCGCGCACGGTGCGGGCCAGCGTCTTCACCGTCAGCGTCTTGGCCAGGCCGGGCACGCCCTCGACCAGCAGGTGGCCCTGGGCCAGCATCGCGATCAGCACGCGCTCGAGGAAGCGGTCCTGGCCGACGACGACGCGCTTGACCTCGTAGAGGATGCGCTCCATCAGCGTGGCGGTGTGTTCGGGGGTGTCGCTCATGGGTCGGGCTCGGTCGGGGGAGGGGTTGGCAGGCGGGGTCGGGCGGCAGGCGCGGAGGTATGTCGTGATCAGAACGGCGGGATGCCCACGGCCGAGGCCGCGTTCTCGATCGGCACCGCGAAGCCGATGCCGATGAAGGTGCGGGCCTCGGTCGGGTTCAGGATGGCGGTGACGATGCCCACGACGTGGCCGTCCATCGTCACCAGCGGTCCGCCGGAGTTGCCGGGGTTGGCCGCGGCGTCGAACTGGATCAGGTTGGTCAGCAGCTTCTTGCCCTCGGGGTCGCGGAACTCGCGCTTCAGGCCCGAGACCACGCCGCCGCTGACGCTCGGGCCGATGCCGAAGGGGTGGCCGACGGCGACGACCTGGTCGCCCGGGCGCAGGTCGGAGGTCGAGCGCATGGTGGGGGCCTCCAGATCGTCGGGCAGCGAGCTGGCCTTGAGCACGGCGAGGTCGTTCTCGGGCTGCATGTTGATCATCGCGGCCTCGGACTCGTGCCCGTTGTGGAAGCGGACCTTGATGCGCTTGGCGCCCCAGACCACGTGCAGGTTGGTCAGGATGGTGCCGTTGTCGAGGATGACCACGCCGGTGCCCAGGCTGCGGTTCAGGGCGCGTTTCTCGGCGTCCTCGGTGCCGTCGTCCTTGTCGTCCATCAGGCCGGTGACGCGCACCACCGAGGGCGCGATGGCCTCCGCTGCCTTGGCGTAGGGGGAGGGCAGGGGCTCCTTCTCGAGCATGTGGCGCACCGCGGCCTCCAGCGCCTCCTGCGTGAGCGGGCGCGGGCGGTGCGCGCTGGCGTAGACCAGCAGCAGCGCGGCGGTGGCGAAGAGGGCGCCGCCCAGGGCCCACAGCGGCGCAGGGCGGCGCGCGACGGCGGCGCGGGCGCCGGCCCAGGCGCGCGCGAGCCGACCCGGGGCCCTGGGTGGCGCGTCGGCCGCGCCATCGGCGGCCGCGGCAGCCGGCGCGGCGGGCTGGGCCGGGCCGGTCGTCGGCGGCGGGCCGCCCGCCAGCGGCCGGCCGGCCGGCGAGCCCGCGGGGCCGGTGGCCACCCGGCGCGGGGAAGGGCTGTACAGCGGGGTCTTGCGGTTCAAGGCGGGTGCCTCCTGCGCGCGCGATCAACGACGGTAACACGGCTGCCCGGGCGGGGCAGGCCGTGGGGTGGGGCGTCGCGGTCGGCCGTGGCGCGCGCGCAGCAGGCACACTGCGCGGGTGTGGATCGACACCCATTGCCACCTCGACGCCCCGGAATTCGACGCCGATCGCGACGCCGTCGTCGCCCGGGCGCGGGCGGCCGGGGTCGGCCTGCTCGTGCTGCCGGCGGTCGAGGCCGCGCACTTCGACCGCGTCCGCGCGCTGGCGCACGCCCACGGCTGCGCGTACGCGCTGGGCATCCACCCCCTGTGCGCGCACCGCGCCGATGAGCAGGACATCGGCCGCCTCGAAGCCGCCCTGCGTGCCCATCGCGACGATCCCCGGCTCGTGGCCGTGGGCGAGATCGGGCTGGACGGCTTCGTGCCCGGGCTCGACTTCGCGCTGCAGCAGCACTGGTACGAGGCGCAACTGCGGCTGGCGCGCGGGTTCGACCTGCCGGTGATCCTGCACGTGCGGCGCTCGGCCGACGCGCTGCTGCAGGGCTTGCGCCGGCACCCGGTGCAAGGTGGCTGCGCGCACGCCTTCAACGGCAGCGCGGTGCAGGCGGCCGAGTTCCTGCGCCGCGGCTTCAAGCTGGGCTTCGGCGGGGCCATGACGCACGAGCGCGCGCTGCGCATCCGCGCCCTCGCCGCCGAACTGCCGGCCGAGGCCCTGGTGCTCGAGACCGACGCCCCGGACATCCCGCCGCAGTGGCTGTACCGCACCGCGCAGCAGCGCGCCGCCGGGCAGGCGCAGGGGCGCAACGAGCCTGCCGAATTGCCGCGCATCGGCCAGGGGCTGGCGGACCTGCGAGGCTGGACCGCGGAGCAAGCCGCACGGACGACGACGGCGAATGCGATCTGCGCGCTGCCGCGCCTGGCGGCGCTGCGGCCCGTCGGCGCCCCCGCGAGCCCGGTGTCCAGCCCGGTTCCGAGCCTGGTCCCGAGCCCGCTCTCCAGCCCGCTCTGCAGCCCCGCCTGAACCATGCCCGGCAGGACCACCCTCCCCACGCCGGCGACAGCGCCGCTCCCAGGCCTGGACGCCGCCGAGCCGCTGCTCCAGGGCCTGCCCCCGGTGCTCTCGCCCGGCACCCGCCTGGTCGTGCTCGGCAGCTTCCCGGGCGCGGCGTCGCTGCGGGCGGGGGAGTACTACGCCCACCCGCGCAACCAGTTCTGGCCGCTGCTGTCGGCGCTGTGGGGCGTGGACCTGCGCGCGCTGCCCTACGCGCAGCGCCTGGCCGTGCTGCGCGAGCGCGGCTTGGGGGTCTGGGACGTCTACGCGAACTGTCGCCGCGCCGGCAGCCTGGACAGCGCGATCCGCGACGCCCAGTCCAACGACCTGGCCTTGCTGCGGCGCCTTGCCCCGGGGCTGCGCGCCGTGGCGCACAACGGCGGCGAATCGGCGCGCTCGATGCGCGTGACGCGCGCGCTCGGCCTGGAGGTGCACCACCTGCCTTCCAGCAGCCCGGCCCATGCGGGTTGGAGCTTCGAGCGCAAGCTGCAGGCCTGGCGCGGGGTGTTTGCCGCCGCGGGCCTGGCCTGACCGTGCGAGGAGTCATCTGTTGAGTGCATCCACCCCGCCGCTGCCCGATGTCGGCATCTCGGAGTTCGAGGGCGTGCGCTACCTGCACCTGGGCACGCCCTGGGTCCAGGGCGCGATGCGGCTGGACGACCCGCAGCGCGTGGAACTGGTCTATGTGCAGCGCATGCTGGCAGCCCTGCTGTGGCTGCCGACCGAGAGCCTGGGCCAGGGCCGCGCGGTGCAACTGGGCCTGGGCGCGGGCTCGATCACGCGCTTCACCGCGCAGGCGCTGAAGATGGACACCACGGCGGTGGAGCTCAACCCCCAGGTCGTGGCGGCCTGCCGCCACGGGTTCCGCCTGCCGCGCGACGGCGCGCGCCTGCGCGTCGAGCTGGCCGACGCCGGGGCCTGGGTACGCTCGCCCGAGGCGCGCGCCAGCGTGCGCCTGCTGCACGTGGACCTCTACGACGCGCAGGCCGCCGCGCCGGTGCTGGACGACGCGGACTTCTACGCCGCCTGCCGCGAGGTGCTCGACGACGACGGCGTGATGGCCGTCAACCTGTTCGGGCGCGACGCGAGCTTCGAGCGCAGCGCCCGCCGCATCGCCCAGGCTTTCGGGACCGCGCAGGTCTGGAGCCTGCAGCCCACGCGCGAAGGCAACACCGTGGTCGTCGCCACGCGCGCCCTGGCCTGGCCGACCGAGGCGCAGGCCGAGGCGCGGGCGGCGCAGTTGCAGGCCCGCTTCGGGCGTCATGGGCTGCAGGCGCGCAAGTGGCTGCGCATGGTGCGGCCGCTCCCGCCCCCGGGCCCATGACGGGCCGCGGTGTCGCCCCAGGATCTCAGTGGTTTCCCTAGGTCGCGCCATAACCGTCGTTCCCCCATGGGCGCAGCGGCCTGCCGTCCCTAGAATCCGGTGCAGTTCTCGGTTCGCGAGAACGCGAGGAGCATCGATTGAAGATCAAGAGCGAGAAGGACTTCTGGTCCGGTCTGCTGTTCATGTTGGCCGGCATCGGCTTCGCCTGGGGTGCGCTGAACTACAACTTCGGCAGCGCGGCCCGGCCAGGCCCGGGCTACTTTCCCTTCGGGTTGGGCATCCTGCTGGCCATCCTCGGCGGCCTCATCCTGTTCAAGTCACTGGTGATCGAGACCGAGGATGGGGACAAGTTCGGCAAGATCGCGTGGCGGCCCTTGATCCTGATCGTCGTGAGCGTCGCGGTCTTCGGTGCCCTCGTGCCGCGCCTGGGGATGTTCATCTCCCTGCCGGTCTTGGTGCTCATCGCCAGCCTGGCGGGCGACGAGTTCCACTGGGGCGAGGTGATCGTCAATTCGGTCGTGCTGACGGTGTTCTCCTGGGCGGTCTTCATCTGGGGTCTCGGGTTGACGATCCCGCTGTGGCCGTCCATCGGCGGCTTGGGCAAGTGAGGCGGACGACATGGAACTCCTGAACAACCTGGCGATCGGTTTCCAGACCGCGCTCACGCTGCAGAACCTGCTGTACGCGTTCATGGGCGCCTTGCTGGGCACCCTGATCGGCGTGCTGCCCGGCCTGGGCCCCGTGGCCACCATCGCCATGCTGCTGCCCAGCATCTACGCGCTGGACGCCACGCCGGCGCTGATCATGCTGGCGGGCATCTACTACGGCGCCCAGTACGGCGGCTCGACCACGGCCATCCTGATCAACGTGCCGGGCGAGTCCAGCTCGGTGGTCACTGCCATCGACGGCTACAAGATGGCGCGCAAGGGGCGCGCGGGTCCGGCGCTGGCGGCCGCGGGCCTGGGCTCCTTCTTCGCCGGCACGGTGGCGACGATGATCGTCGCCGCCTTCGCACCTCCGCTGACCGAGCTGGCCTTCAAGTTCGGTCCGGCGGAATACTTCTCGCTGATGGTGCTGGGCCTCATCGGCGCCGTGGTGCTGGCCTCGGGCTCGCTGGTCAAGGCGATCGCGATGATCCTCTTCGGCCTGCTGCTGGGCCAGATCAACACCGACGTGATCTCGGGTGTGCCACGCTACAGCTTCGACATCCCCGAGCTGACCGACGGCATCGGCTTCGTCGCGATCGCGATGGGCGTGTTCGGCTTCGGTGAGATCGTCATGAACCTCAGCCGCCCGGCCGAGCACCGCGAGGTCTTCACCAAGGACGTCAAGGGCCTGTGGCCGACCAAGCAGGATTTCAAGGACGCCTTCCCGGCGGTCTTGCGCGGCACGGCCCTGGGGTCGGTGCTCGGCACCCTGCCCGGTGGGGGGGCGCTGCTGTCGGCCTTTGCGGCTTACACGATCGAGAAGAAGAGCAAGATGCGGCCCGGCGAGGTGCCTTTCGGCCAGGGCAACATCCGCGGCGTGGCCGGCCCGGAGAGCGCCAACAACGCCGGCGCGCAGACGTCCTTCATCCCGATGTTGACGCTGGGCATCCCGCCCAACGCGGTGATGGCGCTGATGGTGGGCGCGATGACGATCAAGGGCATCCAGCCCGGCCCGCAGGTGATGACCAGCAACCCGCAGCTCTTCTGGGGCCTGATCGCCTCGATGTGGGTGGGCAACCTGATGCTGATCATCCTGAACCTGCCGCTGATCGGCATCTGGATCAAGCTGCTGACGGTGCCCTACCGCTTCCTGTACCCGGCCATCATGGTGTTCTGCTGCATCGGCCTGTACACGCTGAACAACAACAACTTCGACGTGTACATGGCTGCGGGCTTCGGCATCGCCGGCTACCTGTTCATGAAGCTGGGCTGTGAGCCGGCGCCCTTGCTGTTGGGCTTCATCCTCGGCCCCATGATGGAGGAGAACCTTCGACGAGCGTTGCTGTTGTCGCGGGGTGACTGGACGACCTTCCTGTCGCGTCCCCTTTCGGCGGGGCTGCTGATCGCCGCGTTGCTGATGGTGGTCGTCGTCTCGCTGCCGTCGATCAAGGCCAAGCGCCAGGAAGCCTTCAAGGAAGACGACTGAGGCCCGGGCCGCCGGCCCTCTCCCGAGCCTGCCGGGCCCCGCTTGCGGGGCCCGCTGCTTTTTGCGCCTATGCTCGCGCTCATGCGCCTGCCCGCCGCCCTGGAGCCCATGCGCAGCCCCGTCTACCGCGGGCTGTGGTTCGCGTGGCTGGCGGCGAACATGACGATGTGGCTGAACGACGTCGCTGCCGCCTGGCTGATGACGACGCTGACCACGAGCCCGGTGATGGTGGCGCTGGTGCAGACGGCTTCCACGCTGCCGGTCTTCCTGCTCGGCGTGCCCAGCGGGGCGCTGGCCGACATCCTGGACCGGCGCCTGTACTTCGCGGCCACGCAGCTCTGGGTCTCGGTCACGGCCCTGATCCTGGCCGCCTTGTCGCTGGCAGGCGCCCTGACGGCGCCGCTGCTGCTGGCACTGACCTTCGTCAACGGCGTGGGTCTGGCGATGCGGCTGCCGGTGTTCGCCGCCGTCGTGCCGCAGGTCGTGCCGCGCGCCCAGCTCCCCACGGCGCTGGCGCTGAGTGGCATCTCGATGAACCTCTCGCGCGTGGTCGGCCCGGTGCTGGCGGGCGCCCTGATCGCGGCCGCGAGCCCGGCGCTGGTGTTCGTGCTCAACGTGGTGTTCTCCGCGCTGGCCTTCGTGCTCATCCTGCGCTGGCGCTCCACGCCGCGCACCAGCGCGCTGCCGGGCGAGCGTCTCGTCGGAGCCATGCGCGTGGGCATCAACTTCGCCCGGCAGTCGCCGCGCCTGAAGGGCGTGATGCTGCGCAGCTTCCTGTTCTTCCTGCAGGCGGCGGCGCTGACCTCGCTGCTGCCCCTGGTGGCGCGCGGCCTGCACTGCGGCGGGCCGGCCACCTTCACGCTGCTGCTGTCCTGCCTGGGCGCGGGCGCCATCCTGGCGGCCTTGCTGTTCCCGCGCTGGCGCGCGCGCTGGGGGCGTGACCACTTCGTGCGCGGCGGCACGCTGGCGCACGCCCTGATGGCAGCCCTGATCGTGGGCGTGCCCGAGCTCTGGCTGGCCGTGCCGGCGATGGTGGTCGTCGGCATGGTCTGGCTGATGGTGGCCAACTCCCTGTCGGTGGCGGCGCAGTCGGTGCTGCCCGACTGGGTGCGCGCGCGCGGCATGGCGATCTATCAGATGTCGCTGATGGGCGGCGCGGCCTTCGGCGGCCTGCTCTGGGGCCAGGTGGCCGGCCTGGCCGGTGTCGAGGCTGCGGTGCTGGCCTCGGCCGGGCTCGGGGCGGTGATCTGGTTCGTGACGCGCCGCCACGCGGTCGATGCCGGCCCCGAACTCGACTACAGCCCCGCCCCCACCAACCCGCGCCCCGAGCCGGCGATCGCCGTCGAGCCCGACGAGGGCCCGGTGATGGTGACCTTCGAGTACCTCATCGACCCGGCGCGCGCCGACGACTTCGCGGCCGTGATGCAGCGCACGCGCGGCGCGCGGCTGCGCCAGGGCGCGCTGTCCTGGGGGCTGTTCCGCGACACCGCCCAGCCCGGGCGCTACGTGGAGTACTTCGTCGACGAGAACTGGCTCGAGCACCAGCGCCGCCTGGAGCGCTTCACCGCCTTCGATGCCGAACTGCGTGCCCAGCGCCTGGCCTTCCACCTCGGCGCCGAGCCGCCGAAGATGCAGCGCTACGTCGCCGACCAGCGCATCGATCGCCCGAGCCCGCCCGTCTGACGGGATGTCGGCGCGAGAATGTCGCGTTCGTCGTCATCGTCCTGTCCTCTCGCACTTCACGCCATGACCCACGCCTTCGACTGGAGCACCGGCTACGCCAGCCGCCGCTCGCCCGTGTTCGCCCGCAACATCGTCTCCACCTCGCATCCGCTGGGCGCGCAGGCCGGGCTGAAGATGCTGCAGCAGGGGGGCAGCGCCGTGGACGCCGCGATCGCGGCCGCGGCGGTGATGATGATCGTCGAGCCCTGCAGCAACGGCCTGGGCTCGGACATGTTCTGCATCCTCTGGGACGGCCAGGGCCTGCAGGGCCTGAACGCCTCGGGCTGCGCGCCAGCGGCCTGGACGCCCGACTACTTCCGCCGCAAGTACGGCGCCGACGCCAAGGCCCCGCCCAAGCGCGGCTGGGACTCGGTCACCGTGCCCGGCGCCGTGGCCGGCTGGATGGCGCTGCACGAGCGCCACGGCAAGCTGCCCTTCGCCGACCTGATGGCGCCGGCCATCGAGATCGCCGAGCGCGGCTATGCGGTGCCGGTGATCGTGCAGCAGAAGTGGACCCTGGCCTCCAAGGTCGAGGAGCTGGTGGCCCAGCCCGGCTTTGCCGAGGCCTTTCTGCCCAAGGGCCGCGCGCCCCATGT
>Ga0169931_10004604_pt1 | contig 21381 bp, 13 predicted proteins | sample Kivu_15m_20L_FD_129675 | JGI IMG/M metagenome (GOLD analysis project Ga0169931, IMG submission 129675) | Freshwater microbial communities from Lake Kivu, Western Province, Rwanda to study Microbial Dark Matter (Phase II) - Kivu_15m_20L... | ecosystem: Environmental > Aquatic > Freshwater > Lake... | reverse complement strand
GCGAGATTCGACACCGGATGCACCAACCATTCCTGCACATGCTTCGCCATTCTCTCATCCGCCGAATCGATTTCTTTCGACGGTGACACCGAGGGTGTTAACGTTGGTACCACGTGCGGCTGTGTGACTGGACTTGGAGCGGTGACACGCCGTGAAACACTCTCGCCAGCGTCCTCCGAGTCAACGATTTCAGCCTCCACCACCTGACGCGAGCGTTCCACTCTTCTCACTGGCGATTGTTGCTGCGGTTGTGTCGCTGGCTTTTGCCCAGCCGCTCGTTGCTGTCGACGCTGCGCAGCTTGGCGCAGAAAATCTTCAAGATTATCCGACATGCTTAATTCTCCAATGATTTAGAGCCCATCCGAAAACCCCGCGACCGCGACCAACGCCAACGCGATTAATGAGTCATCGGATTGACGCATCGCTCCATTTGATATCTGCGACTAATACCGTCGGCCAATGTTTTTCGGATCGGCTCTTAACACTCTGACAGCCCAACGAAAACAACGCTCAGCTCGCGACAGCAGACGTCGAATTATTGCCAGTCCCCGCAATCGATTTACGCATTGCAGTATCCGCGTCCACATTCTTCAAGCGATAGTAATCCATAATACCCAATACACCTGTTCGGAATGCATCCGCCATCGCTTTAGGAATATCGGCTTCCGATTCGACCAACTTGGCTCGGCTCTCTTCAATTTTGGCGATGTTTTCTTGTTCCGTGGCCACTGCGTTTGCTCGTCGCCCTTCAGCGCGTGCCCGAGCAACACGCATGTCCGCTTCCGCTCGATCGGCCTGAAGTCGGGCGCCAATGTTTTCACCGACATCAATGTCCGCGATATCGATCGAAACAATTTCAAAGGCCGTTTGAGAATCCAAACGTTTGGCCAACACTGCTTTGGAAATAAGATCTGGGTGCTTCAACACAACCTTGTGATCTTCAGAAGAACCGATCGCGCTGACAATTCCTTCGCCCACACGCGCGATAATGGTTTCTTCCATCGCTCCACCGATCACCTGTTGGAGATTAGCGCGAACGGTCACTCGAGCTCGAACCTTCAACTGAATACCATCCTTCGCAACTGCGTCGAGCGACGGGCGAGCAGCACCTCGAGGCGGGCAATCGATCACCTTGGGATAAACACTCGTCTGTACCGCTTCCAAAACATCTCGACCAGCTAAGTCGATCGCAGTTGCTTCGCGGAACGACAACGAAATGATTTTGGATTTACGTGCAGCGATTAAAGCTTTTATCACCTGCATCACATTACCACCCGCCAAATAATGCGCTTCCAGAGCCTTTACCGGCACTTCCTGATCTGTTAAACCCGCTTGCACACCCATGATCTTCGCACGCACTATCGTTCGCTGGTCTACTTTGCGGAACCACATTCCCGCCAAGTCCAGTAAACCTACGTCCGCGCCAGTCATGATGCACTGAATCCACAACCAAAAGAACTTGGCGAAGAATGCAAACAAGCACAGCATCACCAACAAAATAATGCCCGCCGCACCCAAAACCAGAACCGGTGGCAACTCGGCTCCCTGCGCTATAAGAATCAAGTTAGTCATCGAGACATTTCTCCCGCTTCTTCTCGAATTTCGTTCTCAGATAATACGTTCTCAGATAATACGATTTCCGATCACCCATGGAACTCAAAGACAAAACAATCGCTTTACCCACCATGATACCGGATTGCAACTCGCAATAGTATCACCGTACCTCGTTTTGTCATGCAAACTTCAATCGATTCAGCTCACCTTAAAAAACCTCGCACGACTCAACTCCTATTTTCTTCGTCTTTAAGATCGCTGGAAAGATCAATCCCCTCCAAAGATTGGTCCACAGATGCATCGAGAGCCTGATTCAGTAATCGCTCATCATCCAAAGACCAATCGCGAATTATTGGTTGAATTCTTTGGTCAGACTCCGCTGTCGCCAGAGTTGGCTCCACCTCAGTTGCCTTTGGTACCCCACTTCTTGTCTGCTTTTCAAGGCTGAGCGTTCTCAATCTGGTAGGGTCGCAAGGAGCGACGATCAAATGCCCCAAATGCACTGCCAGCACTTCCACAACCGTCCCTTTCGCAATGTAACCCACTCGACTATTCGCATCGAAGCGTTTCCCATGGATCAGCACCGTACCACTTGGAAAAAAGTTCGTCTCAGCCTCTCCAACCTCCTTGATCAACGACTTTAACTCACGCAGTTGCTCCGTATCGGGGAGCACATCCTCGGGCGAATCCGGCCGAGTGCGGATAATCATTTTGCCAATAAAAGTGTTGGGCCAGATCTTCATTGCCAAGAAAACAAGCCACGGCGTTACTGCAAAGAGCGCGATCAGTGTCCCCATGCCCCAGTAATAATCATACTGAAAAGCGATCACAATGGCTGAAATCGCAGCGATCGACGATAGCAGCAACAAAGCTCCTGCACTTGGAACAATCAAATCCAAGATCAACAGCGACAGGGCTAAAAAAACAAGGGTTACGATCCACCACGGGGCCGACATGAAAAATGCTTTCTAGACTCTCGCCAACTCATCGATCCATTTTCAATGATGCTACAACAATCAACGAATTGCAGCCACCATTACGGTGTTTCCTCGAACAGAAATTACCCGCACCTTTTGCTCCGCATCAATCACTTCACCATCGCTCAACACGCTGATCAGTTGGTCGCCAAATTGAGCTTTACCCGATGGCAATAGGCGGGTCTTGGTACATCCTTCTTGATGAAGCAAATAACCCCAGTCTACCATCGATTCTTTTCTCTCCAGCTCGGTAAGATCCTCGGTACCTGCTGGCAACAAGGCAATCTCTCTCCCTTTCAGAAGGCGATCGATCTCTTTGCGGAACACAAATGCCGCCACCAGCACACTGGCCAACACGACCGACATCCCCAATAGATTCCAAGCAAAACGATCCAGTTGGTACGAGTTCGTCGGCAATACGAAAGATTGACTCGCCAAAATCAGCGCAGAGCCCAACATAATAATGCCGCCGATCCCAAAGATGCCAAAGCCGGGTAATATGACCAATTCGATCACCAAGCAAGCAGCCCCAGCAACAAAAAGAATGATCTCAAGCCACGCCAATGTTCCATTAAACATTTGTAGCCAAAAATAAGCCGAAAAGGCCAACAAACTGATGAAGCCAGCCACACCCAGGCCGGGCGTTCCCAATTCGGACATCAACGCGGTGATCGCGATCATCAACAGAAGGCTTTTGAGAAACATCGAGTTTGCCAATCGCTGCATTTGCAACTCCAACCAGGGCAAGCGCAGCGTTGACAAAGGCTGATCTAACTTCAGTTTCATCCCAACTTCATCGATGGATTTCAATTCACCCAAACATAAACCTTCCTCAAATGCTTCATTCGGCTTTACACCGGATTTCCAATCTAATTTCTCTATTTCAGCCCACCGATCCCGATCGACTCTCTCTTGCAAAAGACTCGGCGTGAATCGCTCTTTGCGCCCTTCCAACTTATGCTGATAAATAGCCAGCGACGCATCTGGACTGGCCAAACCGTAAAGCGTCGACAGGTCAATCTTGCTCCGATTAGACAATTCGCTAAGCGGCTTTCTCGCCTCTTCTAACTCTTTCATTCCAATCGTCGCTTCCCCAGCGCCACCCCAGTAAGAACTAGGCTCCATCCAACGCTGACGGCACGCCGCAGCAACCCAAGCCGCATCGCCTCGCGCGCTTCCATCAATGTATGCCACCGTCATCACTTTGGTAGGATCTAAATTTGCGAGAAACGTCGCCAACTGAAGACTCGACGCAATGGAACCACCTTCGCTATTGATTCGCAAAACGATCAAGTTCGTACCGGACTCAATAGCCTTTTGCATCCCATGAATCAAGGTAGCTATGCGTCTCAAATGCATGCGACCCTCAACATTCACGATTACGCCCTGCAACTTGCCGAGCGGTGTCGCTGCATCTTGAGGCAAGCCGGCCAATTGCAATACTTTAGTAAGATCCTCAAAGGAATCCGCGCTCACTTGCATAAGCTTCAATTCAAGAAGTCTTGTCGTAGTCAGTCGGAAGGTGTTACCCGGTTTGGCAATCTCCGTTTCATTCCACAATTCGCCTTTCTCCCGCAACTGCTCACGGAGATTTGAATTCACATATTGAATGTCACCATTGACCATCTCCAAGCGAAACACACCAGCCTTTGGATTGAGAATGCTGTTCACGACCGCTTCGGGCAACGATCTACGACGCTTGACAATCTGCTGATACGCTGCGATCACCGTTTCATCATCGACGGTCTGCCCTGGAATAACATTTCCCAAAGAAGCATTCGCACCCAAAACCAATTGTTCGCAAGCCAGGGCGGGAAGCAATGCATGTCCCTCAAGAGGATCGGTTGTGAATGCAACCGACTTGATACCCGCAGCATCGGGGCTCGCCAAGAATCGGGCCAAACTTAAAGCCCTTTCAAAGTTGCTACCATCCCCGATCGACTTAACCTGATTATCATCCTTGGGCTCGGCGACCGGACTTCCTAAATCCGATTTCGGCAAGGACTTAAAATGCAAAATGACCACGGGTCTCAATGCCGAGTCTTTCGGTTGCTCCATAACCGATCTCAACTGCGCAATCACGCGTTCATCCGCCTCGCCTGACAATGGCAACCGAACCGTAACGACAAAGCCAACAGGCAAGCGAACCTCGCCCCCTGGCTCTGGCGACTTTTCGGCAGAAGCGTCGGAAACTTTATCCAATTTCTTCCCAGATGAGTCGCCTTGTCCGCTCGCTTGCGACTGAACCGCCACGAAAAACAACATGGCGGCCAGCCAAAGTTGAAGATACCGATCGGAGCGATTCCTGATAAAATGCATGGTCTGGTCGTCCTTGGCTTGGTTGGCCCGGCTTTAGTTGGCCTGGCTTTAGTTGGCCTGGCTTAGTTTGCCTGGCTTGGTTGGTCAAATCCGATAGAAGCGATCCTTCATGCCGACTGCCTGTCACAACACATCAAAACATTATACGATTAAAGGCGAGAGGTGGGCAACGTTTGGGCGCTGCTCCGCAAATTTGTTCAACGCAAACACGATTTTGGCCAGCTTGCCCCGTTTTTTCCATTTAAAGCCTATCCGAAAAGCATCAGCCCCCTGGCTTTGCCAAGGATTCCGGGATTTCGGGTTGTCAGGTTTTCAAATAGGCTCGTAACCTGCCCAATTGGCACAAGATTTTCCCGTTTTTGAAGGATGGCTATGACGTTGCTCTACGCTCGCGGTTCCCGCAATGATGCCCTGACCGCCGCTGATTTAAGGTCGGGGCTGGTCGAAGCGCTGGAAAATTACCAAACCCAACGTGGACCCTCGGAAAAGGTCCTAATAATCCCCCCAGACCACACGCGATTTGATTCGCGCGCGGGCGAAATCACCACGCTCTGCTATGAACTCTTGGGAAACAAAATCAAAGATATTCTTCCCGCGCTCGGAACCCATGCGCCCATGGATGAACCGGAATTAACTCACATGTTTCCAGGAGTGCCCCTTAGTCTGTTCCGCCCACATCGCTGGCGCGAAGATGTGGTCACTCTCGGCGAAGTTCCCGCGTCCTTCGTCCAAGAAGTTACCGAAGGGATTTATCACCGACCATGGCCCGCTCAAGTGAACAAACTGCTGCTTCACGGTGGCCATGATTTAATGCTCTCGATCGGTCAAGTTGTTCCCCACGAAGTCATTGGCATGGCCAATTACAACAAAAATATTTTCGTAGGAACCGGTGGCTATGCGGGCATCAATGAAAGCCATTACCTCAGCGCACTCTACGGCATGGAACGCATCATGGGCCGCTGCGATACGCCACTCCGAAAGATACTCAATCGAGCATCCGAACTGTTCTGCCAAAACATGCCGATCGTCTACATTCAAACGGTGATCGAGTCTTTACCCGATGGTCGCAAGATGACGCGAGGACTTTTCATCGGTATGGAGCATGACGTTTTTTTTGAAGCGGGTAAATTGGCAGCCAAAGTGAATTGCACTCGACTGGACGAAGCACCTCAAACGGTCGTCGTCACGATGAATCCAGCCAAATATCGAAGAACATGGCTCGCCAATAAAGCGATCTACCGAACCCGCATGGCTGTCGATACCGGCGGAAAACTGATCATCATTGCCCCCGGCGTAAAAGAATTTGGCGAAGATCCCGAAATCGATCGGCTCATCCGTGCCCACGGCTATCGCACCACACCCGAAATACTCGACCGCGTCGAAAAATATCCTGATCTAAAAAACAATTTATCCGCTGCCGCTCATCTCATTCACGGTTCATCCGAGAATCGCTTCACCGTTTTCTACGCGCCCGGTCCACTCTCGCGCACAGAAGTTGAAAGCGTCGGCTACCAATACGCGGATCATGCCGCGATGAGCGAACGATATCAGGTTTCCCATATCGACACCGGTTGGCACACCACTGCCGACGGCGAAAAATTCTACTTCATCAAAGATCCAGGCCTTGGACTCTGGATGCACAAAGATCATCCGAGCGCCTAAGCTCGAATCAATCCTCAACCTGCATCCCTAGCTGTCGCATCTTGCGGTACAAATTGGATCGATGCAGACCTAAAGTTTGAGCCGCAGCGCTGATGTTACCATCCGCAGCCGCAATATGAGCTTGAATCACCTTAACCTGATACTCATCCGTGATATCAGCTAATGATTTATCAACATCAATCGCCAAAGACCCGCTTGGCTCAATCGCTGCCCCTGGCCTCAGTACCAAAATATCTAAGTCACTCGGCTGAACGTCATCACCCACATGCAAATAGGCGAGCCGTTCCATCATGTTTCGAAGCTCGCGAACATTACCAGGCCAATGATACTGCAACGCTTTTTTCTTCGCCCCCTCACTCCACTCCGGCACCGCTCTCCGAATCTTTTGACAAAATTGACTCAGAAAAAAATGAGCTAACTCCAAAACATCCTCTCCCCGCTCACGCAAAGGAGGCAACCGCAATGTCACCACATTCAATCGAAAGAACAAGTCCTCCCGAAACTTCTTCTGCGCTACCAACTCCACCAAATTCTGATTTGTCGCAGCAATAATTCGCACATCCGTCGAAATCTGCGCCGATCCACCCACACGCACAACAATTTTATCCTCAAGCACTCGCAATAACTTGCTCTGTCCACTCAAACTCATATCGCCAATTTCATCAAGAAACAACGTGCCTCCAGCCGCCAGCTCAAACTTTCCAGCTCGGCTCGTTATCGCATCGGTAAATGCACCCTTCTCATGGCCAAATAGTTCACTTTCTAGCAAGCTCTCCGCAATCGCCGCACAATTGACCGCCACAAACGGCTCCGACCGCCGCTCACTTTGCAGATGAATCGACTTTGCAATCACTTCCTTCCCCGTTCCGTTTTCTCCCAGAATCATCACCGCTAAATCCGTAGCGGCTACGCGAGTCGTCATCTGCCGTATCGCTTCAATGCTAGAGCAATTTCCCAACACCCGAGTACGTTCCTGCTCCGTCGATACCCAATAATCTCGGCTCTTCGTCAAGCCCTCTATCGTCTTTATACCCTCAAGTATCATCGAAATCGGTTTCGCTAACTCAACCAGCACCCGCTCATCGTCAGCAGTAAAAGTTCCCTCCGCATGATTGATCAACTCCAGCACACCCATAGCATGACCGCGACTATCCACCAATGGAACTGCCGCTAAAGATTGAGTGCGATAACCAGTTTGCTGGTCAATGCGGCGATTGACTTCCGCTTCCGAATCTCCACTATCCCAACGCTTCGGTTGCAGGCTCTGCAGCACCGCACCCACAATACCCGCTTTGTCCGAGATACGCAGCTCTCCACCCTCAACACCCAATGCAGGATAACCCACCAACTGCTTCGCAGGTCGATCCCATAAAAACAGACTCGCACGATCCGCTTGCATCGCGGAACTCAAGATGCGTGCAAACCCCTCCAACATCCGCGGCGTGTCTTGATGCAAATGCCACGCACTCGCCTCCCCAAACAAAACCGCTAAGAGATCTCCACGCTGCTTCAACCTGTCACGCGACTTAAAAAGCTGCAATGAATCGTAAACCGCTTGCGAGAAAAATTTGCAAGCGTTTATTTGTGAAGCTGTTGGCTCGTGACTCCATTGCACAACCAAAAATTGCGGAGTCTCTTGGGCAGAAATCGTTGGGAAAAAGAGTTCCCAATAGCCCGGACCAACCAGAATCGCTCCATCGCGATGATCCAGAAGAGCAGTCAGTGGTGGAGTGCCCCCCAGCCCAACACCACCGACTTTCTTCCATTGTCTAAATTGCTGGCGATACCAGTGCAGCGCCACTGCACCTACACACGACTCTCCTCCACTCAAAGCGAGTTCGAGTACATCTCTCTCACTCCCACATCGCTCTAACTGAGAACAAAACGATCCCAATACGAATCGCCGAATCTCATCCTCTGCGAGTTGCGGGCCAGCAATATCTTTTTTATTCACCACCTTCTCCCTTTCGATGTCGGGATATACAAATCATCCCTGACATCCAAACTCAAGGTGGCATTCCGTCTAACGCTTGTTCGTCTTCGTCGGCGCTCGAGTCGCTGCGACGCGTCCACCACTGTTGCCGACATAAACTTTAGGATCGTCCACAATCCAAGCCGTACTCCAAGTTCTGCCGTTGTCACCATTGACCACATTGTAAAAGAAAGTTCGGAATCTTTCACAACGGTATCCGTACGGAAATTGGGAAGTGATGTAATCCTCGGCCGTCAAATCTTCTACACCCGGACGAGCGTAATAATGTACCATGCCATCCGGCGTGAAGGACATACCCAGAGTCCACCAACCTGTCGACTCAATGTTCGGCCCCTTTAAATCGCCACCATTCCGCCCCGCACGGATTCGGAAATGAGCGTAGTGCTCTATCTGCCCATCCACCTTTTTACTCTCTTTGACAATGAACAAACCTGGCCAATACACTTCGTTTTCTTCCGAAGAGGAACTGAACAGGAAAGTCTTCTTCTCCTTCATCGCCGTCGTTTCGACCGCGGCCCGGAATCCGAATTGCGGACCATTGCGCGGCTCCCATTCCGCAATCGGTGGCAAATAGACACGAGTTGTTACCGATGGCGTCTGCGAGACAGCGATCGGACCCTTGAGTCGATACTGGACATTAGCCACAAAATCATCTTGATGCACCGTGTTGCTCGGACGACCCGGTATTCCTGTAAACATCGAGCGCATCATCAACGAGCCCGTGCTACCCTCCAGTCCACCTGGCGGCGTCATGACCCGCCGAACCTCATCTGGATGCCCACGCTTGATTCCCTCGTACCAACGTCCATTGGTACTCACCCCAGTCGGTTGCGCTTGATTCTCATTGATATCCTCGGTGCTCTTCGGATTCTTCGGAACATAGTTCCACTTGGGATCCTCAAAGTCATCGGCAACCTGTGTTAGCTCCACCCCAGTACCCGGTACCACCGGCCGCTGCGGCGCTGCCACCACGTAACTCGCCATTCCACAACATACAAGCAAAGTCAAAACGCTATTCAACAAGCGAAAAGACATAAGGCACCCCCTGCCACAAAGCCTTCTCTCCATTGTGACAATCAGTTGCCACACTCAGTAACTTTGTCGTTATCGTCACAACCGCTACAACTTCTTGCGTCAACTTTAAGGGAGTTTCTACTGCAATACCGCTCGCCCCACACGCCGCTGCTCTAACAATTCCTCTTCACTACACCCTGTCGCAATCACCGAGAATATGGGCATCCCCCGCGAAAAATGTTGCTCGCCCATCGGAATGTCAGCAATCAATGGCCAACCACATGCTTCCAATTGCGCAGCGTTCAAGGCGTCCACTTTTGCCTGATGACCCTCTCGCCAAAATACCTCCTCTTCAGCGTAAACGATCTCTTTCCAACAAACTTTCCCAGCAGCTCGATCGTTTACGTCAATTGCTGATATCTCAATCCCCCACGCACTCAGATGCTCAGCCAACAACGAACAACCCAGCGCCCGCTCGTAAATCTCCATCGTAGCCGACCATCTTGGATTCACCTCCAACACCCAAGCCTCCCCCGCAGCATCCAAAATAAAGTCCACTTGAAACCATCCCTTCACACCCAAACTTTGATGACTGCGCTCGGCAAATCGCAAAAGCTTGCCAATCACTTTCTCCGGCAATTCAACCGGACCTATCGCACCGGAAAATAAGTAGGGATAGTCCGTTCTTGCCTCAAGCTTCGTCTCAACCGTCTCGATCGATACCCCCTTCGATGCTCTCCGTATCCCCAACCCTGCCACGCAATCCGATGCTGTTAACAAACGACAAGCGCCAAAAAATGTCGCTTGGCCATTAGCAGAAATGATAATAGTAGCCCCCAAGGTGCTGCCCGGTACAAACTGCTGCAGGTAATCCTCCGTGGGCCGCGAAAAAAAATAGCGAAGCTCCTCCGCGGTGCGAACTTTCGAAACCCCAAGACCTCCCCCCTTCTTGGCAGACTTCCACAACCATTCAACATTCTGAGGCAAATCTGCATTCTTCAGCAAATCCGCCCCCCGGACTGCGAAACTTTGCCATGTGGGATGTGTTTGATGGGTGTACGTTGGCGGAGTCTTAAGATCTACTTCCCGTGCGACCTTGAATAACGTTTCGGGTGCTCGGAGCACTCGCAAACTCTCCCCCACGATACCAGACCACCGATGTTTTTTAGCTATTTGTTCGATCAGCGCTGAATGATTCTCCGTTCCACCCCCAGGCACAAATAGGAGGTCTTTACCCGAAGAACCCTCAACCTCGAAAATCCCAAGCTCCACATCGTCCAACTCCACTTGGCTCACCAGATCCGACGCCGCAACGCAATCCCGATCGGCAAACTGATCCACCGACCAAATGAACACCGGTTGCCCCGCAGATCGCAATCGGCGACACGCTTGAGCCATCGACCGGACGCTCGAGCCCAAAAGCACGATCCGTGAGAAACTTTCAAGCGATCGACGGGTAGGAGCGGTAGTGTTCAAGACGCAAAGAATGGATAACGCAAAAATGTTTGAATGCAGAGTCGAATAAAACATCGGCCCCTGAGGCTTCAACGCGAAGGTAGCCGAGAACCATTACCCCGCCAACCGCTTGCCTCGGTTTTCGGGTTCTCCGAATAGGCTCTCATCACTTGCAACAGTCGATTAAAGCTCAACCCCGCTCAGGCCTTGCCGACTCGCTCAGGCCTTGCAGACTATGCATTGTGACATACGATAAACCAAATTGGAACGGATCCCAACCAACTAACTCACCAGGATACGGAATGGCAGCGACCAATGGCTCAGAGGATTCGTCCTCTGCAGCGCCTTTGAGCGAAGTGATTCACGAATTGTCGAATCATCCGGAGATACTGCGCGCATTTCAAACTTCGCGAGAGTCCAAGGTCGTCTCACTTGAAGGTATCTGGCCCGGTACGGTCGCTGCAGTTGCCGCCTCACTCGTCACCGCCGGCCACAACACACCTTGGCTAATTCTGCTCGGTCATGTCAACGACGCTGAAATGGTTTTCGAAGAATTAGGCCAACTCATCGATCGACCACTCCTCTACTTTCCACCCGTTAGCGAAGAAAGCGAACTAGACTCGCTGCTCCAGCGCGAAACCACCCAACGCAATCAAGTCCTCAGCGCTCTGTATCGCTACCACCACCGAGATAATAATTCAAACGCTTCGATCCAGGACTCGCCCCCTGTTGTTGTTTCGACACTCGTCGCTCTCATTGGCCGAGTACCCAGTCCCGATGAAATGTTGGCTCAAGGCATTCCGCTCACCGTCGGAAACCACCTCCCACAGAACGAACTGAAGAGTTGGCTCATCAGTGCAGGCTATCACGCGACAACGTCCGTACAACTGGCCGGCGAATTCGCCTCGCGCGGCGGTATTGTCGATATCTACGCAGGCGATATGCCCGACCCCATTCGTGTCGAATGGTTTGATGATGAAATAGAATCCATTCGTCGCTTCGACATCGGCACACAGCGCAGCCTCGAATCATTACAATCCGTCACGCTGCTCGCTGCTAAGCCAACCGTTAAATCCAACAGCACATTGCTCGATTACTTCCCCCAAGATCTCGCCTCGCTGCTCTATGAACCGAATGTGATTCTGCATACCACCGACTCGTTTCTGCATCGCATTCCCTTTCCAGATCGCTTCCATCCGCCACCCGAATTGATCGCGAGCCTGCAACAGCGAAACGTTGTCTTCGGTTATCAAATCGCCGCAACCGGTTACCAAGGCGAACTGCTGCGAGTTCCCATCGGCGATGTCCAACGCTACACCGCTGAACTGGAAACATTGGCCAAGGATATTGATAAGGCAGCCGCAAAACGCCCAACCACACTGGTCGCCGTGAATGAAGGTGAGGCAAAACGCCTGCGCGAACTTCTCGCCGACAGCCAATCTTTCCTCAACGGGCAAGTGAAAATCGCAATCGCAACCCTGGCTTCAGGCTTTGAAATTCTACCTGAAGGAAAATTGGTCCTCAGCGCGACGCAGTTGTTTCGCAGAGCCATGCTGCGACGCCCCTCTAAAAGAATCCAATCCAAAGCCATCGATAGCTTTCTCGATCTTCGCGATGGTGATCTCGTCGTCCACCTCTCGCATGGTATCGGAATCTACCGCGGGATAACGATGTTAGATCGCCACGGATTGCAACAAGAACATCTTGAAATCGAATTCGATGAAAAGGCGAAGCTTTACGTTCCAGCATCCAAAATCGATTTGGTTCAGCGTTATATCGGCGGCACAAAATCGAAACCCAAACTCGCTCGAATCGGTAGCCAAACTTGGCAACGACAGAAAAAAGCCGCCCAACGCGCCGTCCAAGATATGGCGGCCGAATATCTCGATCTGCAAGCTCGCCGCAAATCGCAACCCGGCGTCGCCTTTGAAGCTGATAGCGTTTGGCAAGCTCAATTCGATGCCTCATTCCCCTACCAAGAAACCACAGACCAAATCTCCGCGATTTCAGCAACCAAGACGGATATGCAAGCCGCTCGACCCATGGATCGCTTGATCTGCGGTGACGTAGGCTTCGGCAAAACGGAAGTTGCCATGCGAGCCGCCTTCAAAGCTGTCGATAGCGGTTATCAAGTCGCCGTACTGGTGCCAACGACCGTTTTAGCCGAACAACATTTTAAAACATTTCAAGAACGCTTCGCCGAGTTCCCTTTCACCATCGCCAAATTGAGCCGCTTCGCGACCGGTCAAGAACAAAAACAAACACTCACTGAACTGGAAGCCGGTCGAGTCGATATCGTCGTGGGCACACATCGACTCGCCTCCAAGGATGTTCAATTTTATAACCTGGGGCTCATCATCATCGATGAAGAACAACGCTTCGGGGTGGAACTCAAAGAACGATTGAAAACGATTCGAACCAATGTCGATGTCCTCACACTCTCCGCAACTCCCATCCCGCGCACCTTGCACATGTCGCTGATCGGCATTCGCGATATCTCCAACCTCGAAACGCCACCCGAGGATCGATTGAGCATCGAAACTCGCGTGGTCCGCTTCGATGATAACCTTATTCGCAATGCCATCATGCGAGAACTGAATCGCGATGGTCAAGTTTACTTCGTCCATAATCGCATCCAAGATATCCATGCAATCGCATCCCGCTTACAACGCATCGCTCCCGAAGCGCGTCTGATCATCGGCCATGGACAAATGCCCGAACATCAACTCGAAAAAGTGATGATTGATTTCATCGAACATCGCTACGATATCTTGCTCGCCACCACAATTATCGAAAGCGGCCTCGATATCCCAAACGCTAATACCATCTTCATCGATGAAGCAGATCGATACGGCCTCGCCGAATTGCACCAACTGCGAGGTCGCGTCGGCCGGTATAAACACCAAGCGTATTGCTACATGCTCGTCGATCGCTTCAAACACCTAAGCCCCGATGCCTCGCGACGCTTGCACGCCATCGAAGAATATAGCCACATCGGCGCCGGCTTCGGTATCGCCATGCGCGATCTCGAAATTCGCGGTGCCGGTAACCTGCTCGGAACTGCCCAAAGTGGACACATCGCCGCCATCGGCTACGAATTGTATTGCCAAATGCTGGAAAACGCGGTTCGCAACCTTACCCATCAAGCTCCAAAAATTACAACCGAAGTCGATGTCGATCTACCCGCCGAAGCCTTCATCCCGTCGGAATACGTCCCCGAAATGCGGCATAAAATCGATCTCTATCGACGACTCACACGCCTCGATGATGTTCGACAACTCAAAGACTTGCAACTGGAACTGCTCGATCGATTCGGCAACATTCCGCCGGAAACCCAACGCCTTTTCCAGTTGGCCGAACTCAGAGTCGATGCGGCCATCTGGATGGTAAAAAGTATCACCACCGAAGATGAATATCTCGTCCTCACCTACACAGATCGAACCCGAATGGAACAACTCGCTCGCCGTAAAAAAGATCAACTGCGAATCGTCGATCAACAAAAAGCGTACTATTTCACAGGTCACAAACGCACCGACAAAATCGATTGGATCTCCTTAGCCAGAAAAATCTTCGAGTAATGCCACTCATCCTTTTCTTGATCACGCACCCATTGCTATCAAATCACCCAACAGGCAAAAACGGATCGAAGCCTGGCCTGATTCGAGAAAACAGTCAAGTCGCAACTCTCCGGGTTCGATGCTTTGGATAAAACTTGACGAGTCGCAGGTTCTGAGTGAAATGCTATTGCGATTCATCGAACAGATACCTTAAACTCTTGCCGCACCTGAGAGTTGGTAGCCGTACCTTTCGGAACGCCTGCTTATTCGGTTCGCAATGCATGGATGCGGTCATGAACTGGATGTTTACCATGGAAAAATACGTTCGGTCAAAGCGCCCAACGTTAATATCAACCCTCGGAAGCCTAGCCCTTGGATTGCTCGCTCTTCTGAGCCAGTGCGGCAATACGCTGCTCGCCCAACCCCCAAACCCAAACCCAAACCCAAACCCAAACAGTACAACCAATATTTCGCAAGTTGGTTTTACATCGCCAGACTCTTCCTCGTCGCTCCCTCAATCCAGCTTCGAAGCAGGCGAACTGATCGCGGTCGTCGGCCCTGATCATATTTTGGCAGGCGAGATGTTTCCGATTGTCGACAACATTCTGATGGAATACGCCGACAAAATCCCCAAGGACCAACTGGCTAAAATGCGCCGCGAGTACATTCGCCCCGCCCTCAAAGCCTACATTCCCACCAAGGTTATGTACCTGCAATTCTTCAAGCAAATGGGGGGCAAAGGCATGACGATCGCCCAGCAAGAAGATGCCAAACGGACCGCCATGGCCAAGGGCCGAAAAATCTTTTACGAGCAACGCGTCCCCCAAATGCTCGAATCCAACAAAGTCGACGACCTCCTCAGCCTCGATCAGAAACTGCAAGAAAAAGGCTTTTCCGTGGCCGTAATGGAGCGGCAATTTATCGAAAACGTGATGGCTCAACAGGTCATCGCGATCAAAGTACCTGAGCAACCAAGAATACTGCTGGCCGAACTTCGCTCCGCGTACGACGGAAAAATCGACGACTGGGAAAGACCCGCCAGAGCACGCTGGCGACAACTGACCGTTCGCTTCGATAAACATCCAACCAAAGCGGACGCGGAACAAAAAATCGTTGGCATGGGCAACTCCGTGTTCCTCGGAGGAGCCTCTTTTGAGTCGGTGGCTAAACAAAATTCCGAAGGCTTCACCGCGGACAAAGGTGGCCTCCACGACTGGACCGTGCAGGGAAGCCTCAAATCCGAGAAACTTGACAAAGCGATTTTCAGCATCGGCCTTCGAGGCCTGAGCAACATCATTGAAGATGATACAGGCTTCCACATTATCGAAGTGCTAGAACGAGAAGAAGCCCACACGATATCTTTCGAAAATGCCCAAAAGGAACTGAGCGAACGATTGCAAAAAGAAAAACGAGAACGCTTGGTCAAAGAAATCCAAGACGAAGCGATGGCGGAAATGCCGATTTGGACAAAATGGCCCGAAGATATCCCAAGCTCCAAGCCACTGTCCGAAATAACTCGCGAATAATTCATCAAAGAGTTACGATTTCGACCTAGACCGATCAGCTACAAAATCTTATTACTAACTCACGAATTTTTGCTGAAGTCCGCAGCGACGTGGGCAGGAAAAAACAAGTTCTCAATCACAAGGATGTGATAACGATGCGCAAGCTTTTTACAGTGGCAATGTTATTGGGCACCGTTTGGGCCACTGGTTGTGGCGGTAACGGCTCACCTGATTCAAGCACCAAAACCCCGACCATTGATTCGACCGCCTCCGTAGGCGAAGCGAAAGTTGTAGAGCCCACACAGAACGGTGCGGCCCCAACCACCGCCGCCAACGTGATGCCTCCCAACGAAGTGGTCGCGTTATTCTTTGAGAGTATGCGGCGGGGCGATGAAGTCCAAACCGCTGGACTCTTGACCGTGAAAGCTCGCGAAGAACTTGCCAAGTATGGACTCGTTGTACAACCACCAGGCTCGCCGACAGCTACCTACCAAGTGGGCCGCGTTAGCTTTTTGGACAACGATAAAGATTCGGCATATGTCGAGAGTATTTTGAACGAACCGACCGGTGTTGGCCAAGAGACCAAACCTTGGGAAATCGTGTGGGCCATGCGACTGGAAAACGAAGGCTGGAAGATCGCCGGCTTCGCATTTGAAATCAGCCCAGACCAAGCACCCATGGTTGTTGATTTCGAAAATGGAGCGGATATGAAGGCGAAAATCGAAGGTGTTCAGCAGCCTGCGACACAACCTGGCACGCAACCTCCAACGCAGACCGCCGAAGCTCCTTCAAACAATCCACCTGCGACAGACATCCGCCGCTAACGGCTCGTCCTCGATGCTATAACCACGAAAGCTTGCCCCATCATGACTCGATGCGGCAAGCTTTATTTTTTGGCTCATCATCCTGGTCGCTTTCGCGTCGACCGACTCGCCCCATGCTGCCGAATTGCTTTTAGAATTGCGATAAGCTAAGATTCGCCCCCAAGGTATGACAGCATTATCACTCGAATTGTTTTGAGGCATGCACTGTGGGGCAACTGGTTGTTCTAAATCATCCGTTGGTGGCGCATCATCTCTCTATTCTTCGAGCGAAAGAAACTCCCCCTTATTTGTTTCGTCAACAAATCGAACGGCTGTCGATGTTGTTGGCGTATAAAGTCACTGAAGCGCTTCCTACCGAAGATTGCATGATCGAGACTCCGGTTGCCGCAATGAAATCGCAGCGGATCAGCGCTCGCATCGCGCTGGTTCCCATTCTTCGCGCAGGCCTGGGCCTGGTCAATCCACTGCTCAATTTATTACCCGATGCTGAAGTATGGCACTTGGGGATGTATCGAGATGAGGCAACCGCGAAACCGGTCGAGTATTATTGCAAACTTCCAGCAGATGGCGCAACCGACATTGCCATCGTGCTCGATCCGATGCTGGCGACCGGCGGCTCGACGCGAATGGCGATCATGACTTTAAAAAAATGGGGAGTCAAAGACATTCGCGTATTTAGTGTGATCGCCGCTCAACCGGGAGTGGACGAAGTTATTCGCGAATTCCCCGACGTTTCTATTTTTGTTTGCCACGTCGATCCCGAATTGAATCAGCATAAATTTATCGTACCCGGCCTCGGGGATGCAGGCGATCGAATCTTTAATACCCAACGTTAGTCGATAGCAGGTACTGTATGCTCTTAAGGCTGATAAGCTTCGCAGGTATTTTCGCCTTTATCGCTATTGCATGGAGCATGTCGACGCATCGTCGGAAATTTCCATGGCGTGTGGTGATCGGTGGCCTTTTGCTGCAACTGAGCCTGGCCGTGTTCATGCTTAAAACCGAAATGGGTCAGTGGATCTTTCGGCGAGTCAATGATGCGGTCTCTCAGTTGATGTCCTTTGTCGAAGCGGGCAGCGGCTTTTTATTGACCATGCGTCCGTCTGTGGATGGCGCTCCAGCAATTCCTAATACAAACCTTCTTACGACTTTTGCCTTCGGGGTGCTCCCCACCATCATTTTCTTTTCCGCTCTGATGGCAGTGCTCTACCATATTGGAGTCATGCAAGTCTTGGTAAAGTCGATCGCTTGGGTCATGCAAAAAACATTGAAGACCTCAGGTCCAGAAACTCTGTCTGCCGCAGCCAACATTTTCGTCGGACATACGGAAGCTCCGCTCGTCGTCAAACCTTACCTTTCCAAAATGACCAAATCGGAACTCAATGCATTGATGACTGGCGGTTTTGCCACGGTGACCGGCAGTTTGCTCGGCGCCTATAGCTCGATGGGAGTCAGTGCGGGGGACCTGTTGACCGCATGTGTCATCAGCGCACCGGCTGCTTTGATGGTCGCCAAACTGATGGTCCCTGAAACGGAACCTGAAGAGACGCTGCAAACCGTGCATTTGGAACTGCCTCGAACGTCCACCAATCTGATTGGCGCTGCCACACAAGGCGCGTCGGATGGACTGCAATTGGCCTTGAATGTCGGCGCGATGCTGTTGGCATTTTTGGCGCTGATTGCCATGTGCGATTGGATCTTCGGCCAAGCCGGGGCTTTGATTGGATTCGTCGACGATCAAGGCAAAGCCACGTTAAGTTTGTCGGTCACGTTGAGCTATCTGTTTTGGCCATTGGCTTTGTTGATGGGTATCGATGCCAGTGAATGCCTGCCGGCCGGTAAGCTGTTGGGTATTAAAATGATTGCCAATGAGTTCATCGCGTACGAGCAACTAGGTCAAATGGTTCGTCCCGAATCCACAACCAAACTGTCGGATCGTACCGTGAGAATTATGACTTATGCGTTGTGTGGCTTTTCGAACTTTGGCGCGATTGGGATTCAAGTCGGAGGCATAGGTGGCCTGGTACCTGAGCGAAAAAATGAAATCGCTCAGTTGGGACTGCGAGCGATGCTCGGGGGCACGATCGCCTGCTTGATGACTGGTGCGGTTGCCGGTTTATTTTTATAAATCGATACCGCTTTGGTTACGTGCCGCAGCTTGTATCTAAGACGCAGATCGATTGCGATGATGGCCGATATGCGAATTTCAAAAGGAATTCGATGGACGCCGAGGGAATAGAGAAGAACTTATCTCCGCTGGAAACCATACAATGGCATGTGGCGATAATAGACTTCTAAGCAGTAGATACACAGGCACGTCACATACAGTCTGCCCCCAGCGGATCCATAAGCATCACCTTTTGGATCCCAGCTTCCCATATCGGTTCCTTCCTTGACTTGGGCACCCGGCAATGCGACGCGCATTGTTTCATTCCATTTGCGCCATTTTTCGCCACCGAGATGGTGTAGAACTTGAGTCGCATAATACCAGTAATACACGCTTCGGTTAGAATCCGCCCACGAGATAGGATGTTCCAATAACTTTTCAGCACCGACGTGTAATTCTTTTTGATCTCGTTCCCATCCCAGATATTGCCGGCACAGCAGCCCTTCAGCGGTCATGGAGATCGAGGGATAGACATCGAAATCCTGATAGGTGTAAAGCGCTCCGTTTTCGCGTTGAACGGAATCGAGGAATTGGCCGATGCGGTGAAAGACATCGGAGTCCACCGGGATACCAGCCATACGAGCGCTCATCAGAGCCATTACATACCAGCCTGTTACCGAAACATCTTGATCTTCGCGCGGTTCGTATCTCCAGCCTCCTCGCTTGCCTTGGGCCTCCACGCAGAACTGTACAGCATTCCTGGCAGGTTCCTCTAAATAGGGATCGCGGGTCAATCCATAGAGTTCACACAGCGCGATGGTGGCTTGAGCGTGAGCGTACATTTTCTGTCGTGGGGGTGAGCCTGTCGCCAAAAAACCATCTTCGGTTTGACGCGAGACGAGATAGCGTACACCTTTATCGACTACATTTGCGTATTCGCCTGATTGGTGCGTGTTACCGGCACCTAGAAATGCGAGGAGTGCCATTGCAGTTGCAGCGGGAATATCTTCGTTCGCCGCACTCCCTTTGTACGGTCCTTTGAGACTCCAGTTTCCACCCACACGCTGATTTTGTTTGAGCCATCGCAAACCTAGAGCGACGGCATCTTCCGTTTCCCCTGTGCCGCCGTAGGCTCCGAGCAGCGCTTTCTTGAGCGAGCCCGATCGTCCTGCCAAGCCGCGTTCGACGGCGATCTCATCGAGCTCGATCGTGGTGGACAAGTCTACTTCTTTGATGGAATCTAATTCGGTAATGGCGACTGCTTCGGCGGTGGCCAATTCACTGGTGACAAGTTCAGCGTTTTCTTCGAGGCCGAAGTCTGCGTCGAGCATTGTGACTTCATCGGTACCTCGATCGAATTGAGCGGTCAGGGAAACACCCTCTCGGAGTGCTTCGACCAGCGGAAAGGCGGCGAGGATTAGCAGGATAGAGATGTGGATGATCATACTGATCAACCATGGGGGTGTTTCTTTGCTTCGCGCGAGTCGATCGAGCAATTGTGAGAGAAGGCTCGGTCTGTGGTGCGTTTTTCTTTCGCGTAGTGTTTGGGAGATGGACGAGAGATCGGTCGGTGGGCTGGCGGGCGGCATCGGGGCGGGTTGACTGCGCGAACTGGCTCTTCCTGCCGCCTGTCCGGGCAGGGGAGGGGGAGAGGGTGGCGGAGGTGGTGGCGGAACCGGATGAGATGCCATGTCGGTGATGGAAAGAGAAAAGGCGAACACCTGCCGTTCAGGTCCACCAATTAGCAGGTCAACCTACCTTGATTATGACTGCGGCCCTTAATTGTACCCCTCGAACAATGGCCGTGTACAGATTCACCTCTGCTTGGAGGAATATTTTTGTGAACGAACGCCGAAATTGCGGAAACGAATTTCGGTTTCGGTGGTAGTGCGTCGGTCGGCAGGCTCGGGCAAAAAATAGCGGAGGAGAGTGGGGGAAACGGAGCTGGGGCCTGGATTCGTGGAGCGTGTTAAGGGCGAAGAGTCAGCGAGTTTCCAGTGCGCGAGGCTGTGCTAGGTGAGTTTTCAGTGCGCGAGGCTGTGCTATAAGCGGTTTCGGTATACGAGTTTCGTTGCCCGGATCTGCGAACGGCATGGTTAGGAGCGTGGTTGATTGGGACGAGGGAGTTCGGGGTCGGCTGTAAGCGGCGATTGGGGAAGACGATATTGGCTGGAAAACGGGGCCCTAGGACTGCTTTCGGGGAGATTGGGTTCATTAAAACCGGCAAAATCGATAGATTTTTTACAATAGAATTTTTTGGCCAGAATGGATGTTAAGAATGTGGGATAAATCTTTCGATTTGGACTGGACTCTGTCCTTCATGCCGCTATGATTTCACCGCGGGATGGAGCAGCCCGGTAGCTCGCGAGGCTCATAACCTCGAGGTCGTCGGTTCGAATCCGGCTCCCGCAACT
>Ga0169931_10004603_pt1 | contig 21381 bp, 21 predicted proteins | sample Kivu_15m_20L_FD_129675 | JGI IMG/M metagenome (GOLD analysis project Ga0169931, IMG submission 129675) | Freshwater microbial communities from Lake Kivu, Western Province, Rwanda to study Microbial Dark Matter (Phase II) - Kivu_15m_20L... | ecosystem: Environmental > Aquatic > Freshwater > Lake... | reverse complement strand
GATGACGAAGGATGGACTTTATTTCGTTTGGTCCGATTCCTTCGAGATACTCTTTCTCTCTTGGACGTTTTGCAACGGTCAAGACCCTCATCTGAGCGTGAGCCACCAAACCATTCTGGTGCTTGTCTTCTTGGTCCCTCCATGACTTTATCACTCCGTCGTATATATATTATCGGTACTTTCTTTGTAGGGTTGTTGCAAGTGTCAAGAAGTCACGAACGACATTTTCCGACTTCTTGTAAATTATGTGGAATACATTACATCAGAGAAAGAATGATCGATTGATCGTTTAGTTTCATTCCCAGATATTCGGGGTACGTACTATTCAAAATCAACATACGTAAGAAGCAATTTGACAGTTATTATTGATGTTATTGCGCATGATTGAATTGGACAATGAAAAAGCTTTTCTGTACTACATACTACATACGTACACTATAAAGTGCTGCTTATAAATTTGAAATTTTTACATGATAAAAACAGTTAGATGTTACAGTTCTTATTACGTATACTATACACATAATTCAAATCAAAATCACTCTAGCGCCATGGATGTGGCATTGGAACAGCCTATCACAACTTTCCATTGTCTTAAAATTTCATAGAGTACTACGGGTGCACAAGCTGCGACATTCAAGCTATTCTTGACACCAAACATGGGGATTTCCACAATGAAATCCATGACCTCTAATAATTGGGTATCAACTCCAGTCACTTCATTTCCCAAAACGAGAGCTGTACCTGGTTCAACCAGGACTGATTTCTTATCCTCCTGTTGTATAAATCTCCGACTGGTAAAATAATCTACAAGATTATTACTTGTCGATGAAATGACACCTCCTCCAGGATATACCATGTCCGTATATGGTCGACTACGACTTGTCGTTTCTAGTGCTATATGTACAACGTTGGGACATTGCTGTTTTAAGTATTCTAGGGCTTGTTTCGTTGTTGCAAAATGTAAATGAGGAATGATTTCCTCAGCTCCCAAGGCAGATTTCGATACTTTTTCAGATCCACTTCCACGGGGATGAGGTGTGATTCCAGTTGTAATTATAAAGCACACACCACAAGCATCTGCAGTACGAAAGATAGACCCCACATTAAATGCACTTCGTATGTTATCCAGTACTAAGATGAGAGGGAATCGAGTGGGACAAGATCCTTTTTATAAGGAATACCATTACATACACAAATGAGTTGCATTGAATAAAATTCCCCATAAAGTAGTCACACATCCATTCCAGAATGTATATAAGCAGAAGTATATGTCTTACCATTGGTATCATCTGTATGTCGAACCCAATCTGTGATATGACTTTTATGACGTTTGATTAGAAAATCAATTTGGCGTGCAAATCGTATTGCAGCTACTTGAAGATTATCTGAGGGAGGAGGAGGTTGTCTTCGATTGTTATTATTGGATACTTCCTCCTCCAATTTATGATTCAAACGGGAATATACAAAGGATCGATAGGCACGAATAGCAGACCTTCCATACTGGATATCATAACCATCATCCTTACCAGACATGGATCGTTCTACTGCAGACTCGAACTCTTCTGCATCAATACCTAATTTATTTAATTCGTTATGAATAGCCTGTATTCTAGTGGACGTAGATGTATCCCTCTCGATTGGAATAGATGAACAATAATAGGAAGATGACAGAGTTTCATCACTCCATGATTGAGAATACTTGGTATGTAGTGGCCGATGCCAATGTTGCATCGATGTACTTGGCTTCTTCATAAGGTGCACCCTAGGATGTCGACGTGTGTTCAGGATGAAGGCCATGGTCCCTATTTGTCTTGAAACCAGCATCTTTGGCCCTGTTTTAGATATGTGAAATACATGACCAACAGTGGCAATCAAGATCCACTGAAGGCTTTTCCCCATTGGCTGTTGGGTTGGTTGCGGATGCAAAAGCAAATAATTGACGGCTATGTGTACATACTGGTAGCTTGGATAGTTTTTGATCGGGTTTGTTGTTTCGTTAAAAGTAGGCTCTAGTAGGAGGCTACGCCTGTACCCTGTACCGTGTACCGCGGTACATAATTTATCTCCATCATCAGTCATGCGAGTAACGATGCCACCTGTTTTTACATCATGTTGCGTGCGTGTGCGAACCACTTTTCATCTGACGACGAAGTGATACGCCACTTGTGATAGTACTTTTCTACTAACTAGTAACTAGTACAACGTGACGACATCGAACAAAAGCACTAGACATCACTACAAGAATAGAGCAGCATTATATTGCAAGTCTTTAAACATTCAAGTTCTATACATATTCATCGGTTGTACTGATTGATGTCAGGAGTATAAAAACAGCAACCATCCAAGAGGAAAATCATTTACACTAAAGATAACGTATCGTTTACGAAACAACCACATTCATCACAGACAATAACCAGATTGTTTTTTAAAATAGAATGAAATACAATTGCTTGTCATCTCTTTGCCTCATCGTAGTTAGTGCATCGCACTTTCTATTCTTCTTCTCAACACAATTCATATCCACCACAGCTTTTGTGTCCGTCTCAAAGCCTCAATCGCATGAGTCGTTCATCTCATCTTTACATGCATTTAGTGGTCGGAATAATAATAGAAAGAAAGAAGAGGAAAAGCCTGATCAATCGGATCAAGATGCTTTTAATCGTTTTACCAAGGCGCAAAGATTTGCGGGAGCTGATGATCGTATAGTAGAAATTCGTAAACCTCTTGGACTTGTGTTGAATGAAGATGAGGATACAGGAAATGTTTATGTGGAAATTGTTGCACCGAAAGGCAATGCAGCCCGGACAGGATTGGTTAAAGAGGGTGATATTATCACCATGTGTAGTGCTACGTTTGGTGATGAAATGTGGTCATGGTAAAGTTAAAATCAATTACTTTTGTCTTTTGTAAGGAAGAAAAACAAAAAACTCATCTCCATATCCTGGTTTCCTTCTTGTATCATCATAGTCGTGGTGCTGGATTAGCACGTGTATTGTCAGCTATTAAAGTTCGACAAGGACAACTTGTGAAGTTGGTTTTTGAATCTCCTAATGAAACGTCCAAGAAAGTGAAACGTACAGCCAAGGTTCAGCAAGCAGCGGCGGATGCTCGAATCCGTGCACAAGAAAAAAGAGATGAGTTACTACAAGAGCTAGAACAAGATGAGCAACGATTGAAAAAGGGTTGGTTCTTTGGTTTGTTTTAAGACAAAAAAAAGGTTAATAATAAAAAACATATACCTATATATACCCCACATATATTCTTCGGTACGTACATTGTAGATGCATAAATCATGGATGAGAACTTTAAATTTTTAGATGATATGTTTGAATCATATCATGATTCCTCCGTCGATTTCATAGTCGTAACTATATGTGAATACTTGTAAATCTGACGATTTGGATGTCACATGCGAAAAATGTCATCTACCCAAGAAAAAGGGCTTGGATATTATACTTGGAGGAAAACAGGAAACATCACGGATAGTCCAATTACTGAGTTAATCACGGATGAAGATCTATTAGACGACAGAGATCAAGGCTCACCGCCCACTAACCTGAAATCACATGAAGAAGAGGAAGCAGTTGCTGGGAAAAGTTGTCATAGCCGTGATACATTGTCAACTGTTATCAATAGAGACGATGGATCGAAATCCTGCTCATCTTATGATGAATATGAGCAAGGAGTAAAACGGCAAAAGTCAAGACCAAGACGTTTTCATCGGCAGCATAGAAGGACGAAAAGCTCACCTAATTCGGTAGTGATGTTTTCCCCATTGGAATCTCAAACTATTAGCGAGAGTGCATATAAGCCTCAGTGCAACAATTATAATATGAAAAAATCAAATCGTAGAACCAGAGCCGTCTCCTATTCACAACTAACTCAAAAACATTATGGCGCGCTTGAGGGGATTGCAGAAGATGAAGTGATGGACATAAGCTTGGAAGAACCTTCACCGTCTATTCCTAATCTGAATCAAGATTTTCATTGTTACAAGTACCAACAGCAAAGTCGACTTCCGCAACGTCCTCGGTCGGAACTTATAGAATCAGCCCGTGCGTACTTATCTCAATCACAAGGATGCTATAACCATGATGACATAACAATTCAAATGAACTTGAGCAAAAGAATAATCGATGATGATAAGAAAAGTCATAGACGGCAAAGGTCAGTGGAGCAGTATATGGAAAATGTAAAGGGAACGGACCAAACTTTGTCGTGTCGTGATTCAATTTTCGCAATTTTATTCATAATGCACATCATTGTCGTACTCTGGATTGGTCTACAATATGGCTCGGATGCACTGATTGAGAAAACAATTGAAGTTGACGGTCCGACAAGTATCGGGCATTCAGAAAACATGTGGGTTGTTGAGGGAACAGATCTTAGCTTTAACATACAAGAAGGTAATATCGCTAGCTTGTATTTGTGGTATCTCTTCGATGGGGTTATTAATGCTTGCCTTCTTTGTCATGACCATATTCTCCACTTGCTTGATACAAGTCGCACTCTGCTTAGCAATAAGTTTAGGTTTCTTGTGGGGAACAGTCGGCATCATACTCGCGCCTGAAAATTTTGTCCCTTTAACAGGAATATTTGCTCTTGGCCTTACTATAGCGTACACTTTTGTTGTATGGGATCGCATTCCACTGGCGTCTATTAAGCTTAAAGTCGGACTTTCAACTCTTCAAGGCCGAAAAGGAATTATTCTTTTTACTTTTATCATACAAATCGTTTTCCTCTTATGGAGCATTTTCTTTACGTATGCTGCAATAGGTGTATACGATGCGTTTAAAGACCTCTTAATCCCGTCAACAAATTCGAGTCGATTGTTTAGTTATGTGGGTCTCATTTTTTCATACATTTGGACTTTCCAAGTATCCATGGTAAGCTATAATAGGGCTCCAGTTTAACTTAATCATGTTGTTAACATTAATTAGGATCTAATTTTTATTGAACCTGTAAAAACAGCACGTCGTTGAAGTAGGAGTTGCTGGTGTTGTCAAGGAATGGTGGTTTGACTCAGGCACATCGTCGACGTCTTCTTTAATGTGTTCTAAAGCCTCGACATGATCTATTCTTCGTGCTAGCTTCTTTTCGTTCGGATCAATCTGTTTCGGTAGCCTGCTTGTGGGTATTATGAATACTCTGCGTCAAATCGGTGAATGTATTCTACCTAAACATGAGCTGATACCATCTTGTGGTCATTATTATTTCGTGGCTTGTCAAGAGTTTGCTATATCATCAATTCGTTCACTAGGTTCTTTTTTTAATCACTGGGCATTTATTTACGTTGGTAAGGCGAAAGTATAGAGACATTTATTTGTCACACTTTATCAGCAACTAATTGAACCTAAATGTTTAGGATTATATGGATACTCCTTTATTACGGCTAGTCGAAATGCAACGGCACTAATTAAGAAGCGGGGATGGGAATATATTGTCAACGATGACCTGATAAGTAATATCCTCTTTATGGTCAGCCTACTCATAGGGGGAACGATTGGTTGCTTTGCGGTCCTGCTTGAGAGTAGCGAAGGGTCAAACTTTACATCGATGACCAACCCGCCTCTAATGGCTTTTGTGTAAGTTTTATTGCTAAGACAATGAAATACATGATAATCCGTATCTTATAACAACAATTTGCCATTGAAAGAATTGGATTTTCGATTGGAGCAATGCTATCAAGCATTCTCTTCAGTACCATTAGAAGTGCCGTCGATTCAGTAATTATATGCTTCGCTGGGAGTCCTGTCGAGTTTGAATCTAATCACAAGGCACTGTCTCATGAATTAAGGCTAGCATGGAAAACTGTCTGGCCCGGCTCAGTAGATTTTGTGTATGATTCCAACATACCACTCGATATTCTGGAATCTAACCAAGTTTACACGGAGAATGATGCGGCCTTTGTCAATCTTTAAAATAATCTTAGAATTCATCTACTTCAAATAAACGTTTACATCATTAACATAGAAATGCTACAGAGTCTCAACCATGTTAGAAGGAATCACTTATGTGAACTTGACTCAACCACGTGTTCACCAGCTCATATGTTAAAAACATTATCGCTGAATTCGGTACAACTTTCATCAAATGCACCCCCAAGCCTGCATATAGACCTGTTTGATGTATACAAAATATAGCCATATGATCATCAAAGTATTCATTATCTAGTATAAAGAGAAAAGAAAAAAGAACCATACCACTTTTTCCTTCTTCTCTGGCAATAAGACGTATGGTATTCCACATCCCATTATACTTGAAAACACCACTTCGCGCCTGCTCTCGTAATCGCGTTCGTGCCACTTCATGAGGCTAATTATTTTTTACAAAGAAGAGAGATATAGAGGATTATTATGCGTTCATTCTAAAAGAATATAAGAAGCACAGAAGGTAAGAATACTCACATATGTTAAAACAGATGCGAATGACTTGGCAATAGCGGCCGACATAAAGTATTGTATTTTTGTCAACTTTTGCAGCCCAGAGCCATTACTGCCGTTGATGGTAGTCGTTACATCAACATTATTATTGTTATTCCTTTGTGAACGTTTCGTTTTATCATACGATCCATCAATATCATCAATCTGCAGTCGACGTTGTTTTTTTTGATTGAGTAATTTCGTTTTAATGCGCTCATATAGGAGAAATTGTATAGCTCCCTCAGCGCAGCCCCAATAACTTGCAAATAAGCCTCTATAAAAACCAGTTAACCCTTCTTGCTTCCATATCGTAGAAATCGCATCGGCGTAACCCGTGTAAGCTCGTTGACCTGCAGCTTTGTCAGCCAGTATTTGCATTCTAGTTTTTACCATCCATATGGGATTTGTTAGTGTGTTGCTTGCGACTCCTGCTGCATATCCTGCAATAAGAGCATTACCTATAGATCCTTCGGGTAAGCAATGAGATAGAAAGGTACTTTTTCCAGTAGCCACGTTAGATAATGTGCCTTTTGATTTCTCTGCAGACTGTATAGCGTTATACCATCGATGCAATCCCCGTTTCGTCTGTTGATAGGCATAGAAGTAGGCCGAGCGAGATGGAATTATTCCCACCAAAGTTGGTGGTAACCCACGAAAAAAACCAGGTATCCCCTCAGCCTGATATATACGCTTCGCTACAGCCAAAGGATGTCCCGCTGTCATAGCCCAATCCCCCTTAACTGCCTTTGAAGCGGAAGACGACTGCAGTTGTGTTTTTATCACTTCCAATGGATTCGTTATACATGATGCTAGGGTCCCAGCCACACCTCCCGATAATAAACTTGAAAGATAAGAATGATAACAAGAGATTAGTTTGTTATTATTGTATGGAATGAGTCTAACGATTGTGAGAAAGAAATGAGACGCACTTAAGAATATCTTTTTGACGAGTTGTCATACTTGTTTTATTTTTGGAAATAATAGAAGATGCCAAAGTAATCACCCCACCTCCTCGTGGAGGATAACGAATCCCCGCCGAAATGTAGCCATTCATAAAAGGTGAAGACTCTTCCTGAAGATTTGAAGACATTAATTAATGTATACCGGAACATGTAGAGTTTATTTCAGACGTCGATACAAACTTGCGATGGTTTTTTGGATTTAACCAATCCCGGACACCCCATCGATTCTTTGTTGACAAAGAGTTTGAAACTACAGAGCCAGGAACAATTCGTATAATAGCTGTATCATGAGCAGATATAAAACATGAAATAAGAAGAATTAAGGAATATGGTGTCCATTGTAGAATGGAGTGTTTAGAGTACCGTAGCGAGTCTTTCATTCTATGGTTTAAGCCAACGTTATGACCAGGTCGATAGCGAAGGATGCTTATAATCGATGATTATCAATCGAAATGTCACCTGAAGATTTTAAAAAAGATGTCGCTCGTACGTCGCTCATCTGATTGGGCGAATCTTGCATAGAATTTTCGGTGGTTCCGGCCATGCATGCGATGGCATGCGGCGGTTTGTGTTGGTAGAGGGTAGAGGACAGTAAGTACATTACATCGAATCAGTCATGCATACAGAAGGAAAAGCTTTCTATAATTTATAATAGTTCTCCCCCTCAACTATATCATCTGACTTTGGATACAACTGCGTATAGCTTTGAAATATGCCTGTCTCAAGTTCTATCGCCAAAGCTAGCAAAGCGAAACAGCAACAAGTGGCGACGTCAACATCAGCTATACCTAAAACTACGAGTAAACAGAGTACAACGTTATTACAGCCTCCCTCGAATATTGTCTCACAAGTTGTGCCATCGGCAGGTTTCCTCGTCACTTGTGACTCCGCTACAAAGCAATTTATCAAATTTTTAGATAAAGCCAAAAGTGCAGATAAGAAAGTTATCCTTGAAGATCTAGATGCAACTCATCTTTTAATTGACGGCAGAGCTAAGGACGAGATACTACGGAAAATTGAAGCGTGGCAAGATGAGAATGTTTTCACAAATGTAGAACGAGTGGGAGAGAATCTGGAGACATGAAATATTATTGCTTGGTTTCGATAGGGTGGATTCATAGATTCAATGTTTGTTTTCTCACTCATACGATAGAAGTCTGACAAAAAGTTTTCGGGGCTCGGGAAACGTCGATGTTAACAGAGTCATGAAAGGAAGTGCAGCGAACATGGAAGTTGATTTAAAGATAGCATTGAATACATTTGCATTCTGACGCTTCGATGTATAACAAAAAGGCAATAAAGCGTTTGAAATTATAAGTAAAGTAAACTTAATTTATCCTGTCTTTCCCTTTAAAAATCGTTCAACATATCATTTCTAGTGGTGACTTGAAGTGATTAACTATTTATGTCCACCATGGCTTTCCACCAGTACGGAAATCCGTTTCAGTCCATGGAGAGAAGACAACTTTTCCTTCTGCATTTACATCGCAATGAGCCAAGGCAAGTGGAAGTGGAGCAGGACCACGAACGACAGCACCAGTGGGAGCATACTAGAAAGGAATTCAATGAGGAAAAGGTTCATCAATAATTGTGAGATATCGTTACAACAAATTAGAAGTAAAACATCACAACAGTTAATCCATCCATACCTGAGATCCATGACATGGGCACATAAATTTGTTGTTGGGTGCTGACCAAGGAACGACACAACCCAAATGTGTGCATACAGCATTAAGACCATAGGCTTCAAGTGTCTTGTCTTCCTTTACAATGAGGTAGCTATAAGAATGAAGAGAATGTAAATAAAGGTACAAAAAGAAATGGATTGAGAATCGAGACGTTACGAGTATTTCACACGTTCGTTTCCACGAAAAGAGAAATGGAGAAAGCGTAAAAAGAGTATGAGATACGTACGTAGCATCACCTTTCAAACCTTGAGCAAGCGAACGATCCTTGGCTAATTTGGATTCTAAGTAATCCTTGGCAATAATATCATTACCAAGTGCATCCTTGGCGGTTGTACCACCACCTCCACCTCCAGCAGAGGGTGGGACAAAGAAGGCAATGAAAGGAACACCCAAACCTCCTACAGTGACAGCGGCAGAACCAACTAAAATTAAATTCATAAGATTACGACGATCTTGATCAATGTAAAATTCTTCTGTTGCAGCAGCCTTGATCGAAGTAGTCGACACAGTCTTGACAGACGTAGGTGCGAATCCAAGGACAGAGCCTGTAACCATACAAGAAAGGATTATGGATAAGAACTTCATTTTTTGTTATATATGATGCGATGAAATGTATATTGTATATATATGTCTGTCAATAAACAAATACAATCCACTTATAAAGAAGAAGAAGTGTGGAATTGCACGGACGAACGAACAGGACAGGAGGATACGTTGTTGAACGTGGGGATCATCCAAAGTCAAAGTTTTTTCCAGTGCCAACAGGCCAGGTTACACACACATACGTACGCGGTCCATAAAAGGTAGCCTACGTCACGTACACATAAGTTCTTTTGCTTGCGTCAGCCAGAGAGACAGGGTTTTTATAAGTGAGAACGACCAGTAAATATCAGCTACAAAATCACAAAAAATAGATTGTTTGCGTTCTTCGCCCACTCGAGGCTGTCAGGCTTCTCTACATACATACGTGTCTTTTTGCTCGGACTGTATCCTATTGACTGTATTGAGTATTGACAAGTATTGACTGCCTCCAAACAGTAGGTACTACTTGTTACCTTGTAGATAGCTACAGAATTGGTGATACTCTGAATATGGGAGACTCATCTTCTAATCTTATACATAGAATGTCATTACCGGGATCACCGAATCACTCCAGTATTTGTGATAAAACGACAGTAGGAAACATAAAGGTGGAAATGTTAGATCGTCGAAGTAAACTCGATGGAAGAACAGCACATGGTTATCATCCAACGGATACACGACAAAAACTACAATATCCAGAGGATGCTCAAGGCAATCATAATAATAATAGCAACTTACAATCATTAACGTCACTCAATACTATGGGATTATCTCCTGTATCAAGGCATAATAATAATGAAAATTACTATCAAAACAATATTCTGAAACAAAATAGTAAAAACGAGAAAGAAAAAGAAGACTCTGCGATATATGACACAAAATACAGTTCCTTGCAGAACGATGATGATAATGATGAAGCTATGAATGAACCACCAATAATTCATTCGTTACCGATTGATTCACCATATCGTCATCCTCCTCCTCCTATCACATCGATTACTATAAAGTCACCAGCTGCAATGGCTCCCAACTACGCCACAACGATAGATGAACGTGTAGAGAAAACAAATCATAAAAAATCACCAACACATCAAAAGAAATTTGAGAAATTTATTGCTACACGGAAAAGCAATAAACAACATACCACGTCCCACTCAATAAATACGAGTCCATCGTCATCATCATCTACAAATCGTGGAGATACTGCTCATGTTGAGATTACTGACTCAACATCATCTCCCAAGGATCGGAAAGAGATTCCTAGTCCGTCATCTTATTATTATCATCATTCGTCTCAAACAACACCAAAACAGATTTCACCACCCGTCAATCAAAGGCAAAGTTCAATCTTCTCGGAAAGGAATACTACATCACCTCCTACTTTATCATTACCAGGAGTTAACTCTTTTGAAGAATTAGTTTCTTTTGATATACATAATGCAGTTACACCCAAAAAAGCTCCCTCCACATCTCAGTCATTTTTACATTCTTTTGGTGCTCATTCACCTTCGAATTTACCTAGGAAAAAAGAAGGAATATCACCATCATCACCACAGCAGCAGCAACAACAACAACAACCCTTACCCGATGAATATAGTTTTCATGTTGAAGAAGATGTCGAAGATGCATATGTAGAATCGTTAGTATTACCACTACAAAGACAACCTTCTACACCATCAACAACAACTACTTCTATTGCAATACCGGATATTGTACGTGAAGGCCATGTATTCGAAAAAGAATTTTTATCCACAACAAGGATACAATCGACGATTCCACATCATCCTACGAAAACAGTATCATCCTTTGATACAGCTAGTATTGTATCCATGAAACGTGGTGGTACTAGTTCAGTTGTACCAGCACCAGTAGTAGCTCATGATGATGATTCTGTATCTCAAGCTACATTAATACAGTATTATGGTGGGATACATCCACCAACCATACAACATACAAATTCACGATCATATCATCGTCGTCCCAGAGATGAGGATGTTTTTGTACTTCATGGTAATGGAGAAGAAGGTGGTAATCATACGAACAACAGTCAAAGAGATTCCATGATATCATCATCACCACAAGATATGAAATTCGGTTATATGGACGAGGAGGAAGTTAGTGTACTCTTATCTTTTGCAGATAATACATCCATGTTAGGACAACGTATGGCTGATACACAAACATATAAAAGAGCACAAACTGATCTACAAGAGGGTGTGACAGAATTAAGGAATATGACTATGAGAGATCCAAGTATGCCCATGGCTATTGGTATTAGTGCAGCAGCCTTAATTGGGGCATTTTTCTTAGGACCTGTGGGTGTTGTGGTCGGGACAGCTGCCGTGGGTTTATCTGTGGGGATCATGCAAATACCAGAAGCACAAAGAACCCACGCGGTGAAGAAATTAAATGAATTTTTAGATTCGACATATCAATCGGTTTGTTCTACAGACACATCTCCCTGTGTCCATCCATTGGATGGTAATATCACTTTTCCAAGTAATACAGGAGTCGGTGTTAGTAGTACTATGAATCCTCATCTAAACCTGAAGGATTCTCCAAACTCGAGTAATCAGCAATATACGACAAACGACAAGGAAACTGTCGAGGGTAACAGTTCACCGATTCATCATCCTCGGATATTGAAAGATGGAGGTAATGGAAAGGTTTTTGAACGGCAAGTCATGGTATTGCGAAAAAACAAGATATTACCATTGAATCAAATTCATTCATTAGATCCATCCAAGCAACCACGAGCATGGTTGGATGTCTTAGCTAGTGCATCTAGTAGTATAGAAGAGAAGAGTGAAGCCATGGAAGAAATTATTATTTGGTCTAAAGACAAGGTTCAAGCTCGTCGTTACTTAGAGGTATGTGAACAAGATTCATCAGTTTTTCATTCATGTTCTTTAAAACATCCCCATTCATGTATTTATTGTCTATATAGGCGGGTATCCTAGATTCGCTTCTCTTTATTATAAATACGTTTTGTGAAAAGAATACGTCGACCTCAGGCGAATCGTCTCCTAGTTCACGACAAAATACATCCTTTTATCAAATGTTACTTGCATCCAATTGCTGCATCGCATTAGCGAAGGCTCATGCTGCGGCTATACTTGCCAACGGAGACGTCTATTCAGGAAATGTCCCGCTCGCCCGCCAATGTTCAGTGATGTTGATGGAGACACCTCATTTCGTAGCAGTTAAAGCGGAAGAGGGGACTGAGTCAGGATATATGTTTAAGGTCTCCAATTTGGCATTAAAAGAAGCTGAGGACATTGGTCGAATGATTGTCTCACTATCACAGGGTGAAATGGGTAGCTAAGTCTCCTTCTTAAAGTAGAATGTAATCATTTTGTACATATAGCTTATCTGTATAACAGTGTTAACGAGCATGCGATTTATGGGATAGCGTGCAGAATGCACTCGTAGTGCATATTAATAATAAAAGCTTTAGCGCTTAGTAGTATCTACAGCCTAAGGGCACCGTTGGTAACTAATGCCGCCCTATCGGTGGAACAACCACGAATAGTAAACAAATTAAATAACATATAAATATATCCCTGTGTAAATTGAATATAGATCGAGGAAACGCCGAACTTAGTGTAGTAGCGGCCCGCAACCATCATAATCATCCAAGTGCGCATAACTCCTAGGAGTGGCAATGTGATGTCAATGGGTACTTCTTTCTTTCCCTCAATCCAGGTCATGCAATAATATCCGGGGGCGTATCGGGTGGAAGTATTGATATATATCTTGGTTACTCCCATCAGCAGTGAACGTAAATTGTAGTCGGTCAACTGTTTCTAGCCATTTAATCAACTTAAATGATGACTGTTGGAGACACTCTTCTTCGGTCTTGTGGAACATGTGGTGTTGGGTTAATTCTGGATATAAATGTTTAGTAGCATATGTTTCTCGAACTCTTGTATGTATTAATTGGTCGCTTAGACTCTTGTCTGGGCCTGTAACCTCATGTATCTCAGTATTCCTCGCTCGCCATATAGTTGTCAAAAGAATAAGGCCTTCTCGTGCCACGTGGGTTGCCCATGTTCGGCCTGTAGTGTATTTATGTCTTCTTTTCTTCTGTTGAATGGTAAGATACTCATCATAAACTTCTTCCCACTTAAGGCTATGTCTGCCGCGGAGGAAGTTGTCCCAGCCTAGGGATTCTTGATCAAATGTTGCATTCCTAGTGAGAATAGATAATGGATCTGTCAGGTCCTGGTCAAATCGTCCTATCGTGGTCTCCAAAGGTATTGAAAGGAATAATGCCAATCGGTCATTGAATGCCTGGCATACTGGAGGGGGCGAGCCTCTGTCCTTCAATATATTAATAAAACTTTGTAACGCAGATGTCCGATGAATAACTTGGGCCGGACATATCCAGAGGTGAGTATTGTCTTCGACTTCACTACACATCGCACACCTCGAGGTAGTACCATAGATCCGTACTTGCCAGTGAGAAGTATGTAGCCAGCAATAAATAGCCTTCATGGTCGTGGTCCTGGTAGATAGTGGAGTTGCAGTAAGAACCCGAGTAAGGGCCTTCCAATTTACAGCATCAAATTGCTCTTCTGTCCACCCCAGTCGATATCTTATATACGCTCGTAGGTCAGGGCCATGAACTTGTCGATGAACCATATCATGTAAGGTTAACCGATCGATGATTACTCCGTTTATGGTAACTATAGCCTTCCAGGCAGGGTCATGGTTCCATAGTAGTGTTGGGCCAGGGGGTGGATGGGTCCACATAGGCCAATGTTGATGAGTGCACTGCCATAGGCCCATTCTATCATCAGTTCCCAGTTCCTCAAAAGCCTGTCGCAATGCTGCTGCCCAAATTTCCCAATCGTAAGGTTTAGGGACGACTATTGGCCATTGGAAGGTACTTCTCCTCACCATCCATGAGTGTCTCTTGGTCATAAGATGTACATCTAAGTTACCCGTCACCCGATCCGTCACACACGCCTTGGAGTAGACTTGAAGGTGCATTCTGACACGGTTCAATGCACGAAGGTCGCTAATACTATAATTCGGTCTCCTAGCGAGGAATAAGTCCATCAAGTAGGCATCCCACTCCCGCTGTAAGGGTGCCATAAAGTTCCCTGTGTGTAAGTTAGTATTGATGGAATGGTCAGCCAAGAATCGCAGAGTGTGGGTGACCCAAGTGGGAGTAAGGTATTGTAGGACTCTATTAATATGATAAGTGGTACCATTGAATAACGTATTCGTTCCAGCTTCCATGGCCGTATGGCGTAGAAGGGTAATAAGGAGTGGTGTCACTTTTGTATCTGTATTAAGGACCCCTAACAGTAGCTTCAAGTGCTGGTAGCCTTGAATAAAAGCCAGTAATTGTATCCCAAGCCCACCCCAACAAACTGGGCCATAGACCACGTTACTTGGAAAGTGTCGATTATACCCTAGTTTCACCAGGATAGCTTGGATGGAGGGGGATTCAATGTTGTGTAATTGGGTCAGAGTAAGTGTTGTGACAGGTTAAGGATAGGTCAGTTTAGGAAGGTAATAAGACTGGTATGCTAGCACAGCGGCTTGGCGGGACGTTAATTTGTAAACTTCCGCGGCAAAGGCTCTGCTCAGGTCCAGTCTATAGGTATACTCCTTATCCATTGCACCAGAGATCCCCACTCGCACGCCTAAGTACCTTTCACATGTAGAAGGAGGTTTCAGTGGGAATGGGATACCATCTATGAGGAAGACTGGGTGGTGTGATGGAGTGGTAGGTTGAAGGCGGTTTTGTACGTTTGTCCACTGAGAACACAGGGTCCAAAAGCTTTTGGTGATCGAAATCTCACCTCCGGTTAATCGAATCAGATCGACCCATGTAGTCAGTGTATGTTGGGCTCGGTCTATGAGGATTTCCAATTGTCGATCATGGCAAAGATTGTACTCCTGTGGTGTGAGGTTGACCAAAGAATTGCAATCGTCAACATAGCTCGCTACATATTGTGTGTATTGGATGATATTTGCTGGATCCAGGGCACTATATCCTTGTGTCATATCCCTCATTGCTAGTAAGAGAGGTAATAGTTGGAAATGATAACACGCAGGACCTCCAGGGTTGCCTTGTCCGATTCCCCCCATGTATTCATCTTGGCCTACCACAATTGTGTCTGAGAGTCCATAGGCTGTTTGTACTTTTCTCTCTCGTATCAGTAATTGATGTATAAATGTTCGGGTAGGATTATCTGGACTTCCAATACGTTGGAGGAAGAGGGACAATAGTGGGGGTACCATTCTATCATAGCATCCCATGCTATCATTGTCCAGCGTGATAATAGGGTGTCGAAAGAGGCGGGCAATGTCATACGCCCATACCCTCGACAGGATCGCCAGGTGGGTTGAACCTCCAGTCTCCGTCGCAAAAGTTCCCAGACCTTTCACTCCATTATCATATGTGTGATTCATCAAATCTCGCATAAAGGCCTTGACCATGGCAACATAATCCCCTTCAAACAGCTCAATAATACGTAATTTGTCCAGGTATGGTTCAGGTTTCTTTTGAATCATCACCTGGGTAACTGGTTTCCACCGATCCAACACAAAACCATATTGGAATGGGACCGAGGCAATCTGAGAAATGATAGAGGTAAGGTAAGGGTCTTGCAGGGCCGTCTTGTATATACCATAGTGTATCCCAGATGGGGAGGATGATGTTTTCTCCGGGTTATCCTTATGGACGCTTTGAATCGTTTCTCGTTGATATCATCATCAGTTAAACCAAAGTCCATCAAGGGGCAGGTAACCTTAAGGTGGTGCAGGACTGTATCGATCAAGGGTCCATATGTGTAAGGGAGTGTGCCATGAAGGATTTTCTTGGCTCCATCAGTAAAGCCATCCCATCCAATAAACGAAAGGTCGCCTTGTATAAATGGGGAAGTCTTGGACGCTTGTAGCTGTTGTTTATTCATATTACATAGAGCCGGGTGCATAATGGATGGGTCAGATGTTAATCTATATCCACTCTCATCTGGGATCAAGAGGGTAGTCAATGGTTTCCGCGTGCCTTGGAAAGAAGTGGTAAGTTGTTGGAACATTTGTCTCTTTTGTTCCTTCTTACGAAGGGCCCGTATCTTCTGGGCCTTCTTCTTCTCATCTCCATTTGCATAGGCATCGGCGAGGTCTTGGAGGTATCGATCCCTCATGGGAATAGCATTACGTTTAACAGTCTCATACTCTTTCAATGCTAGGCGATGTGCCTTTGTCAATTCGTCATGGGTCATAGTAGAGTAGAGTATGTTTAATTCCGCTTGTTTATCGAGCCATAGCCCTTGCAGTTCATAACCATGTCGTAGAGATTTCTTCCGTTCAGACCAATAGCGTACAAGGAGCCCAGACCTTGCTAATGGTGTGGACCATGGTGAGTTGTTGGTCTTTCTTGAGAATCTTTTATTCGCAGCTGCAACATATCTGTCTTTTTCTTTATCGATTCTGTTCCACGCCAAATCTCTAACTCAGGAGACATCCCAACTGCCATCTGCTCGCGTGTGGTTGTGATACGGTCATGCAATTTATGATGGTGCATCTTGTTATGCAGGTATAAATTAAACGCCTCAACCCGTTTAATGTGCATGGTATTGATTGACCGGTACTGCGCGCGGGTAAGGTCATGATGAATACGACCAGTTTTCAGTTGAACAGTAACCGGTCGGTGGGCTGAGTTGAACGCCAGCCCAAAGGGGTGGATCGTAACACTTTGAATAGCATTTAGTATGGGTTGGGTAACATAAATATAGTCAATACATTGGGAGCCTCTAGTATACGTTTGTGGCAAGGTGGTCGCAGATTGATCTACTATATTATAGGCCGATACCAATCCAATGTTCTCTAGGGCCGTAAAGATACTAACGGGGTCACGATTGGTAGTGTCTTCATTGGCATCCATCGTTAAGATTAGTTGGTAATCGTGTAGTGTAGCAAGGAAGTCAGTGAGATCATGCACCATCTTTTGTCGAGGATTAACAGTATGCGAGGCTCCTTGGAGAATGTGCTGTCTATACAGCTGTATGTAATACGTTATTGAACCAGCCGTTGAGAGGGTCATTTGACATTGGCGGTAGATTGTGACAATCGTTAGAGTTATAGGACCTGGTATGGACATAGACAGCCAAGCCCACCGGCCTATATCATCCCTTCCTTTAGCTATGACTCTCGAAGTAAAAGGGCCAACTGCAATTGTGCCAACACCTCCTGGTTTATATTTCTTCGACATAAAGTTATCAGGTGTATGTCCAAGGGATAAGGTAGCATTGTCCCATCCTGTCTTGAAGTCTTTCCATATTTTATCTCGACGCTGCTTCGTAAGGTTTGTGGACATCTCACATAGGCATATCACATCAGGAGCCAGTTTGGACTTGATATCGGTGAGGGAAGTGTATGGGTCGTCAGGATACCTGTATATATTCTGATACAATATAGTAATAACTCCTTTAGGCGGAGGGTGTAAGAAGGTAAGTCCCCATGGTTCGTTTGGTCGTAATGGGTTATGGGTCTCGTGTTGTCGGTAGGTGTCATCTTTTACCGACAATGGTGGTAGATCTCGTGGAGCAGTATAGCCGAGTGAAATTTCAGGGTGGTTGAGCACTGGGTGCAGGTGTAGGTTCACTGATGACAATGGGTCGTTAGTCGGTCTAGGGAGAAGGAGTTGGTCTGTGGGTCTCCCAACGTCAAGTCTAATCGATTAGAATGCTTTGAATATGGTTCCTCAAGATGGGTATTTCTAAGACAATAATGAAGGTCAAGGTCAGATCACATCAAGGCCTGGCAACCCTAAGGACCGTTGGGTAACTGCATCCTTAGATGTCTGACCGTGGAAAGAAGCCTGAAGCTGAGATTCATTATTGTCGAGATACCCATCTTGGGAACTCATATCCAAAGCATCTAATGATAGTGGTTCCGTCACAGGTCGTTCGTGTGGGGTGGTGGTAGGAAGTTGATATGGCGGTGGATATCCTGTTGGGTTTATTTGGTCACGTGGAGTATCCATCGCCGGAACACGTCATAATTCGTCCAAGTCGTAGCCTTGTGCCATACTCAGGTCATCTCCATCCACTATAGTCTGATGCAGTGGATCTACTACATGCAGTGGATCTACTACATTATTATCATATTGTTGGATCATCTCCGTCCCATAGTCCAAGGCGAGGCTAGGCTTAGGTTGGGCAGTCGTAGATTCTGCCGGTCCTGTTACTCGACTTAGGATGATTCGCGACGCTGGAAGTAGAGTTGAAAGTGAGTGCGGGTCATCGGAAGGCAAGGTGAAGATATTCAATGTCTGTTGGGTGAGATGTCGGGTGGCTTTGTGTTTGGGCACCTTACGCAATCGTTTGGGGCTTGATGGCGAGTGCTTCTGACCAGATACCACCACCTTGTGGAGTGTAGATACGAGTTGGATCAGTTCCCTCTGTTGGTGCTGATGAGATTCTGATTGTTGTACGTGATGAGATAGCACCTCCGTTGTAGCTGTCCTACTTTCAGTGACAATATTATTGATGTAATCCAATGTTGATCGCAATAGTACAGATTGCTGTTCATGATGGGTCTGGAACATATGCTGGCTACTCATCCATCGAGAGTTGTTGGAGGGCATCCACCGTAGCCTCACTACTTTCTCTTGTAGTGGTTGTAATATGGTCGATGGTGGATCGTAATTGTGATTGATTGGTCGCAGTCATAGCTGTTACAGCACTGCTCAGTTGGGCTATGGTACCAGTTAGGTTATCCTGCCCGACGGCCATAGTTGACAGGGTAGTAGTGATATTAGACAGGATTGAGGCTGTCACAGAGTCATCATGGGAAGAAGGGGTGGGTGTATTGGTAGGACTGGAGCCACCATGTGTATCAATCATCATCGGGAGGGTATTGTGAGATTGTATGAGGTTGGCCATTTGTCCCATCATTGTAGTCATGGCCTGCATGCTCTCTCGTAGTTCCCAAAGGCATTGGATAGTTGCCGCTCGGTCCTCGATCATCACCGTTTGCATTTCCGCAAGGCTTCGGGTCAGGTCGTTTTGGACTGTAGTAGCCGTGGCGCCAAGAGCATGTAAGCCATCAGCCAGAGCTTGAGTTGCATTATCCATCTCGTCGGTAATCCGCTCATCCAGGATCTGGTCTAAAGCACAGACGTGATCCGACATTAGGAGGATAGCATCAGACGTGTTTGCAGTTTTATGCTCGAGGGTCTCAGTGCGATCTAGGAGGTCATGGAGAGTTGGTGATGGTTCAGGGACGGACTGAGCAAGAATTTTTGCAAGGGGTTCCCCCCTTGGGATGGAAGTTTGTCGCTGGGATCGTCCCCAGGTGCCAACACCTCTTGGAATCTGACTTTGCGGACTGTATTGGTGTGATGAGGTGTAGATAGTGTTGGGGAAGATGAGGCTCCCTCTCTCTCGCCATCTTCATCCATGGACAGGTCAATGTACGGTGTTGATGGGTTGGGTGTAGGATCGTGATATGCATCGGGTGTGACTGCAGACACGATCGTGTTGACATGACATAGTGCTTGAGGGTTGGTCCGGACCAGCTGTAGGAGCCATTCACGAGCCTGTGCCAGGGCTGAAGGGTCCATCGGTCTGAGCTTATTTTGGGGAGGCACATCGTCCAGTGTCATTGCGGTGCTGGGTTCGGCTCGGTAGATCGTTGGAGGTGGTGATTCCCAGCATGTACCACGAGTCGCAAGGGCAGGGTGCGTAGGATTACGATTAGCGTGTGGTTGAGCAGTTGGTTGTGTAACGGTATAATTTAGTTGCGGTGAGTGATTTGAATTTGCAGTCGGGGTTTGGGAAGGTGCACCTTGTAAGGTATTGATGTATTCCTTTGCTTGTGGGTGGGTAAGGTCAGGGTCATTGGTCCGACAGGGGCGGAAAGGGAAGCCGGTAATAGTAGCCAGGGCAGAGGGGCCGAGGTTATGTAGATGATTAAATAGTTTACTAAGCTTATTAAGCGTTTCAGTACTATTTATTTTATTCATCGATATTAACACTCGTCCCGGTGCTGTTTGGACTATGCCATGGACGGTTTGGGCTCCAGCAATAACAATTCCATTGTAGATGATGCTGCGTAAGGTTCGGGGTTGACTGTTGAATTCGAATTGGATGTCCACGGTGCCCACATGAAGAAACGCATATCGTACGAGGTTCTTCATTAATTCATTCTGCTTATGAAGGGCATGAATTCGGTGGGACTTGGTACAGGTTGGGTATAGTGCAGCCCCTGCTGAAAGAGTCATAGGGCGCGCCCTTAAAATTGGATGATCGTTGAATGTTGCGTTACCCATGAGCCCGATGAGACCAAGAAAGATCTGGGTGGTGACATGGGGTACGTCTTTCGCATCGCATTCGACAAGGATACAGGAGGCCTTCACAGCTTGTTCGGTGATGGTGCTAACTCGTAAAGCAATAGGGCTTTGTAAGTTGCATTGGACGATGATCATCTGGTGTAGAGATGATAGATCGTTTCCTGTAGTGGGAATGTTGTAGAGGAACAAGGGAAATCGGGTGTCGGTGGAGGTCAGTGGTGTCTGTGACCAGTTGATACGGTTGGACTGAAGGTAGGCAAGTAGCTGTGGCTGGGACCGCTTCCATCTTGCAAATGTTACTCCAGCAGGTAAGCAAATTCGGAGATGGCCCACAGCTTGTGTAGCGTTGGTGGTGTAATTGTAGTAGTGGGGCAATTTGCCATCTTTGAGTTGGCCTGTTAAGCGGGTTT
>Ga0169931_10004599_pt1 | contig 21391 bp, 21 predicted proteins | sample Kivu_15m_20L_FD_129675 | JGI IMG/M metagenome (GOLD analysis project Ga0169931, IMG submission 129675) | Freshwater microbial communities from Lake Kivu, Western Province, Rwanda to study Microbial Dark Matter (Phase II) - Kivu_15m_20L... | ecosystem: Environmental > Aquatic > Freshwater > Lake... | reverse complement strand
GGCGGCGGATGCCGAGATCCGCCGTCGCCAGGGTCATGAGCACAGCGCGCCCGGCGCGAGCCCGGTCCCGACGGTGGACTGAGCGGGATGGCGATGGGGTTCTCCATCCAGCGCGGGATCACCGCCATCCTGATCGGGCAGGCCGCGCTTGCCGGCTTCCTGCTTCTTGGCGAGCTTGAGGCGCGCCAGATCCGCCAGCGCGCACCGACGCCCGCGGCTTTGCCCGCACCGGTGACCCCGGGCGATCAGCGCCGCACCTATGATGCGGCCCGGCCACGCACGGTCCTGCGCGACGCGCCCTCACCGATCCCGCTGCCCGATGAGACATCCGAGCGCCTCGTCTTCGTCGAGACGACCCACCCCGATCTCGGACGCATCCTTCTTGTCAGCGGACACATTCAAGGTGTGACAAAGTTCAGGTCAGGCGTTCACGTCAACCACGACACGGCCCCTGACCGAACCGTCGATGATAGCCGCGCCAAGCTTAGGTACATCTGCCAGAGCGGCATCGACGACCATCTCATCCAGCTTTTCCAACGGCAGGTGGGTTGCGATCCGCGTCCATGCCCTGATGCGGTCCTCGTAGGGTCGCATCACGCTATCTATTCCCAGAAGGTTGACCCCGCGCAGCAGGAAGGGGATGACGCTGGCTGGCAGACCCGAACCGCCCGCAAGCCCGACAGCGGCAACCGAGGCGCCGTATCGCATCTGTCCAAGCACCCGCGCGAGCATCGCACCGCCGACGGCATCCACGCCTCCGGCCCATGTCTCGGCCTCGAGCTGGCGTTTGACGGTTTCGGCAAGGTCGGAGCGCGGGATGATCCGGCTTGCACCGAGATCGCGCAGATATGCCTCTGTCTCGGGGCGTCCGGTTACGGCGGCTACCGTGTAGCCAAGGGCGGATAGCAGGGTGACCGCGACCGACCCCACCCCGCCTGCTGCGCCTGTTACCAGAACCTCGCCTTTGGCAGGGGTCAGGCCATGATCTTCCAGCGCCTGGATGGCCAGCATCGCCGTCAGTCCTGCTGTGCCCACGGCCATCGCTTGCCGTGTCGTCAGGCCCTGTGGCAGCGGCACCAGCCAATCCGCCTTGACCCGTGCCTTCTGGGCATAGCCGCCCCAGTGCACTTCGCCCACGCGCCAGCCGGTCACGACCACCTTGTCACCGGGCTTGTAGCGGGGATCGAGGCTCGCCGCGACCGTTCCGGCAAAGTCGATCCCGGCGACGTGAGGGTAATTGCGCACCAGTCCGCCGCCTGTCGACGAGAGGCAAAGGCCGTCCTTATAGTTCAGGGTCGAATACTCGACTGCAACAGTGACATCGCCCTGTGGCAGGGCATCATCCTTCATCTGTCGGATTGTCGGCTGGGCTAGGCCGCCGGGATCCTTGTCGAGGACGAGGGCGCGGAACATCGGATTCTCCCTCCGGTTTGATCAGTTCGGACCGTGCCAGTTGATCTGGCAGATCTCGGCCGAGCGGCCTTCGAAATCCCAGACGCGGCCATAGGCGCGCACACGGCCCTTGCCCGCTTGGGCGATGGTGATGTCGGGGCCCATCCAGTAACCGGTGTTTGACACGACGACCTCCTGATCGGGATTTGCCCCGGTGATCGGTGTCACTTCACCCTGAATCTTCTTTCCGACCATCAGGCGGCGGGTCTTGCCCTCTGTGGTGTACTCGACCGGCGCGCGCTCTGCGCCAAGAAACTCCGATACCATGATCGAGAAGAGCCCGGTGGTGCCGCGCACCTTGCCTGAAAAGATGCGGATAAGCCCGTCATAGGCGGCTTCGCTGGCGCGTTCGTCGATATAGGCGGCGGCCTTCCAGTTGCCGCGCCCCATGTTTCCGGGAATGTCCATCAACAGCCCGACATTCAGCCCCGACAGGCTTTCGCCTTCGAAATGCCCTTCGTCGATCCGCACGCCCACCCAGGCCTGGCAGTAGCCTTCGGTCGGGGGATGTTTGCCCAGTGACACGACACAGGGGCAGAAGACAGTGCAGTTGCAGTTCAGGATCAACTCACCCTTTATTGCCCATTCGGGCAGGCTCGTGGCCATGATCGTTCCTTTCAGAAAAAGGCTGCCGCAAGCGCGCTGGCCCCGGCAGCCGTGACAAGAAGATATCCGGCAGGCCGCGTCAGGAAGCGACCAAGGTCGGGCAGTTTCTCCGTCACCATGAACAGCGTCGCCGCCCCCATCCAGATCAGGTTCATCGTGCCACCGACAAAGGCCAGTGCCATCAGCGCCCAGCAGCAGCCGAAGCACAGGACGCCAAGTTCCAACCCCATGCGGAAGGCGCGGGCAGAACCCGGCGCCCAGCGTTCCATGAAAAAGGTCAGGGGCATCCGGCACCGTGCAAGGCAGGCAGCCTTCAGGTGGGTCAACTGGTAGGCACCCGCCATCAGGAGCAGGGCGGCGGAGAGCCAGAGTGACAGGCTGGACCCGTCCGGCGCGACAAGCCCCGCCCGCGCCAGCGCCCACTGGCCAAGCGCACCGACCAGCGCCCCCGCCGCCCAGACCAGCGTATATCCTGCGACCAGTGCCACGGCATCCACGCTTTGCGCTGCTCCCGCAGCTTCGAGGTTCAGGAAGGTCCGCAGGGCAGGCACGAATGTCGGCAGCATCATCGCGGCCGCCATCAACAGCCACATGGCGAAAAGGCTTACCGGATCGGCCGATGCCGCACCGATGCAGAGCGCCTCCCACAGGCCGGACGGCACGTCGGCCAGTGGCGATGCGGCCACCATGGCGAAAAGACCCGCCCAGGCGGCAAGGATGGAGGCGAAGAAGCCAAGCCAAAGCACCCCCACCGGATCGAGACGTGCCATCACTCCGCTGGCGCGTTGCGTCCGCCTCAATGTATGCGGACCCCCTGCCGGATCAGTTCATGCTGGACCGCTTCCATATCCACTGTATCGACATCGCGCTTCGACCGTACGGCCTCGGCCGCTGCAATCCCCGCACCTTGGCCTGCCACGGCACAGCAGGCCATGTTGCGGGTTGCGGCATGGGCCACCATGTCCCCCCCGATGGCGCGGCCTGCGACGAGCAGGCCCTTGACACCCTTCGGCAGCATCGACCGGTAGGGAATGTGCATGTAACGCCCCGTGGTCGGGATGATCAGGATGCCGTAGCCGTCGATGAACTCGGGATAGATCCCGACCGTATCCTCGAAACGCCCCTGATGCCGGACATCGGCCTCGGTCATGTTGTAGACGGCATCGATCTTGCGGGTGTCGCGGATGCCGATTGTCATGCCGAAATTGCGCAGCCGCACACCCTTGCAGCCCGGCATGAAGCGGCGCAGCGCCTCGATCGCCAGCATGGCCTGCAGACGGCCCTCGACCTCGCCCCTCGTCATGCTGTCGGGATCAGTGCCATCCACCCCGGCAAGGTGGACGAGGTTCATGTAGGTCAGCTCGCCCGTGTCATGCATCGCGCCCCATGTGCCCGCGATGGTGTTCAGGTGTTTGGGGATGATCCCTTCCTCGATTGCCTTGGCAAAGGGTTTCTTCAGGAAGGGCGAGAACATGTCGTCCTCCTTCCCGTCCGTCTCCACCGTCCACTCGCCGGTTGACCAGTCCTTGTAGGTTTGGGGATCGGCCCGCACCTCGGCCATGAATTCGGCCTTGTTCACGCCGGCAAGGTGGAACATCACCGATGCCGCCTGCATGTGCTCGGCGGGTGTCTTCGGCGCAGGCGCACCGCAGCGGACTGCCACGTCCGCGTCGCCGGTTGCGTCAATGACGACCTTGGCCAGGATCGCCTCGCGCCCCGCCTTGGATTCCACGATGATCCCGGCGATGCGGTCGCCCTCCATCACCGGGGCGACGAACTGGCGGTGCAGCATGCCGTGAACGCCCGACTCTTCCACCAGCCGGTCGGCGACCAGCTTGAAGCCCTCGCTGTCCAGCTCGTAACTGAGCGACTGACTCTCGGGCACGGCGGCACCCATGGCTTTGGCGCGTTCCTCGAACTCGCGCCCGATGCCGTTGGCCTCGACCGTCTGTTCGTGGCGATACCAGGCCAGCCCCTCGACTCCGACGACCGTGATATTACCGCCATAGCAGCCGAAGCGTTCAACCAACGTGACCTCGACCCCCGCGCGGGCGGCGGCAAGGGCAGCGGCAAGGCCGCCGGGACCGGAGCCGACCACCAGAACGTCGGTGCGGCGGATGACGGGAACGTGGCGGGCAGGTTCTAGGATGAAGTCTTTCATGATCTCACAGGAAGGGAAGGTCCGTCAGGGTGCCGGGCTGTAGCGTGCCACCGATCCGCGCCTCGACGCGGTCACCAATGGTGAAGGCGGCGTCGATCAAGGCGAAGCCGATGTTCTTCTTCAGCCGGTACGAGAAGATGCAATTGGTCAAGTCGCCCACCTTGCAACCATCCTTGAAGATCGGGTTCCAGAGGAAGCCGGGTTTCACCGGATCGCCTGCATCCAGAACAATCCCCAGCGAGTGCCTTCTTGGACCCTCGGCGGCCATGCGGCGCAGCGCCTGTATTCCGATCGTGTCGTCGGGTACGTGCAGATCGACATACTTGCCCATCCGCACCTCGAACGGGTTGGTCGTTCCGTCCGTATCCCCGCCGTAGGAAATCAACCCCGACTCCACCCGCTCGCACCAGTTGGGTCCGCCGGGACCGATGCCCCAGGGCGCGCCCGCCTCGCGGAAGATGTTCCACAGTTCCGTGCCGCGCGTTCCGTCGCGGAGGTAGATCTCGACCCCCCCCTGTTTCGACCAGCCGGAGCGCTGGACGACGACGGGTATGCCGTTGATCGACGTTTCACGGAACCAGAAGTATTTCACTTCGCGTACCCAGTCGCCGCAGACATGGGCTACAACGTCCTCGGCCTTTGGCCCTTGGATCGCCATGGGGGAAACATCGGGTTCGCTGACTTCGACTTTCAGGCCGCGCTCGGCAGCAATGGCGCTTGCCCAGAACCAGATGTTGCTATCGGCAATCGACAGCCAGTACAGGTCATCGGCCAGTTTCAGGCAGATGGGGTCGTTGATCAGGATGCCCCGGTGGTTGCAGAGCGGGACGTACTTCCCCTGACCGTCCTTCTGCTTGGACAGGTCCCGCGGGCTGAGGATCTGCGCCAGCCTGCCGGCATCCGGCCCCTTCAGCTGGACCTGTCGTTCGACGGCCACATCCCATTGGCTGACCCCGTTGATCAGCCGCCAGTATTCGGCCTCGGGGTCGCCAAAGGCCGTGGGCATCAGCATGTGATTGTAGGTGGTGAAACTGGTCACACCCTCCCGGACCGTGGCTTCGTAGAAGGGCGAGGGGCGAAGGCGGGCAGAGGGGGTTATTCCGTACAAGGCTGGACTCCAAGTGCTTTACGGTCGTCTGGCGCGGGTGTGTTTCGGGGATCGGTCAGACCCGACATCGAAGATCTTGCCTCCGCCAAGAAAGGGTCCTGCCGTCGGGCATTGCGGCCCAAACGGCAGGAAGGTGTGCCAGATCACCTGACAGGGAGTGCAGGTCGACCTCGGCCCGCAGGTGGCTAAGTTGCGGCAACTCATGCCTCTGCTGCAAACAACGTGTTTTCACACTAAGGCCCCGATTTCGTCATGGCGCGCCTCAGCCGATCTCGAAAAGACCGGCAGCTCCCATTCCGCCGCCCACGCACATGGTCACGACAGCTTGCGTTGCGCCGCGACGGCGCCCTTCCAGCAGGGCATGCCCGGCAAGCCGGACGCCCGTCATCCCATAGGGATGACCCACGGCGATTGCTCCGCCGTTGACATTGACCCGGTCAGGATCAAGACCGAGCTGGCGGATGCAGGGCAGGGCTTGTGCGGCAAAGGCTTCATTCAGTTCCCAGATATCGATGTCCGAGATCCGACGCCCCGCGCGTTGCATCAGACGGGGCACGGCTTGGATGGGGCCGATGCCCATGTGTTCGGGCGGACAGCCCGCCACAGCCATCATGCGAAAGGCGCCAAGGATCGGCAGGTTGCGCCGTTCGGCGGCGCGGCGTTCCATCAGAACCATGGCCGCAGCCCCGTCCGACAACTGGCTGGCATTGCCGGCCGTGACGACGCCGCCGTCACGCACGGGTCGTAGGGCGGCAAGCCCTTCGGCGGTGGTCTGCGGGCGGTTGCCTTCGTCCTTTGCCAAGGTGACTTGTTCCAGATGCGCTTCGCCGCTGGCCTTGTCGATGACACGTCTCGTCGCGCTTATCGGCACGATCTCTTCATCAAGCCGCCCGGCGGCCTGCGCGGCGGCCACGCGGTGCTGCGATATCAGCGCGAATTCATCCTGTGCCTCGCGGCTGATCCCCCAGACTTGCGCTACCGTTTCCGCCGTATCCAGCATCGGAAGGTAAGCCATGGGCTGATGCGCCGTTACGTTTGGGTCAAGATCACGGAATGCCCAGTCGAAATAGGGGGACTGGATGGCCGAGATATTCTCTTGCCCCGCAGCGACAGCGACATCCATTCCACCCACCACGATTGCCTGTGCGGCCATTGCGATGGCCTGAAGGCCCGAGGCGCATTGCCGGTCCACGGTAACGCCCGATACCGAAACTGGCAGTCCTGCCGCCAGTGCCGAAAGCCTGCCAAGGTTCATCGCAGCGGTGCCTGCCGTGAGGACGCTACCAAGGGCAAGGTCTTCAACTTCACCGGGGTCGATGCCGGCGCGCTCCACTGCCGCCCGTATCGCATGTGCAGCCAGCGTCGGTGATTTGATGTTATTCAGGGTGCCCCTGAAGGCCACACCGATAGGCGTGCGGGCGTAAGAGACGATGACGGCCTCGCGCATCAGCTGATTTCTCCGGTTTGCAGCATCTGGCGGATGCGTTTCTTGTCGATCTTTCCTACCGAGGTGCGCGGCAATGCATCCACCAGATAGATCCTGTCTGGTGCAGCCCATCTGGGCAGCGCACCCTTGGCGATCGCCGTATCTATCCGCTGGTAGATACCCGTTTCGACCCCGTGCGCGGGTTCGGCCACGACCACCAGAACGGGCCGTTCCCCCCATCGCTGGTCCGCGACCCCTACGGCGGCAACCTCGGCCACGCCGGCCACGGTGGAGGCAAAGTCTTCCAGTGTCAGCGAAGACACCCATTCACCGCCGGACTTGATCACATCCTTCAGCCGGTCCGTGATACGCAATGTGCCATCGGGCGACATGTGCCCGACATCGCCCGTGTGCAGCCAGCCCCCGCGCCACAGATCGGCGCTTGCGCTTTCGTTGTGCAGATATCCTTCGGTCAGCCATGGCGCGCGGGCGACCACCTCTCCGGTGGTCGCGCCATCTTGCGGCGCGTCGGCCATGTTCCCGTCCACCACCCGGATTTCGACAAGAGCCGTTGGCCGCCCTGTCGCGGTGCGCACCATCACATCGTCGCTGCGCTGACTGGCCCACATATCGGCATGGGTCAGGAACGGGCAGGTCTCCGACATGCCATAGGCCGCGTGCAGGTCGATGCCCCGCGCGCGGGCCTGACGCGCCAAGCCTTCGGACAGGGCCGCCCCGCCGATCAGCACCTTCCAGCGCGACAGGTCGGTTGATGCGGCCGCGGGCGCGCCAAGGACCATGGCTAGGATCGTCGGCACGCAATGCGAGAATGTGACGCCATGATCGCGGATCAGAGCCAGAAGCCGCGCGGGATCGTAACGGCCAGGATAGACCTGTTTCAGGCCAAGGAAGGTCGCGACATACGGAAAGCCCCATCCATGCACATGGAAGAGCGGCGTGATCGGCATGTAGACGTCATCGCGCTTCAACCCACCGGACCCCGGAACCGTGCCAAGATCGGCCGTGACGGCCAGCGTGTGCAGCACAAGCTGACGGTGGGTGTAACAGACCCCCTTGGGGTCGCCGGTCGTGCCCGTGGTATAGAACAGGGTGGCCCGCGTGTCTTCGGGCAGCGCCGGGAAGTCGAATTGGTCGGCCTGACCTGCGATCAGGGCTTCGTATTCGCCGAGAAAACCTTCAGGTAGCTGCGCTGCCTTCCCATCCGAAAGAAGGATCAGCGTCACGGTCCGTTCGATCCGGGGAAGCAACGGAATGAGGATGGGCAGGAAATCCTCGTGGCAGAGGATTGCATCATCTTGGGCATGGTTGATTGTGAACAGGATCTGCTCGGGCGACAGGCGGATGTTGACCGTGTGCAACGTCGCGCCCACCATCGGGATCGCGAAGAAACACTCCAGATACCGCGGGCTGTCCCAGTCCATCACGGCAATGGTTTTGCCCGGGCCCAAACCCTGGGCGACCAGCGTCGCGCTCAGCTGTGCGATCCTTCTCTGGAACTGTGCATAGGTCCGCGACTGTCCGTTGCCGTCGACGATCACCTGATCCGGGTCACGGCTGACGGGCGCTTGCAAGATCTGGCGAATGTTCAGGGCGAAATGCGTGCTCATGGCCGACCCTCGTGGCTTCTTCGGCAGGTTAGCGTGCAAAAGGCCAACTTACACATGACGAAAAAAGGGGCTAAGCGTCGCCCGTGATGTGGCCCTTGTCGCTTTCAGGCCGAAATCGCGTCGAAAATTCGCTAGTTGCGTCAAGGCTGTAGGAGAATAGCTGCGATGGGACATCAGATGCCCCCCCTGCCATGGTTGCGCGCGTTCGAAGCTTCGGCGCGTCATCTGAGCTTCACCAACGCCGCCGCCGAACTGAATCTGACGCAGGCCGCCATATCGAAGCAAGTCAAACTGCTTGAGCAATACCTGCGGGAACCACTATTCGAACGGCTTCCGCGCAGCCTGACGCTGACCAAGGCTGGGTCGGCCTATCTGCCCAAGGTGAACGACGCCTTCGAACGGCTTTCCGCCGGCACACTGGAGGTCTTCGGTGGTCGGCGGATGGGCATACTGTCGGTGCGTGCGCCGGTCGGCTATGCGATCACCTGGCTTGCCGCACGCTTGCCCCGCTTCATTGCCGCCCATCCGAAGACGCAGGTTCGCATCGTGTCCTCTGTTTGGGCCGAAGACTACGAAAGCGAGACGTTCGATCTCGACATCCGGTACGGTTTCGGGAAGTGGGCCGGGTTCGAAGCGGATCGTTTAACGTGGGAACGGCTGATCCCGATCTGCCTTCCCGAAATCGCCGCGCGTATGGCGTCACCCGACGATCTGGGCAAAGAGCGGCTCTTGCATGTGCTGGGGTATCAGGAAGGATGGGCCACATGGCTGGCCGCCGCTGGAACCACCCATGTCGATCCCGGGTCGGGCTTGTGGTTCGACACGACGCCCATGGCGCTCGAGGTCGCAGCGCAGGGCGGCGGCGTGGCGCTCGGGCGGTCCTCGATGCTGGAACGCGAACTTGCTTCGGGCCGCCTCGTGTGTCCCTTCGACCTAGAACTGCCGATCGACGAGGGGTTCTTTCTGACGGCACCGGAAAAGGGACCCCGCCATCCCGACGCGGAAGTGTTCCGCGACTGGTTGCTTGCCGAGGCCGTTGCTTCGAAGGCTGTGTGACCTTACCGCGCGCGGAGCCTGACCCCTGCGTCAAGACGAATGACCTCGCCGTTCAGCATCGGGTTGCGGATCATAGCGAGGCACAGGTCGGCGAAGTCCTCCGGTTCGCCGAAACGGCGTGGAAAGATCGCGTCCCCAGTGATTGCGGCGACCACTTCGGGCGGCACCTCGGCTGCCATGGGGGTATGGAAAAGGCCCGGCGCGATGGCCAGAACCCTTATTCCCTTGGATGCGAATTCACGGGCGGCCTGTATGGTCATCGCCGCGATCGCCCCTTTCGAGGCGACATAAGCCCCCTGACCGATCTGCCCCTCGAAGGCGGTGATCGAGGCTGTGTTGACGATCACGCCACATTCACCATCGGGAGAGAGTGGTTCCAGCGTCATCATCCGCGCTGCGGCCTTTGTCATCACGCTGACCGTGCCCAGCAGGTTGACGCCTATCACCTGTGCGAAACGGGCCATGTCCACCGGTCCGTCGCGCCCGACCAGCCGCATCGAACCGGGTATTCCGGCGCAGTTCACAACGATGCGGGCAACGCCGTGCGTTTCCTCGGCGCGGTCGATCGCGGCGATGACCGAGCTTTCGTCAGCCACGTTGCAGGCGATGGGCAAGATCCCGGCGCTGGTTACCCCAGGTCGCAGGTCCAAGGCCGCGACCCGCGCACCCGCATGCGCCAGAGCCTGTGCCGCGGCAAGGCCAAGACCCGATCCGCCGCCGGTGACAAGGGCAGCGATACCCGACAGATCACGCATGTCCGCCCCGCGCAGAAAGAAGGCGGTTCAGCCAGTCGGGATCCATTTCAGGGACCGAGGAGAGCAGGAGGTTGGTGTAGTCCTGCTTTGGCGCCGCAAAGATTTCGGCCTTCGGTCCCCGTTCGACCACGACACCATGCTGCATGACCACGACTTCATCAGCGATGGATTTCACCGTCGCGAGGTCATGGGTGATGAACATGTAGGCAAGGTTCAACTCGCATTGCAGACGGTCCAGAAGCTTCAGTATCCCTTCCTGAACGATCTGGTCGAGGGCGCTGGTAACCTCGTCGCAGATGATCATCTGCGGTTCGGCTGCCAATGCGCGGGCAATCCCGATACGCTGTTTCTGGCCACCGGAAAGCTCGCTCGGCAGGCGGTCGATATATGTGTCGGGCTCCAGTTCGATCAGCGAGAGCAGGTCGCGGATGCGCGTTTCAAGCGCGCGACCGTTCAGGCCCAAGTACATTTCGGCGGGGCGTCCGATCAGTTCGCGCAGGCGCAGCTTGGGGTTCAGCGCCGTGTCAGCCATCTGGTAGATCATCTGGCACTGGCGCAGTTCGTCCCGTGACCGCGCCTTGAAGCTGGGCGGCAAAGCCTTGCCGTTGAACAGGACATCGCCCGTGCGTGGTGGGAGAAGGCCGGTGATGACCCGCGCGGTGGTGGACTTTCCCGACCCGCTTTCCCCGACCACGGCAACGGTGCGGCGGGCGTGGATGTCGAAGCTCACGTCCTTGAGCACATCGACTGCGCCGTAGCCCGCCGTCACCCCCCGCACCGAAACGACGGGAGTTCCGGTCGCGGGCGGTTGTTCGGCGCGGGCAAAGCTGCGCACGGCCCACAGGCTGCGGGTATACTCCTCTCGGGGCGCGGCCAGCATGGCGCGGGTGTCGCCTTCCTCAACCTCGTTGCCGCGCAGCAGCACCTTGATCCGATCCGCCATCTGGGCGACCACTGCCAGGTCGTGCGTGATGTAGATGGCCGCCGTTCCGAACTGGCGCACGATGTCGCGGATCGCCGCCAGAACCTCGATCTGGGTGGTGACGTCCAGCGCCGTCGTGGGTTCATCGAAGATGATAAGATCAGGACGGCAGGACATAGCCATCGCCGTCATGGCCCGCTGCAACTGCCCGCCCGAAACCTGATGCGGATAGCGGAAACCGATCTCGTCCGCCTCGGGCAGGCGCATTCGGCGGTAAAGCTCCACTGCGTCAGCCTCGGCCTTTTCGCGGGGCATGACGCCGTGGACAACCGGCCCTTCGCAATACTGGTCGATCAGCCTGTGCGCGGGGTTGAAACTTGCCGCGGCAGATTGCGCCACATAGGCGATGCGCTTGCCGCGCAGGGCACGGCGATCTGCCTCGGACACGGCGCGCAGGTCGATCCCGTCGAAGTCTATGCTGCCGCCTGAAATGCGGCAGCCGTCGCGGGCAAACCCCATCGCGGCCAGTCCCAGCGTGGACTTGCCAGCGCCGGATTCGCCTATCAGGCCCAGAACCTCGCCCCGGTGTAGCGTCAGGTCCACGCCTTTGACGATTTCGTGCCAAGCGTCGCCCGAGCGTCCTTCGATGCGAAGTCCGGTGATGCTGAGAAGGGGTGTTTTTTCCATGGGCTTACTCCTTCAGTCCGCTGGCGCGGTGCAATTGCCAGTCGACGACGAAGTTCACGGCCACGGTCAGCAGCGCTATGGCCCCAGCGGGCAGCAGTGGCGTGATGTCGCCAAAAGTGATGAGCGTCGCATTCTCACGCACCATCGATCCCCAGTCCGCGGTCGGGGGCTTGATGCCGAGGCCGAGGAAGGACAGGGCCGAAATCGACAGGAAGACAAAGCAGAAGCGCAGGCCGAATTCTGCGACCAGCGGTGCCATGGCATTGGGCAGTATCTCGCGCCGGATCAGCCGCCAGTTCGTCTCGCCCCGCAGACGCGCGGCTTCGATGTAGTCCATCACCACGATCCCCTGTGCGACCGACCGTGCCAAGCGGTAGACGCGCGTGGCATCGATGGCGGCGATGACCAGGATCAGCGTCAGCACCGATGTGCCGAAGATCGTGAGCAACAGAAGCGAGAAGATCAGCGCGGGAATGGCCATCAAGGCATCGACGAAGCGCGACAGCCATTGGTCCAGCCACCCGCCCACCAGCGCCGCCCAGATGCCAAGGATCGACCCCACGACAAAGGCTAGCGCCGTCGTGGCAAAGGCGATGCCGACAGTGTTGCGCGCGCCGTAGACAAGACGGGTGAGCATGTCGCGGCCAAGCTTGTCGGTGCCGAGGTAATGGGGCGCGGCCCATGGCAGATACTGGGCACCCACAACTTCGCCCTCGCCGAAGGGGGCGATGACGGGCGCTAGCAGGGCAACCAGCACGTAGATCAGGATGACCGCGATGCCGAAGGATGCGGTGATCGGCATGTCACGGAAGGTGGGTTTGTGATGTTCTTGCGCCAGAACGTGCAGCGCGGCACGGGTCGTGGTGCCGATGATGAAGAACAGCACAAGGCCCGCGATGGTGGAGAGTAGCATTGTCATCGCCCTACCTCCGATGCATCAGGCGGGGGTTGGTGACAGTCGACAGCACGTCAGCGATCAGGTTCAGCAGCACATAAGCCGCCGCGAAGATAAGCGCGATGGCCTGCACTACGGCGATGTCGCGGTTCGTCACCGCATCCACCATGAGCTGGCCGAGACCCGGATAGACGAAGACCACCTCGACCACGACGACGCCGGTAATCAGATAGGCAAGGTTCAGCGCCACGACATTGATGATCGGGGCCAGAGCGTTCGGCACGGCATGCCGCAGGACCACGCGCAGGGGCGACATGCCCTTCAGCCGCGCCATCTCGATATAGGGGCTGGCCAGCAGGTTGATGATGGCCGCCCGTGTCATCCGCATCATGTGGGCGGTGACAACCAAAGTTAGCGTCAGAGCGGGTAGGAAGGCTGAATAGACCAGATCGACCGTGGTCGTTGCGGGGGTGATGCGCACCATCGACGGGAACAGTCCGGTCTGCGCCAGCCAGAGTACCAGGATGTAGGCCACAAAGAATTCGGGGAACGAGATGGATGTCAGGGCCAGCGCGTTCGACGCGCGGTCGAAGATTGAATTGCGCCACAGCGCTGCCAGCACCCCCAAGAGCAGTGACAGCGGAACCGAAAGCGCCGCAGCATAGAGAGCAAGGAACAGGGTATTGCCAAGCCGCGTTCCGACCAGTTCCGAAATCGGCTTCTGCGTCGCCATTGACACGCCGAAATCGCCCTGCAACACCCCCGTCAGCCAGTTCCAATAGCGAACCGGCGCGGGATCGTTCAGGCCCAACTGCTCACGCAGGGCAGCAAGCGTTTCCTCGGTCGCCGATTGCCCGAGAAGCTCGCGCGCAAGATCACCGGGTAGAAGTTCGGTCGCACCGAAGATCACCAACGAGATGATAAAGAGCGTCAGCAGACCCAGAAGCAGCCTGCGTCCGATCATGCGCCAGATGTCACTCATGTTTCCCCCATTCTTGTTGTCGTCCAACGGTCTTGGCGCCGCCTTGCAGAAATGACGAACGGGTCCCGCCGAAATGGTTCGGCGGGACCCCAGCTTCAGTCACCTGTGATCAGGCGAACCACCAGCGCTCCACGCAGCGGAAGCCGTCGAGGTTCCAGTTGTTCGAAACCTTCTCGGGCGTTGCGACCGTATTGGCCAGCGCCATCACATAGTTGTTGTACATCGGGATGATCGTCGCACCCTCGAAAGAAACCAGACGCTGCATCTCCTGATACATCTCACGGCGCTTAGCATCGTCCAGCTCTGATCGCGCGGCGACCAGAAGCTTGTCGAACGCCTCGTTCGACCAGAAGCTTTCGTTCCATGCTGCACCCGACTGATAGGCGGTGGTGAACATCTGGTCCTCGACCGGCCGTCCACCCCAATAGCTGGCGCAGAAGGGCTTCTTCATCCAGACATTGTCCCAGTAACCGTCATCCGGCACGCGGTCCACGGTGATGGTGATGCCCGCCGCAGCGGCCTTCTCACTCATCAGGACGGCGGCATCCACAGCGCCCGAGAAGGCGGCGTTGGCGCCCGACAGCGTGACCTCCAGCGTCTCCATTCCCGCTTCCTTCAGGTGGAACTTGGCCTTGTCGGGATCGTAGGTCTTGGCCTCCATGTCGGCAAAGAAGTAGCGGTTCGCCGGGCCGATCGGGTTGTCATTGGCCACCGAACCGTGACCTGCAAGGATCTTGTCTACTAACTCCTGCCGGTCAAACGCGTATTTCATCGCAAGGCGCACATTGTTGTCGCTGAAGGGTGCCGCGCGGGCATCCATCGGGAAGACGTAATGCGCATTGCCCGAGATCGACAGGATCTTGGCCACGCCGCGGCTTTCCAGCAGGCTGATCGAGGCCGGATCGACCTGATCGATGGTATCGACCTCGCCCGTCATCAGCGCGTTCAGGCGCGCAGCCGGGTCGAGGATCGACAGCAGCACGATCTGGTCGAAATGCGCGCGGTCCGTCTTCCAGTAATTCGGATTGCGGTTCAGCGTTGCCTGCACGCCGGGCTCATAGCTTTCGACAATGTAGCCGCCACAGCCATCTGTCGAGGTCGGGTCGATCTTGCCATCGGTACCGGGCATGATCGGCAGGTGATAGTCCGACATCAGATAGGGGAAATCGGCATTCGGAGCGTTCAGCGTGACGACGACATTCTGCCCGTCGACTTTGATGTCGGTGACGGGGTCGAAATAGGGCTTCACGGCCGATGTCGACGCTTCGCCGCGGTGATGGTTGAGAGAGGCGACCACATCATCGGGGGTCAGCGTCTTGCCGGAGTGGAAGGTTACGCCCTCACGGATTTTGAAGACCCAGGTCGCGCCATCCGACGACTCCCAGCTTTCGGCGATCTCGGGCACGAGGTTCCCATCTGCCCCGATCTCGATCAGGTAGTTGTGGCGCGCGGCGGCAAAGGTCTGCACATAAAGCTGATCCCACAGCCCGGGATCGTACCCGTCGGTCGTAGAGCCGTGGCCGATGCCGACGCGGAAGACCCCGCCTTTCTTCGGCGCCGACTGCGCCATCGCCATGCCCGCCGGCAGGATTAGCCCGGCTGCGGTCATGGCCATCCCGCTTTTCAGCAGGCCGCGGCGGGTCATCCCGCGCGGAAACATCGCGTTCGTCATGGTTTTCCTCCCTTGTGATAGAGCGCTCCATAGGCGCTCGGCTTGAATGTCTCGAGTGCAGCCCCGGCATAGCTCGATCGGTCCAGCCAGGCCGGACTGACCTCGACTCCCCAGCCGGGCGCATCCGTCACGGTCACATTGCCGTCGACCACGCAGAACGGGCGGCCGAGGAAGAGGTCACGCTGCCACGGGTAGTAGTCATCCCCCTCGATCGACAGTTCGAGGTACTTTCCCGCATTGGGCAGCGCTGCCATCAGATGCATCGTGCAGATCGTGACAAGCGACAGGTTGGCCGCATGCGGCGTGCATGGCAGTCCGACGGCGGCGGCCATGCGTGCCACTTCCAGCGTGCGGGCCAGCCCGCCCACATACATGACATCGGGCTGCACTACGTCGACGGCGCGCATGTCGATCATGCGCTTCCACGTCGCCATGTCCCAATCCTGTTCCCCACCGGTCACGTCGATCTCGAGTTCCGCTGTCACGGCGCGTGTGGCATCAAGATCCCAATAGGGCACGGGTTCTTCGTAATGACCGATGCCGTTGTCCTGCAGCATCCGGCCGACCGTGATGGCGCGCGCGACCGAAAAGCCGGAATTTGCATCTACAAGCTTCTCTACCCCGTCGCCCAAGGCGCGAGAGACGACGGGGATGATTTCTTCGGTACGGCCAGGCCATTCGTCGATATCTTCGCCACATTCCGCGCCGATCCGCCATTTTGCCGCCGTGAAGCCCTGCTCGGCACACAAGCGCAAAAGCCGTTCAGCCTCGTCGCGGGGCGTGATGTCGCGCTTCATCGAACTGGCGTAGGCGCGCACCTTGCCAGGCGCGCCGCCGATCAAACTGGCCACGGGTTTACCGGCGCGCCGACCGGCCAGATCCCAAAGCGCCGTGTCCAGCCCGGCCAGGGCGCGCGCGCGATAGCTGCCGGGATATTTGTGTTCGCGCCGTTCGATTAGGCTCACCAGTCCGGCAATGTCGCCGCCGTCGGCACCCAAGGCCCATGGCACGATCTGCCTGTGGAACACCCGCGCCGTGATATCCGCATTGTAGGTAGAGGTCTGACCCCAGCCGATCGCGCCATCCTCTGCGGTCACCCGGACGAAGCAGACGAATTCGTTATGGAAGGTTTCAAGTCTGACGATACGGTGCATCAGTGCTCGCGTCGATGGGCATCACTGGATGCAACCGTCACGCGGAGCGTCGTTAAGCGCAAACAACAAAAGATCGGCCATAGGCCAAACTTCAGTTTGCCATCAGCGCAGCGCTTCAAGATGGCATGGAACTGGCGCGATGGCGCAGGATGGGGTGGCGGGGTGGCAGGAGGGTGCGGGATGGCGGGGTTGAGCTTTGCCGAAGCGGTGGCGGCCGCGGGGGCCTCGATCGAGCGGGCGCTTGTGCCTGGGTTTGCCGGGCTGGATGCCGCCGAGGGGCAGGCGCGCCTGCTCGGGCCCGAGGCGTTGCGGCGCAACCCGGCCGAACTGGTGCGGCAGTCGCGGACGAAGGCGTCGCGTTTCGACATGCTGCGCCACGGTGTCGCCGATGCGCTGGAGCGGGGCGAGGCGCTCCCGCCCGAGGTGCTCGACTGGCTCGAGGGTTTCCTGCGCGGGGCCGAGCGGCGGCCGGCGGCGCGCCGGGGCCGCAAGCCCGCACCCTGGCTCAACCTCGTGATCTGGGCGGCGGTCCGCGCCCTGACCGAGGCGGGGCTGACCGCGACCCGCCGGCCGGGGCGGCCGCCCCTCAGCGCCTGCGACGCGGTGGCCGAGGCGATGGCCGGCCTCGGGCGCGAGCCACGGAGTTACGAGGCCATCCGCGGCATCTGGCACGCCACCGCGAGGACCGTGGCGCGGATCGACTGACCCCCTGCGACCGGCGCGGCCGCTCTCGGCGTGTGTCGAAATTCCCGGATTTTCTCCCCCACGACCAGCGTGGCGAGAGCCGCCATGAACTCCGCCGAGGGCCACCGCGATCCCGCACGGCCCCGCTGGAGGAACAGATGGCCGAAAAGATACTACGCCGCCGCGAGGTCGAGGCGCGCACGGGCCTCGCCCGATCGACGATCTACAAATGGCTGGCGCGCAATGATTTTCCCGCCCCTATCGCGCTCGGCGCGCGGATGGTCGGCTGGCGCGAGCGCGATGTCGAGGCCTGGCTCGCCGCCCGCCCCGGGAGGGCCGCGTGATGGCCCAGTCGCTCCGCCAGGCGATCCCCGATGATGACTTGCCGAGCGGCTTCGAGGCGCGCCCGTCCGGCATCTTCCGCGTCGCCACGGGCCCCGACGGCAAGCCGTTTTCGAGTTTTCTATGCTCGCCCCTGCGCGTCCTGGCCCTGCCGCGCGACCGGTCGGGGACGGGCTGGGGGCGGCTGGTCGAGGTGACCGACCCCGACGGCCGGGCGCACCGTTGGGCAATACCGGCGCGCGCTTTCGCGGGTGACGGTGCGGAGGTCATCGGCAGCGTTCTCGACCTCGGTCTCAATCTCGCGCCCGACAAGTATGCGCGGCCGGCGCTCCTGCACCTGTTGCTCGCCTGGCAACCGCCCGCGCGTGCGCTGACGGCCGATCGCCTCGGCTGGGCCGACGAGCGGTGCCTGTCATTCATTCTCGGCGACGGGCGGGTGCTCGGCGACGGCGAGGTGGTCTATCAATCCGAAGGGGCGCCCTCGGCGGCGACCGAGATGCGGGCGGCGGGCCTGATCGAGGGCTGGCGCGATCACGTCGCGGGGCCCTGCGTCGGCAACCCGCTGATGGTGACGGCGGTCTCGCTCGCCTTCGCCGGGCCCTTGCTCGAGCCCCTCGGCCTCGACGGCGGCGGGCTTCACCTGCGCGGGGCCTCGAGCCGCGGGAAGTCCACGATTCAGCGGGCGGCAGTCTCGGTCTGGGGCTCGCCGCGCTTCCTTCATTCCTGGCGCGCCACGGCGAACGGCCTCGAGGGCATCGCGGCGGCGTGCAACGGCGCGCTGCTCGCGCTCGACGAGATCGGCGAGGTCTCGGGCCGCGATGCCGGGGCGGCGGCATATATGCTTGCGAATGGCACCGGCAAGGCGCGCGCCAACCGGTCGGGGGGGGCGCGGGCGGCCGCGCGGTGGAAGGTGGCCGTGCTCTCCTCGGGCGAGATCACGCTTGCCGACAAGATGGCCGAGGCCGGCGGGCGGGCGGCGGCGGGGCAGTCGGTGCGGCTGCTCGACGTGGCCGCCGACGGTCGGGCGCATGGGGCCTTCGACGATCTTCACGACGCCCCCGACGGCGCGGCCTTCGCGGACCGGCTGCGCGAGGCGACGGCGAGCCACTTCGGCACGGCGGGGCCCGCGTTCGTTCGGGCTTTTCTCGATCGGCGCGAAGAGGCGACGGCGACGGCGCGCACGGCGATAAAGCACTTCTGCGCGGGCGCGGCCGAGACCTTCGGCCTCGAGGGTGAAGGGCAGACGGCCCGGGCCGCCGCGCGGCTCGGCCTGATCGCGGCCGCGGGTGAACTCGCGACGCATTTCGGGCTGACGGGCTGGCCAGCGGGGACTGCGGTGCAGGCGGCCCGCGACGTGCTGGGCGGATGGCTCGAGGCGCGCGGCGGCGGCGGCCCCGCCGAGGCGCGCGAGGCGGTCGAGCGGGTGCGCGCTTTCCTCGTTACGCATGGCGATGCCCGCTTCGAGCCCCTCGGCAAGGGCGAGGGCATGCGCGACGTGGCCAATCGCGCGGGCTGGCGCGACGGCGCCACCTTCTGGATCGCGGCCGACGCCTGGCGCGAGATCCACCGCGGCGCGGATCCGTCGCGGGCAGCCCGCCACCTGCGCGATGCGGGTTTCCTCGAGGCTGGCGAGGGCAAGAACCTCGCGCAGCGCATGCCGCGCAACGTGGCGGGCCGGCCCCGCGCCTATGCGGTCGCGGCCGAGATCATGGGGGCGGGCGATGACTAACCCCCCTCAAACCCAATCGGACCGTTCGGACCGTTCGGACCCGTTTGGAATTCTTCATCTTTTCCGGTCCGAGACCCTGGTCGCAGGTTTGGACCGCTCGGACCGAACCGCCGCGCGTCGCGGAGCGGGTCCGACCGGTCCGATTGGCGCAAACCCCGGTCGGCCCGAGATATCCGAGCAATATCAATCTGGTCCGCGCGGTCCGAGCGGTCCGAGCGGAAAAATGGCCAAGGCTAGCGAGGCCCTCGACGCCTTCGAGGAACGTGCGGCGATCCGCGAATATGACGGCGGGCAGGCGCGGGCCGATGCCGAGGCGGCGGCGATGGCAGAGGTGGCGCGGGCGGCCGGCATGTCGCCCGAGGCTCTGCGGGGGCTCTGGGCGGCCCATCCTGACTCGCGGGTCTATCTCGCGCAGCTGACGCGCAACGGGCCGCAGACCTATGGCGCGATGGCGAGCCTCATGGGCTGGGGCGCGACGCGGGCCTGGCTGGCCGAGGCGCGGCTGCGCGCGGCGGGCCTGATCACGATGGGGCCGCAAGGGGTGGCGGTGCCGGCGACGCGCGCGGAGGGCAGGCCATGACCCGCTCTGCACGGCGCGCGATCAGGGCCAACGCGGCGGCGATCGCGCGCAAGGCCGTCGAGGGTGGCGTCCACGAGGCCCTGCCCGGCGGGCGCGGCGTCATCCGCATCACCGACCCCGCGGCGCTTAAGGCGCTCGAGGCGGCCTTCGCGAAGATGCTGCGCGCGGGCGGCAGACCCCTGGCCGAACCCCTCTCGGAGGCGGCGGCGCGGGGCTTTCCGAGTCATTGCCGCAAGCCCGCCTGGGCCGAGCGGTGCTGGCTCCTCGTCGCGCCCGACCGCGACGGGCGGCTCGCCTTCGCGACCGAATGGACGGCCGGCGCGGCCCCGCCCGCGCTCCACGCGGCCTTCGCCCTCGCCGATCCGGTCTTCTCGGCGTGGCGGCGGACCCAAGGCTTCGGCACCGACTTCACGGCGCGGGGGCGCGCCTAGCATGGACGCGATGGCGCAAGCAGATCCGAAAAGGGGGCGCGAGATGACGGACCGAAAAAACGGGCGCAATGCGGACGGCACATTCGCGCCGGGCAATCTTGGCAAGCCGCGCGGCGCGCGCCACAAGGCGACGCGGGCCGCGCTGGAGCTGCTCGAGGGCGAGGCCGAGATGCTGACGCGCCGTGCGGTAACTATGGCGCTCGATGGCGACGGGGCGGCGCTCAGGCTCTGCCTCGAGCGGATCGCCCCGCCGCGGAAGGATGCGCCGGTCGCCTTCGACCTGCCGCCCATGCAGGGTGCTGCCGATGCGGTCGAGGCCGCCCGCGCGGTGCTCGCGGCGGTCGCGGCGGGCGATCTCACGCCCACCGAGGGCGCGCAGGTCATGGCGCTGGTCGAGGCCTTCCGCCGCACGCTCGAGACCTCCGTACTCGAGGCCCGCCTTGCCGCACTCGAGGCCGCCGCGACATGAGGGCGCTCGCCCCCCGCATCGGGCGGCTGGAGGCCCGTCTCGCCGCCCGCGCCCAAGATTCGGGCAACGGGATCAGCCCCGTCAGCGCCTGCCTGCGGTACCTGAGCGATGCCGACCTCACGACCGTCGAGCGCCTCCTCGAACGCTTCTGCGCCGACCCGACCGACCCCGAGGCCCGCGCGGCCGTTCAAGCCTTCGCCACCTGGGCCGACCGCCACGCCCCGATCCTCTCCAACCCCGGCCCCGCCGCCGCCGCGGCCCACGCCGAACTCGCCGCCATCCTCGCGCCCCACCGCCCCCGAACCCCCTGACCCGAGCGCCACCCCGCCGGTCAAGTCACCCACCGCGACCACCGCCCGCACCGACAAGACCGCCCCCAAAGTCCACGACAGTCCCGCAAGAGCCGGGATGTTCCACGTCGATGTGGGGGACAAGCTGGGGGATAGGATTTTGGGGAACTGAACGAAATCAAATGCTTGATGGAATTAAGTGGCGGAGGGGGCGGGCCTAGCGCCCAACGTTTGCCAAACGACAGCCAGTTTTACGAGGTGTCGCGCAACGGAGCGGCTCCGGGGCGCGCGCTGACCGTCAAGAGTCAGAGCGCGCGCTCCGGAGGCGCGGTCGGCCGGGTGCGGGGTTTGGGATGATCAGG
>Ga0169931_10004598_pt1 | contig 21393 bp, 21 predicted proteins | sample Kivu_15m_20L_FD_129675 | JGI IMG/M metagenome (GOLD analysis project Ga0169931, IMG submission 129675) | Freshwater microbial communities from Lake Kivu, Western Province, Rwanda to study Microbial Dark Matter (Phase II) - Kivu_15m_20L... | ecosystem: Environmental > Aquatic > Freshwater > Lake... | reverse complement strand
GGCGATATACTGCAGGCGCAGGGCAATCTGGCCGGGGCCTTGGCGGCCTATCAGCGCAGCATGGACATCCGCGCGCGACTTGCCGCCAGCGACCCGAGCAATACGGAATGGCAGCGCGACCTTGTTGTGTCACTGGTGCGTTTGGCTGAGGCCGCGCCCCATTTGGCCAGGGAACATCTCACCCGCGCCCTCGCCATTGCAACCTCCCTTGCCGAGACAGGCCGCCTTGCCCCGAGCGATACCTGGATGATCGAAGACCTCACTGCAAGGCTGCGCAACTTAAGCGATTAAATCCGGTGCAGGGGCCAAACACCCCCCATCTAGCCCCACACCCCATTCCGCCCCATCTTCCCCCCATGTCGCGCCCGAACCACCCCATCTACCTGGACAACCACGCCACCACGCCGGTGGACCCGCGCGTGCTCCAGGCCATGCGCCCCTTTTGGGAAGCGCAATTCGCCAACCCCGCCAGTGCCGAACACGTCATCGGCCGTGCCGTGGCCGAAGCCGTGGAAGCCGCGCGTGAGCACATCGCCGAATTGATCGGCGCCTCGGCCGCTGAGATCATCCTCACCTCCGGCGCGACCGAGGCAAACAACCTCGCCATCAAGGGTGCCGCACGCTTTGCCGCGAGCCAGGGCGATCCGCGCCGGCGCATCATCACGCTGGCGACCGAGCATAAATGCGTGTTGGAATCCGTGCGTGACCTCGCGCAGGAGGGGTTTGAACCCGTCATCCTGCCGGTCGGCGCCGATGGGCTGCTTGATCCCGCAATGCTGCGCGCCGCCTGTGATGAAAACACCCTGCTGGTGTCCATCATGGCGGTGAACAACGAAATCGGCGTCATTCAAGACCTCGCTGCACTCGGCGCCATTGTGAAGGAAGCGGGGGCCGCCTTTCACACGGATGCCGCGCAGGCAGCCGGGCGCATCCCTCTCGATGTCGGGGAAATCCAGGCCGATCTGCTGTCGCTCTCGGGCCACAAGGTCTATGGCCCGCGCGGCATTGGCGCGCTTTACGTCCGCCGTCGGCCCCGCATGCGCTTGGCCCCCCTGTTTTCCGGCGGTGGGCAGGAACGGGGCCTCAGATCCGGCACGCTGCCCGCGCCGCTCGTGGTCGGCTTTGGGGAAGCCTGCCGGATCGCCGCCATTGAAGGGCTGCTCGATTCCGGGCGCATCGCCGGCCAGCGAGAGATTTTCCTGGATAAGCTCCGCGCCAAAATCCCGGGCCTGGTGGTCAATGCCGAAGCGGCGCCCCGGGTTTCGGGCAATCTGAACCTGACCTTCCCGGGCGGCGTCACCGCCCAGGCCATCATGGAAGGCGCGCCGCTTGTGTGTGTTTCCACCGGTTCGGCCTGTTCCTCGGCGGAAATTGAACCATCCTATGTGCTGCAGGCCATAGGGCTTGAACCCGCAGCCGCCCGGGCCACCTTGCGGATTGGGATGGGACGCTTTACCTCGCCCGCCGATGCGGAACTCGCCGCGGCAAGCTTGGCCGCTGCTTGGCACCGCGCAGCCTCCGCAACAGACAAGGCAAGTGATTAGCCATGCCGAAAATGGTATTCATCGAACGCGACGGAACGCAAAAGGAAGTGGAAGCCCCGCTTGGCCTTTCCGTGCTGGAAATCGCGCATCGCAATAGCGTTGACATTGAAGGCGCCTGCGAAGGCTCGCTCGCGTGTTCCACCTGCCATGTGATTGTGGACCCTTCCTGGTTCGGCAAATTGGCGAAGCCGACCGAGGATGAGGAAGATATGCTGGACCTCGCCTTTGACTTGCAGGAAACCAGCCGGCTGGGTTGCCAATTGATCATGACGGATGCGCTGGATGGGCTGGTGGTGAAGCTGCCCGCCGGGTCGCGCAACGCGGGCGGCTGAGGCATGGCCGCAGCATGGGATGAATTCGGCGCGGAAGGCGGCTTGTTTCGCAAGCTGTCGGCTGCGTCGGCAACCGAATGGCGCGGCTATACCTGGCATCCCTTTGTGCAGCAGCTTTCGGCGGGCTCGCTCCCGCTGAAGGCGTTTCAGCATTACCTCATTCAGGATTACCTGTTCCTGATCCATTTCGCCCGCGCCAAGGCTTTGGCCGTGCTGAAGGGCGAAAGCCTGGCAGCGATGCGCGACAAGGCGGCGGCGGTGCTCGCGATTCTGGATGAAACCAAGCTCCATTTGAAATACTGCGCCGAATGGGGGCTTTCGGAAGCGGCGGTGGTGTCGGTGCCGGAAAGTGCCGAGACTGTTTCCTACACGCGCTGGGTGCTGGATCGCGGCTATGCCGGCGATATTCTGGATCTGGAAGTGGCTTTGGTGCCCTGCACGGTGGGCTATGCTCAGGTGGCGTTGCGCATTCTGGCGGACCCCGCACGGCAGCGTGATGGCAACCCGTATCAGTCCTGGATTGATGCCTATGGCGCGGCTTCCTATCAGGAAATGGCGCATGCGGCGGCGCGGCGGATTGATGCGCTGGGCGTGTCCCATGGCGGGGAAGCGCGTTTCGCGCGCCTGGCTGCGGATTTCGCCGAAGCAGCGCGGCTCGAGCAGCGCTTCTGGCAGCAGGGGCTTGATGCGGTGGGGCGGGCCTGAAGATGCGCGTGCTGGTGGCCATGTCGGGCGGGGTGGATAGCAGCGTGGTCGCCGCGCTGCTCCAGGAAGCCGGGCATGAGGTGATTGGCGCCACCTTGCAGCTTTATGATCATGGCGCGGCCTTGCAGAAAAAAGGCGCCTGCTGTGCGGGGCAGGATATTCTGGATGCGCGGCGCGTCGCGGATCGGCTCGGCATTGCGCATTATGTGTTGGACCGGGAAGAGATTTTCCGCCGCGATGTGATGCGTGACTTCGCCGATAGCTATGCGCGCGGCGAAACGCCGGTGCCCTGCATCCGCTGCAACCAGACGGTGAAATTCCGCGACATGGTCGTGATGGCCGAGGATTTGGGGTGTGAGGCTTTGGCCACCGGCCATTACGCGCGCCGCATTGAAGGCCCTGATGGTGTGGAATTGCATCGCGCCGTGGACCCGGAACGGGACCAGAGCTATTTTCTGGCCGCGACCACAAGCGCGCAGCTTGCCATGGCGCGGTTTCCCTTGGGCGATATGCCGGACAAGGCGACGGTGCGTGCGGCCGCCGCGCGGCTTGGCCTGGCGGTCGCGGAAAAGCCGGATAGCCAGGATATCTGCTTCGTGCCGACCGGGCGCTATGATGCGCTGGTGGGGAAGCTCCGCCCCGATGCTGCGGAACCGGGTGAGTTTATCCATGCTGATGGCCGCGTGCTGGGCCAGCATGGCGGGATTTCTGGCTTCACGGTGGGCCAGGGGCGCGGCCTTGGGCAGGCGTCCTGGGATGGTGAGGAAAAGCTTTACGTGGCCGCGGTGGATGCGCCGAAGCGCCGGATTGTGCTGGCCCCGCGCACGGGCCTTGAACGGCGGGACGCCGAAGTGGGTGAGGTGAATTGGCTGATCGCCCCGCCGGAAGCGCCGATGAGGTGCGCCGTGAAGCTACGCGCCCGCGAAGTGCCGCGTGCCGCTGAGGTTACCTGGGATGGGGCGGCAGGGCTTTTGCGCGTGGTTTTGGATGAGCCAGGCGTGATCGCGCCCGGTCAGGCCTGCGTGATGTATGACGGGGACCGCGTCTTGGGCGGTGGGTTCCTGCGGGCGCGGCTTTCGGTTGACACTGACCGGGCAGCGGCCTAACTCCCCCAACCCGAAGGCGGCGTAGCTCAGCTGGTTAGAGCACGGCACTCATAATGCCGGGGTCAGCGGTTCAAGTCCGCTCGCCGCTACCATTCTTCGCTCGGTTTTGGCGCCATGGCGGATTGATCGCCTGCCCAGCGCAGATCGCGTTCAAATGGAAAATCTGAATGCGAGAAGACGCTTGAAAAACAGAGATGTAGAGCGGGTTGCGTGAACACTTTCAATCGGCGCAAAGATTAGTCCGTGTCGGCGGCAATTCAGACAGGCCTATCAGGCGTTTTGACGCCAGGGGCTGGAAAATCCCAACAGTATTGCGTTGAAACGCCAATGAGCAGCCGACGAGATAGGCCAGCCACAGCCTCGTTTTGACACTGCCGATGACCGCCTCGGCGGCGGCTTGATTTTCAAGCAGTTTGTCATGCCACAGGCGGCAGGTGCGCGCGTAATGTTCGCGCCACCCCTCAACATCATGCACTTCGAAACCGTGCTGCTGCAGATTGGCGACGGACATGCCAAGATGGTCCAATTCTCCACCCGGAAAGATATATCGGGTAAGTGCCGCGTATTCCTTGGCGAGTTTCGCGAAAGCCTTGTAAACGCGTTTCGCGGGCCATGCGATGGTATGGCGCAGGTAAAGGCCACCCGGGCGCAGCAATCGGTTTACCGAGGAGAAATAGGTGGGATAATTGGCGATGCTCACCTGTTCGAACATGCCGATGGACGAGATCTCATCAAACTGCCCCCGCATTTTGATGTAATCCTGCAACTGGATTCCCACACGCCCTTCCAGCCCCAGCCGCGTGATTTTCGCGCGCGCCAATTCGGCCCGTTCAGATAGAAATCATTCGAAACATCGTAGTGATAATGCACATTTTCACGGTTGGCTGCTTCGCTGCCATCCTTGTTCGCCTTGTTGCCCCGCACCTGTTCCAGCGGAAAAGGACCACCACGCGACAGGAACAGGAAGCGGAGCAAGGTCGTGAAAAGGTCTTTCCGATCCAGGTTGCGCACCAAGGATTTTGTGCGCACAGCCGGGCGGCGCGCTGCCAGATCGAATATGGAGCCATTCAGGATATCAGGCCGTGCCGAGACCCATAGATTCGTCAAGGTATCACTATTGGGTTTGCGCAGCAGGGCCGTGATCATCGCCTCATCCGCCATGCGGATCATCAGCGCGTTTTGCGGTAGGTTGGCCGGAATGGTGGAACCGTCCCAAAGCTGGAAACCGAATGCAAGGTCCAGACGCTCATGCGCCGAGTTAATGGATGGCGAAAAGCCTCGAGGCAAGACTGGGCTGACATGAAGCTTGGTTCCTTGGTCTTGGGCGCGTTCGGCTCGCGCCGTGACGTCAGCGCTGGTTGATGCGTGCTAGGTATCTGGTTCGTCGCGTTTGCGTAAAACCATGAGACGGTCGTGTATACCAGATCACCAAGCGATCCAAACTGGCTCAGTCAGGCGGTGGGCCAACTGAACCGGTTTTGTTCATGGGCATGGCGCGGCGCGATTGGGTGGCAGTCTTTCAAGCACGCCCATGGCGACAAGTTCCCCCACGGAAGCATCCACCAGAAACTGGATGCCGCCCCCTGGCTCGCCGAACCAGGGCGCAATGCGCCCGGCCAGAACCGGCAAGGGGGCGCGGACCCGATAGGTGTGGTACGGCGCATCGGCGCAGACAAAAGCCACCGCCCGCGCGGAGAAACTGGCCCCAAGCGGCGCCAGGTAACGGCCCGTCTCCCGCCCAAAACGGTCCAGCAGCGTACCGGGCGGCAATACCACCACGCTCGGCGCTTCATTGAAGCCTTGCCAGAAGCCATCTGCTTCTGATGGGTAACGCGCGCTGCCATTTGGGTTGAGCCAGTGCGCGCCCAAATCGGGCCGAAGGCCGGCCTGCGGCTGCGGTGGCGGTTGCGACGCGCAGGCGCTCACCAGAAGCAGGGTGAGCAGAGCCAGGATGCCAGAGGTAAGGCCGCGCCATGGTGCGGCCTTACCGAAAGAACCGATGCAGCGAGGCCCCGCAGCTGGAAGGGTTTTCATTCACCCACCGCGATGCAGCGCGCAGAGCTTATTGCCGTAGGGATCGCGCACATAGGCCAGATAAAGCCGCACGGCGCCGCCTTCGCGCCAGCCGGGCGGGTCTTCAATGCTGGTGCCGCCATTGGCAACGGCCGCATCATGGAAGGCTTTCACCTTTTCGGGGCTGTCGCACCCAAAACCGATGGTGCCGCCATTGGCGCCTGTGGCAGCCTTGCCATCAATCGGCTTACTGATGCCAAGCGTGCCGGTCGGCGTGCGGTAAAAGCAGCGCCCCTTCGGGTCCATCTTGCCTTCCGCAACGCCAAGCACGCCGAGTGCCGCGTCATAGAATTTCTTGGAAACGGCCACGTCATCCGCGCCGACGAAGATATGAGAGAACATTTCCACCCCATCATGTTGAACGCCCGGCAAGGGGCGATAACCCATCTTCCGATACCGCGCGCCGATTGCAAGGGGAATTGCAGCCTGATGCCCGCATCCGCCCGGGGGGAGGTTTTTTGACGCCGGGGCCCTTCCTGCCGGAACTCACGCAGCTACCGGCGAAGATTGCCTCACCTCACTCCCGCGGAATCCCCGCCTGTTCGATCACATCGCGCCATAGCGGCACTTCACGCGCAATGCGTCGCGCAAGGCCCTCCGGCCTGCGCGCTTTCAGCGTGAAACCGGCGCCCAGCAACCGGTTGCGAGTCTCGGCTTCGTTCAAGAGCGCAATCGCAACCTGCGCGCAGCGATCCAGAATGGCTTGCGGCATACCGGCAGGCGTCAGCAGCCCTTGAAAGGGTTCCGAAACAAAAACATCATAGCTAAATCCCTCCAAGGTCGGCAGATTGAGCAAATCATGCCAGCGCTGCTTCCCGTTGATCGCCAAGGCGCAGAGCTTGCCAGCCTTGATCAGCGCATATGCCCGGCAGCGCGGCCACACCAATCAGCGTGGGGCCCGCCGGCACCGCTTGCACCACCTGCGCTGCGCTTTGATGGGTGACTTGCACCAATTCATTCCCGGTCCGAAGCCGCAGCAATTCCGCGGCCAGATGCTGGGTAGAACCCAGGCCCGGATTGGCGATATTGAGCCCGCCTATCTTCGCCTTGGCGCGCACCACAAGATCAGCAACTGATGCAATACCGCTATCGGGTTTCGTGAGTATAGTATTGGGGGACGCGCCCGATTCCGTGATAGACGGGAAATCCCGGGCCATGTCATGATCGGGGTTGCGAAACAGTGTCGGGTTCGCGACGAAACCGGTAGAGGTCACCAGCAGCGTATAGCCATCGGGCGCACTTCGTGCCGCACGGGCAATGCCGTCATTGCCACTGGCGCTGGGGTGGTTTTCCACCACCACGGGTCTGCCAAGCGCCAAGTGTAAGCCAGGCGCAATAACCCGCGCCATGACATCGGTAGGCCCGCCAGGACCAAAGGGCACCACCAGCAGGCTGCTGAAAAGCTATCATTGAGCATCGCAATTTTGGCGCGTAAGCATGTTTTCGACGCTGCTTGCACCTGCGCACAGCCATTTTCAGTGGCTTTTTGGCCCCGTCGGCTCGCTCGGGACAGACTCCCGGCATCACGCCGACACCACCAGCAACTTCGGCAGGCGAACCAGATTGTAAGCCGCCATCGCATCTGAACAGGGAACCTGCCACCGCGTCATTGCCAAGCGGTGCAGCCTCAACCAAATGCGAGGACAGTGAAGCATAAATGCAGCAATCAGGCTGCGAATTTCAGCAGCCTGTTAGGGGGATCAGGCTTCAGTCGCGCGCTCAGCTCCGCTGCCGGCGCAGGAATGCCGGAATTTCCAAGCTCATTTCATCCTGTTGCGATGGGCGTGCCGCATCCAGACGTGGTGCAGGTGCTGCCACCGGTTCCATGCGCGGTGCTTGCGCTACTTCCTGCCGAAAACTTTGCGGTTCAGCCTGGGGCGGCAGGTTGCGCTTCATCATGCCGCCCATACCCGTCACCTTGCCGAAAAGCCCGCGCAACCCCGCCGACCGCGGCGCATCTGGGGTCAACTGCGGCTCAACCGGTTCGCTGACCGGCACACGAAGTTGTGGCGCTTCTGGCAGAGGCGCAGGTGCCGGCGCCAGCATCACAGGCGGCTCCGCAACCGGCGCTGACTCCGGTTCAAAGACCGGCGCCGTTTCCACAATGGCCGGGCGCATTGCCGGTGACGCCTGCGCTGCGCGCCGCATGAAGGGCAGACCTGGCCCCCCGGCTGGCGCCGTGCCAATGGTCTGGTTGGCAACAGCATTGAGCGGTTGCACCCCACCGCCGCCCATCGCCACCAGCTTCGGTTTTTCTGCTTCCCTGAACTGGGCTGCATCAATGCCGGTTGCCACCACGGAAACACGCACGCGGCCATTCATGGACTCGTCAACCGAGGTACCGAAAATGATGTTCGCATCCTCATCCACTTCTTCGCGGATACGATTGGCAGCGCCATCCACTTCGAACAACGTCATGTCATAGCCGCCGGTGATGTTGATCAGCACACCCTTGGCGCCGCGCATGGAGATATCCTCCAGCAGCGGATTGCTGATGGCAGATTCTGCCGCACGGCGGGCACGATCTTCACCTTCCGCCTCACCGGTGCCCATCATGGCCTTGCCCATTTCGGCCATGACGGTGCGGATATCGGCGAAATCCAGATTGACCATGCCGGGATTGACCATCAAATCCGTCACGCCGCGCACGCCCATATAAAGCACATTATCGGCCATCTTGAACGCTTCCTGGAAGGTGGTGCGTTCGTTTGCTAAACGAAACAGGTTTTGGTTCGGGATGATGATCAGGGTATCCACGAATTGTTGCAATTCCTCGATCCCCTGATCCGCGGATTTGCGCCGCTTCGGCCCTTCAAAATCAAAAGGCTTTGTCACTACGCCAACTGTCAGGATGCCACGCTCACGCGCCATGCGTGCAATCACCGGCGCTGCCCCTGTGCCGGTACCGCCGCCCATGCCGGCGGTGATGAAGATCATGTGCACGCCTTCAATATGGCGGGCCAATTCCTCGGTCGCTTCTTCTGCGGCGGCACGACCGATTTCGGGCTTCGCGCCAGCGCCAAGGCCTTGCGTCAGATGCGGGCCAAGCTGCACGCGACGATCGGCGCGGGAATGGATCAGCGACTGCGCATCCGTATTCGCGACCAGAAATTCCACGCCATCAAGGCCCATGGAAATCATGTTGTTGACGGCATTGGTGCCGCCACCACCAACACCCACCACCGTAATCCGCGGCGTGAAATCCGTATGTTGATTTTGCGGAATCGTCAGGTTCAAGGTCATTGATTTTCCTCCTCACGCAGTGATGGGCAGCTTGGGTTGGCAGGGGCGGCGGAAGATTCGCGCATTACACACGATCCTTCAGCCAATGAATCAAACGACGAAACGCGCCGCCGGCCTTCACGGGGCCTGGCGCGATATCCAGAACAGGGCGGCCTTCACCGGCGCCCCACATCAAAAGTCCAACCGCGCCGGAAAAAGCGGGGCCAGAGGCTGCTTCGGCAAGGCCGCGCAAGGCGTGCGGGCGACCAAGGCGCACCTGACGATCAAGGATACGCGCAGCCATTTCGCGCACGCCAACAAGCTGCGACGCGCCGCCCGTCAGCACCACGCGCGCGCCGCCTTCTTTGCCAAGCCCGCTTTGATCCAGCTTGTCCTTCAGCAGTTCGAAGGTTTCTTCAAGCCTTGGCTTGATGATACCAACCACCATGGCGCGGGGAATGCGTGCGATATGATGTTCATCTTCGCCCAATAGCGGCACGGGCAGATATTCGCGTTCATCATCCGCACCGCCATGCACCGCGCCATGCAGCGTTTTCATCCGTTCCGCATGCGCAACCGGGGTGGACAGGATGGTCGCCAGATCATTTGTCACCTGCCCGCCGCCCACCGGAATTTGCGCGGTATGCACCAGATGCCCTTCGCTGAAGACCGCAAGGCTTGTGGTGCCGCCGCCCATATCAATTACCGTGACGCCAAGCTGCTTTTCATCTTCGACCAACGTCGCAAGCCCAGCCGTGAGCGGGGCGGAGACCAATTCCTCCACTTCCAGATCACACCGCATCAGGCAGGCACCAAGATTGCGGAGCGATGCCTCAGCCGCCGAGACCATATGCAGCCGCGCGCCGAGCACATCACAGATCATGCCACGAGGATCATCAGCGCCTGGCGTGGCATCCACCGTGAAGCCAAGCGGAATCGCATGGACGGTTTCGCGGCCTTCTTCGGCGGTGCGCCGGCGCCCATCGTGCAAAATGGCGCGCAGATCAGCCTCGGTTACTGCACGGCCACCAATATCCCATTGCAGATGCAATTGCCGACTATCTGGTTGGCCACAGGAAAGATTGACGATGGCGCCGGAAAGCCGAGTATCAGCCATTTCTTCGGCCTGGCCTACGGCGGCGCGAATGGCGCGTTCCGCTTCTTCCAGATCCACAATGGAACCACCCTTCACGCCGCGCCCGCGCTGCCAGCCAAAACCCAGCACGCGCGGGCTGCCATCGCTTTCGATGCGCGCAATCAGGCAGACCACTTTGGTGGAACCGATATCCAGCACACCAAAAACGCCACTACGCGCCTGGCGGCGACGCCGCGGCGGTGCGGCGGCAGGTTCAAAAGTGCCGGGCAGGCGGGTGAGCTGGTTCATCCGCGTTCCCTTCGCGCGACCGGGCGCGCCGGCTGGTTTTCAGGTGTTTCACGATTGGTGCGCACCACGAGCCGATCGGGCAGGCGAAGATCAATCGCGGCCAAGGGCCGATCCAAAAGCTTCGCTTCCTGCTGCAATTCCGCCAGGCGCTTGATGGCAGCGCCTTCAGCGGCTTCGGGCAGCAGCACATCTGTGCCGCTATGCAGGCGGAGATTCCAGCGCCTTTCGCCGATGCGCACCATGGCCTGCACGCGTTCCGCGACCGCAGTTTCCGCAGCCAGCAGATCATAAAGCTGCGCGGCAGCACGATCCGCACCGGGGCCAACAATCAGCGGCAGCGGGCCGAATTGATCAAGCCCATCAGTCGCCACCGTCTTGCCTCCACGATCCACAATCACAAAGCGGCCCTGATTTTGCCAAATGGCGAAGGGACGGCGTTCTTCCAGGCGCAGCACAATCGTGCCGGGCAAATGGCGCTCCACATGGGCGCGCGCCACCCAGGGTATCGATTCCAGTCTTTGCCTTGCAGCCTCTGGCGAGAATTCCAGCATGGAATCGCCGCGCGAAACACCAAGCGCCTCGCGGATCAATGGTAGCGGCGTGTTCTGCCGACCATCCACGATCACCGCCTGCACCGTCATGCTGCGATCCGGCCCGATCATGGTGACCTGATCCAGCATGCGCCGTGCCTGACCTGCCGGGTCCACCATCGCGATGCCATAGGCAATGGCGCCAAAGCCGCAAAGGATCAGCGCGCCATAAAGCGCGGGCCGCGCAAAACGACGCGACCGACGGAGCGCGATGCGCAGCGCGGAAGGCCGGCCCTGTTCCTTCTTTTTCCGTGTTGATGTGGTGACCAAGCGTTCACGCGCCATAGCGAGCTTGCTCCACCATCCAGGCGCAAAGTGCAGGGAAGGACATGCCACAATGCGCCGCCTGTTCGGGCAACAGCGATGTGGGCGTCAGGCCGGGTTGTGTATTCACTTCAAGCAGGATCAGCCGGCCTGGCTCACCTTGCGTGTCATCGTAACGAAGATCCGTGCGCGAGGCGCCACGGCAGCCAAGCGCATGATGCGCGCGCAAGGCGATATCCATCGCCTCAGCATAAGCCTCAGGCGCCACGCGTGCGGGTAGGATATGGCGCGAACCGCCGGCAGCGTATTTGCTTTCGTAATCGTAGAATTGCCCGGCATCAGCGAGGATATCTGTCACCGCCAGTGCGCGATCACCCATCACACCCACGGTCAATTCGCGACCGGGGATGAAGCTTTCCACCATGATGGCATCGCCATGCGTCCAGGCCCGCGCAATGGCAGCGCGGCGATTGTCACCCTCCTGCAAAATGGTGACGCCAACAGAAGAACCTTCATTCACCGGCTTCACCACAAAGGGGCGCGGCAGCGGGTCCGCCGCTTCCAATTCGGCGCGCGTCACCACGCGATCTTCCGCAACCGGCAAGCCAGCCGCGCGAAACACGGCTTTCGCAGCCGCCTTATCCATCGCAAGCGCCGAGGCACGCAGACCCGAATGCGTATAAGGCAGGCCAAGCCAATCCAGCACGCCCTGGATGCAACCATCCTCACCAAAGCGCCCATGCAGCGCATTGAAGACAACATCGGGGCGCGGATCGCTCAGCGCTTGGATCACTGAGGCCAGATCATCGCCAACATCAATCGGCGTCACGGCAAAACCAGCTTCCTGCAAAGCGGCAATCACTTGCCGCCCGGAAGAAAGCGAAACCTCGCGTTCTGCGGAACGCCCGCCATAGAGAACAGCCACGCGCTTCTTCATGGCTGAGCCCTTCCGATGCGGCGGATTTCCCATTCCAGCGCAATGCCGGAATGCGCCAGCACACGCGCGCGCACTTCCTCACCCAGCGCTTCAATATCGGCCGCAGAAGCACCACCAAGATTGAGCAGGAAATTGCAGTGTTTTTCGCTGACCTGCGCCGCACCACGCGTCAGGCCACGGCACCCGGCGGCATCAATCAACTCCCAAGCCTTACGGTCGTCTGGTGGGTTCTTGAAAGTGGAACCGCCGGTGCGCGCGCGTACGGGCTGGGTTGCTTCCCGCGCTGTGCGAATTTCATGAAGCCGCTTGGCAATCGCCACCCTATCGCCTGGTGCGGCACGCAGCCTTGCGCGCACCACTACGCCACGCTTTGGCAATTCTGCGTGACGATAGGCGAAATGCAGCGCCGACGCATCCAGGCGCAGCAAGCCATCAGGTGTTGCGATTTCCACCCAATCCAGAGCATCCTTGATCTCAACGCCGTAAGCGCCGGCATTCATCGCGACCGCGCCGCCGATACTGCCGGGAATGCCGACCAGAAATTCAAGCCCACCAAGCCCCGCAGCCGCAGCGGTTTCCGCCACCGTCACATCAAGCGCAGCGGCGCCGGCAATGATGCCATCAGCTTCCACCACCACATCACCAAAACCACGCGCAAGCCGGAGCACCACGCCTGCAATGCCACCATCACGAATAATCAGATTGGAAGCGGCACCCAATACCGTCAGCGGCATATCGGCGGGCATGTCGCGCAGCAACAACAACAGATCATCCAAATCCGCAGGCCTCACCAGCACATCCGCTGCGCCACCCACGCGAAACCATGTCGCGGAGCCAAGTGGTGCATCGCGTTCCACGCGACCGCGCAAGGGTGGCAGCACGGCCTGGCTGATGGGCTGGGGCATCATTTCATCGCCCCCGCCAAACGCCCACGCGCGCGCGCCTGCAATTCCGTCAATTGCGCGGGCAGCGCATGCGCCCAATTGGTGATGCTGCCCGCGCCGAGGCAGACAACATAATCACCAGGCCGCGCAATGGCGTGAATCATCTCGGCCAGGCTGTCAGGCCCGGGCAGCGGCACCACGGAACGATGCCCGCGCGCGCGAAGCCCCTCCACCAGCGCGTCCTTGTCCACGCCTTCCATCGGCGCCTCGCCAGCGGCGTAGACATCGGCAACAATCACCGTGCCTGCATCATTCATGCAGGCGCAGAATTCCTCAAACAGGGATGCAAGCCGCGTGTAGCGATGCGGCTGCACCACCGCAATCACATCACGCGCGCCCGCCTGCCGCGCAGCCTTTAGTACCGCAGCGATTTCCACCGGGTGATGGCCGTAATCGTCAATCACCGTGACGCCGCCCGCTTCGCCAGTGCGCGTGAAGCGCCGTTTCACACCCTTGAAGCCGGCAAGCGCACTGCGAATAGTGGCCTCATCCACGCCCATTTCAGCGGCAATGGCAACGGCAGCCAGCGCATTCTGCACATTATGCTGGCCCAGCATCGGCAGGCGGAAGGGCTTCATGTTGCGCACGCGCCCACTCAGCCGATCCGTCACGGTCACTTCAAACGTGGCGCCCATGCGGTCCGTGATCACACGATCCGCACGCACATCGGCTTGCGGCGAAAAGCCGTAAGTGACGATGCGCCGATCGGAAAGGCGCGGAATCATTGCCTGTACTTCGGGATGATCAATGCAAAGCACCGCAAAACCGTAGAAGGGAATATTGCCGACGAATTGGGCATAGCCTTCCTTCATCGCTTCTTCCGTGCCCCAATGGTCCAGATGTTCCGGGTCCATATTCGTGACCACGGCAACAACGGCAGGCAGCTTCAGGAAGGACCCATCACTTTCATCGGCTTCCACCACCATCCATTCGCCACTGCCCATGCGCGTATTGGTGCCATAGGCATTGATGATGCCGCCATTGATCACCGTTGGATCAAGCCGTGCCGCTTCCAACACAGCAGCAACCAAGCTTGTCGTTGTTGTCTTGCCATGCGTACCACCAATGGCGATGGACCATTTGAGGCGCATGAGCTCGGCCAGCATTTCCGCCCGGCGTACAATCGGGATCAGGCGCTGCCGCGCTGCCGCCACTTCCGGATTGTCGCGCTTGACGGCGGTGGACACCACCAGCACCTGCGCATTGCCCAGATTGGCCGCGTCATGGCCGATCATCACTGGAATGCCAGCAGCGCGCAGCCGCGCCACATTGGCGCCTTCCGCAACATCGCTGCCCTGCACCTGATAGCCGAGGGTGTGCAAGACCTCGGCAATGCCAGACATGCCAATACCGCCAATGCCAACGAAGTGAATGGCGCCGATGGAGATGGGGAGCGCGCGCATCAGCCAACCCTCACCAGATCGCGCCGCGCCAGCGCCATGACACGATCCGCAAGCTCCCGCGCCGCATGGGGGCGCGCCAAAGCAGCTGCCGCAGCAGCAGCACACGCCATGCGCGCCGGGAAATTCAGGAAGGACGCCAAGGCATCAGCAAGCATCTGCGGCGTGAAGGCGGTTTGCGCGAAAACCTGCGCCGCATCCGCCGCCGCCAAAGCGCGCGCATTCGCGGTTTGATGGTCATCAATCGCGGATGGCAGCGGCACCAGAATGGAAGGCCGACCGGCGCAGGCAATCTCGGCCACGGTTGAAGCGCCGGCACGCCCAATCACCAGATGCGCGGTAGCGAGCCGCCCAGCCACATCAGGAAAGAACGGCGCCAAATCCGCAGGCACGCCTGCGGCTTCATAGGCGTCCCGTGTGCGTGCCAAATCCTCAGAGCGGCATTGTTGCGTCACCAGTAGCCGCGCGCGCAAAGCCTCCGGCAATGCGCTGATCGCCGCCGGCACCACATCGGCAAAAATGCGCGCACCGAGCGATCCACCAAGCACCAACACACGCAACGCCGCACCTTCTGCCGGCAAAGGATAGGGCTGCCCCGCCAAGGCTGCGAGTGCAGGCCGCACCGGATTACCAACAACCGCGCTTGCGGTGCCTGCCGGCACCATCGCCGTATCGGTATAGGAACACGCCAGCAAATCAGCGCCGCGCGCCATCAGCCGATTGGCGCGGCCCAGCACGGCATTCTGTTCATGTAGGATAAGTGCAGGGCGCCGCGATGCGCGCATCAGGCGCGCCGCAGCCAAGGGCGGGAAGGAAGGATAGCCACCGAAACCGACAATCGCACTCGGCGACAAATCACTAATATGCCGGCGCGCCTGAAGCATGCCCATGAACAGCGCCGAGGCACCACGCAGCGCCTGCCGCAAGCCACGCCCGGAAAGGCCCGCCCCTTGCAGCACAAAGCGTTCGGCATTCGCAAAAACCGGGCTGTCATAAGCCGCCGAACGCGCATCGGTCATCAACGCCACACGCTCGCCACGCCGCAGCAATTCCGCCGCCAAAGCCTCGGCGGGGAAAAGATGCCCGCCCGTGCCACCTGCGGCGATGATGATGGGCTGCACCATGGGGCCCCTCACCGCGCGCCACCCGCGGCCAGCGCGCCATGCGACAAGCCCGTGCTGGCCGCGCGATCACTAAGGCGCTTGCGGGTGAGTGCCAAAAGCATCCCCATGCCAAGCGCGATGGCGAGCACAGAAGACCCGCCATAGGAAACGAAAGGCAGCGTCATGCCCTTGGTCGGGATCAGATGCAGCGTGGACGCCATGTTCACGAAAGCCTGCAAGCCGAATTGCGTCAGCAGGCCGGCCGCCGCCAGCACCACAAAAAAATCAGTCTCTGCCAAAAGTCTCATCAATCCGCGCAGCACGATGAAAGTGAAAAGCGCCAGGATGACGAGGCAGACTACCATGCCGAATTCCTCGCCCGCCACAGCAAAGACAAAATCGGCATGCGCATCAGGCAGCACATTCTTGACGCGCCCTTCACCCGGCCCGCGCCCCAAAAGCCCGCCATTGGCGAAGGCTTCCATGGCGACACTCACCTGATAGGAATCGCCTGAGCTTGGATCAAGAAAGCGATGCACGCGGGATTGCACATGCGGAAAGAGCAGATAAGCAAGAACACCAACCCCAGCGCCAAGCACGGCAAGCCCGCCCACAATAAAGAAATTCAAGCCAGCGACCACAAATTGCGCGAATAGCACGGCCGTCATGACCAACAGCATGCCGATATCGGGCTGGCTTTTCATGATCACGGCAATCACCGCAAACAGGCCAATCGCGATGGCGCGTCCCCAGACGCGCGAACCGGGCGCCATGCCCTCCGCGATCAACCAAGCGGCCACCACAGCAAAGAAGGGCTTCAGAAATTCCGATGGCTGCAAGGAAAGTCCAGGAATGGGCAGCCAGCGCCGGGCCCCCTTGATTTCAACACCCACCACAAGTGTCGCCGCCGTCAGCACCAAAGCGCTGGCACAACCAAGCAAGGCAAAGCGCCGCACTCCACGGGGCGAGAGCAGTGAAACCACCACCATCACCGCCGCCGCCAAACCGAGATAAAAAACCTGCTTCAGAAAAAACATATGGCGCGATGATGCGCCGATACGCTCGGCCACCGCTGGAGATGCGGCCAACATCATCACATAGCCAAAGGCAATCAGCACCATAAGGGCCGCTAGTGTCCAGCGATCCACTGTCCACCACCAGCGCCCAAGAATCGAATTATCCGTGCGGGAGAGTGCCATCAGCTTGCTCTCCTCTGCTGACCCACGACCAGGGCCTGCGCCAGTTCACGAAAACGATCACCACGCGCATCAAAGCCGGAGAATTGATCGAAAGAAGCCGCAGCAGGGGACAACAACACCACCGGTGCGGCACCGGCGAAGGCCGCCTGCGCCGCAGCCGGCACAGCCGCTTCCAGCGTTCCAATGATTTCATGCGCTACGCCCGCTTCGCGCAACGTGGCTGCCATAGCGGACGCATCCCGCCCGATCAAAAACGCCTTGGCGATGCTCGGGAAAAAGGGCGCTAGCGGCGCAATGCCGCCTTCCTTCGCAATCCCGCCCGCAATCCAAACGACGCGGTCATAGGAAGCGAGTGCGCGGGCCGCGCTATCCGCATTGGTCGCCTTGCTGTCATTGACGAAGACAACGCCCTTGGCCTCGGCGACGATTTCCTGCCGATGCGGCAGGCCGGGATAGCTTGCAATGCCGCGCGCGATATCGGCGCGCGCAACCCCAAGCACCGTGCAGGCCGCCGCAGCCGCGGCGGCATTCTGTGCGTTATGCGCGCCGGGCAACGCCACTGCTTCGGCCAGATCAAAGATCGGCCCGCTATCATCGCGCAGCAACCGGGCTTCGGCCCAAACCCCGCCCGGCTGGGGCGCGCTACCCGAAATCGGCACCAGCCGCGCCGCCAAACCGGCACCCATTTGCGCGGTCAGGGCATCATCCTGACCCAGAACCGCGACATCACCCGCCCCTTGGCGCGCGAAGATTCGTGCCTTCGCAGCGGCATAGCCAGCCATGTTCCCATGGCGGTCCAAGTGATCTGGGCTGAGGTTTAACATAACAGCTACGTTGAAGCGCAGAGTTGCGATTCGCTCCAACATGTAAGACGACATTTCGAGGGTATAGACCCCCTCCGACCCCAAGATGTTGAGATCGAGCGCAGGGGGGCCCAGATTCCCCCCCACCTCACAGGCCATGCCGGCGCCGCACAGAATATGGTGGATCAGCGCCGTGGTGGTGGATTTGCCATTGGTGCCCGTCACGCCCACGAAGCGCGCCTTGGAATGGCTGGCCAGCACCGCGCGGTAGAGAAATTCCACGTCACAAAGGATCGGCGCCCCGGCAGCCTTGGCCGCGACCGCTGCGGGGTGGGGCTTCGGCAGTGCGTGCGGAATGCCTGGGGAAAGCAGCAGCACATCGGCGCGGAAGGGGCCGGCGGCCGGGTCTTGCAGCGTGAGGCCAGCTGCTTCCGCTGCCGCGCGGGCATCGGGCCTGTCATCCCAGGCGGTGACCTCGGCGCCCCAGGACGTCAGGCGCAGCGCCGCCGGCAGGCCAGCACGGCCAAGCCCCACCACGGCGATGCGCGCGCCGGGAAACGGCGTGAAGGGCGGGCTTGGCATGCTCATCTGATTTTCAGCGTCGAAAGTCCAACCAGCGCCAGGATCATGGCGATGATCCAGAAGCGGATCACAATGGTGGCCTCTGCCCACCCCTTTTTCTCAAAATGATGATGCAGCGGCGCCATCAGAAAGACGCGCCGACCAGTGCGCTTGAACCAAAACACCTGAATAATGACAGAAACCGTCTCGACTACAAAAAGCCCGCCCACAATCGCGAGCACGATTTCGTGCTTGGTAGCAACCGCAAGCCCGCCCAAAGCACCGCCGAGTGAAAGCGACCCGGTATCCCCCATGAACACTGCGGCAGGCGGCGCGTTGAACCACAGGAAGCCAAGTGCGGCCCCCACCAGGGCCGCGCAAAACACGGCAAGTTCACCCGTGCCGGGCACGTAATGCAGTTGCAAATAATCGGCGAAAACACGATTGCCGACCAGATAGGCAATCAGCGCAAAGACCGTCGCCGCGATCATCACCGGCACAATGGCGAGCCCATCCAACCCATCGGTCAGATTGACCGCATTGGAAGCGCCCATCATCACCAGCGCGGCCAATAGCGGAAACAAAATGCCAAGCGGCAGCAGCAATTCCTTGAAGATCGGGAAAGCGAGCTTGTCTGAAAGCGCGCCCGGCATCAGCCAGGTGATCCAGATGGCCGCAACAAGCCCCAAGCCCGCCTGCACCAGCAGCTTCATCCGGCTCGATACACCTTTGGTATTGCGCTTGGTGACCTTCAGCCAATCATCGGCAAAGCCTAGCGCGCCATAACCGCAGGTGATGAACAGCACGGCCCAAACAAAGCCATTGCGCAAATCCGCCCAAAGCAGCGTGGACCCCACCATGCCAAGCAGGATCAGCACGCCCCCCATGGTGGGTGTGCCTTTCTTTTCGATGATGTGTCGCGCCGGGCCATCCTCGCGGATTGGCTGTCCGCCGCGCTGAAAGCCGCGTAGCCAATTGATGATGGCAGAACCAAAAACCAGGCTGATCAGCAGCGCAGTCAGGCAGGCTGCACCGGCACGAAAGGTATGGTAGCGTGCCAGATTGGCCAGCGCATATTCATCAACAAAAGGCAGGAGAAGATTATAGATCACGAAACTTGCTCTCCTGCCGTCAATGCCTTGATGATCACGCCCATGCGCGAGCCGAGTGAGCCCTTCACCAGCACTGCATCACCGGGCTTGAGCGCGGCGCGCAATGCGGGGGCGAGGCTGGTTGAATCCGGGAAATGCCCGCCACGCTGCGCTGCCGGCAGGGCTTGAAACAAATGCGTTGAAAGCGGGCCGCAGCAGAAGACCAGATCGCACATCTTCTTGGCATTCTCTGCCAAGGCAGCATGTTGCGCCGGGCCTTCCGCACCCAATTCCAACATATCGCCAAAGGCGAAAATGCGTCGCGTTGCGGGTTGCGCGGCCAATACGGCAAGCCCAGCACGCACTGATGCGACCGAGGCATTGTAGCTATCATCAATCAGCAACGCCTCGCCACCCGCAACGGCGATGCGACGCAGCGCGCCTCGGCCGGCACCGGCGGTGAAATCAGCAAGGGCATGCGCAGCGGTGTCGGGTGCCAAGCCAAGCGCCTTGACCGCAGCCAGAACAGCGCAGGCATTCAGCGCGACATGGTGACCAGGTGTGCTGAGATGGAGCGATAGCCGCTGCCCGGCCAGCATGATTTCAGCGTCACCACCTACCGCTGAGGCCTGATAGAAGAGCAGCCGGGCATCGGCGCCTTCGGCTTCCCCATGCGTCATCACCTGCAACCCGGCATCACGGGCGCGCGCGGTCAATGCTGACAGAAACGCAGTATCGGCAGGCAGGATGGCGGTGCCCCCGGGCGCGATGCCGGCGATGATGTCGCCTTTCTCGGCGGCAATCGCCGCCTGGCTACCCAGATTGCCGATATGCGCCGTGCCGATTGAAGTGATGATACCGACATGAGGCCGGGCAAGGCGCGAGAGTGGTGCGATTTCGCCGCGATTATTCATGCCCATTTCAATGACGGCAAATTTCGCATCGCGCGGTAGGCGCGCGAGTGTCAGTGGCACGCCCCAATGATTATTATGTGACGCGGCGGAGGCATGGGTCGCGCCAAAAGCACCCAGCGCCACGCGCAGCATTTCCTTTGTGGTGGTCTTGCCAACACTGCCGGTGACGCCCACGACATGCGCGGCAGCGCGCGCGCGCCCGGCTGCACCAAGCGCGGTGAGGCCCGTGAGGGTATCGGCAACATGGAGCAGCTTTGCCGTATCCACCGCCCCTTGTGGCGTATGATCCACCATCGCAATCACCGCACCACGCGAGAGTGCATCCACTACAAATTCATGCCCATCGCGCTGATCGCGCAGCGCGATGAAGATATCGCCCCGCGCAATGCTGCGGCTGTCAATCGAAACGCCGGTCACAGTGATGTCAGCCGATAATGTCCCACCGGTCGCGGCGCGCAATTCAGCGCTGGTCCAAAGCGGCGTCATGGCGCGCCCCCCGCCAGCGTGCGGACCACGGCGACATCATCAAAGGGGTGAATCGTTCCGGCGATTTCCTGGCCGGTTTCATGCCCCTTGCCAGCAACGGCCAGCACATCGCCAGGGCCGAGCGCGCCCATGGCTTTGGCGATGGCTTCCTCTCTTGCGCCGGCATCAATTGCGTCTTGGCAACCGGCCATGACAGCGGCGCGGATGGTGGCTGGGTTTTCGCTGCGCGGATTATCATCGGTGATCCAAATGCGATCCGCTGCTTCGGCTGCTGCACGTCCCATCAAAGGGCGCTTGCCAGGGTCGCGATCTCCGCCCGCGCCGAAGACCACATGCAAGCGCCCCGCGACATGTGGGCGGAGTGCGGCCAGAAGCCGTGTCAGCGCATCCGGCGTATGTGCGTAATCCACATAAATCGCAGCACCATTGGGCAGCAACGCCGCGCGCTCCATACGCCCGCGCACACCCTGCAAACGGCCAAATGCGGCCAGCGCCACGTTTTCGGAAACGCCTGTTGCCAGCGCCAACATCAGCGCCAGTAGGGCGTTATCGGCCTGAAAGCGCCCAGGTAAAGGCAGCAATATTTCGTGTCGCGCCCCCGCGATGCGGAAAACAAGCTCCTGCCCTTCCGGCAAGGGCCGTGCCGTTTCCAGCGCCAGCGCATCACCACCCGCCCCAACCAGCCGCAGATCAAGCCCGCGTCGCGCGGCAATATCGCGCAGCGCGGTGAGTGTT
>Ga0169931_10004597_pt1 | contig 21394 bp, 18 predicted proteins | sample Kivu_15m_20L_FD_129675 | JGI IMG/M metagenome (GOLD analysis project Ga0169931, IMG submission 129675) | Freshwater microbial communities from Lake Kivu, Western Province, Rwanda to study Microbial Dark Matter (Phase II) - Kivu_15m_20L... | ecosystem: Environmental > Aquatic > Freshwater > Lake... | reverse complement strand
GACACTGATCAAAATGCTGAATGTAGAAAGCCTAATATCGGAATGGGATTAAAGGCTAAGGATGATTTCCCTGAAATTCAATTTTCTAAATCGGTTATAGTGGGAGATTCAATTTCGGATATGGAATTTGGTAAAAACTTAGGAATGAAAACTGTGTTTATTGGAGATAAGAGTAAATATGAGGAAGTTGGTTGTTTATTGAATTTTAATTCACTATTTGATTTTTATAAAAGCCAAATAATAGTATAAAATTATTAGTGTGGTCCAGACCGACGAGAGGTATTTATAAATAAACGTAAATCAGTAATACATTGATTTACAGTAATAAATAGATTAATATTTTTTTCTAGGTCGATTAAATAATAGTAAAAATAAAGGTGCTGGTGCGCAGTTTAGTGCGCAAAGTTGTATTAATTTCAATTATGCAAAAAAAAATTTTAATTACAGGCGGAGCTGGATTTATAGGCTCCAATTTAACAGAATATTTTTTAGGTAAAAATTATCAAATAGTTTGTTTAGATAATTTTTCTACAGGATATCATCGTAATATAGCTTCTTTTATCGAAAATCCTAATTATACTTTAATCGAAGGCGATATTAGGGAATTTATAGATTGCCAAAAAGCTGTTGAAGGAGTAGATTATGTTTTACATCAAGCGGCATTAGGCTCAGTTCCTCGATCAATTAACGACCCAATCACCACCAATGAAGTTAATGTATCGGGTTTTTTAAATATGCTTGTTGCTACTCGAGATGCTAAAGTTAAACGTTTTATCTATGCAGCAAGTTCCTCAACTTATGGAGATTCGGCAAGTCTGCCTAAGGTAGAAGAAGTTATTGGAAAGCCTCTATCACCTTATGCGATTACTAAGTATGTTAACGAACTTTATGCTGATGTATTCAGTAGAACATATGGTATTGAGACCATTGGTTTACGTTATTTTAATGTATTTGGACGAAGACAAAATCCCGAGGGTGCCTATGCGGCTGTTATACCATTATTTGTAAAACAATTTATGAACTATGAAAGCCCTGTTATCAATGGTGACGGAAATTATTCTAGGGATTTTACATATATTGATAATGTGATACAAATGAATGAGCTTGCAATGAATACTCAAAATCCTGAAGCTGTTAACACGGTTTATAATACTGCCTATGGCGATAGAACTACACTTACTCAGTTGGTGCAATTATTAAAAAATAATTTAACTATTCTTGACCCTAAGATAAAAAATGTTGAAGTAATACATGGGCCAAATAGAGCAGGGGATATACCACATTCTTTGGCTAGTATTGAAAAAGCAAAAAATAATTTAGGGTATAACCCTCAATTTTCAATTGAACAAGGTATTAGAGAAGCTGTTTCTTGGTACTTTCATAATTTAAAATAATCAAATTATATTTCATGAATAAAATAGCAGTTATTGGTTTAGGCTATGTAGGTTTACCGCTTGCACGTTTATTTGCAACTAAATATAATGTAGTAGGTTTTGATATTAATCAAACGCGAATTGAAGAACTACGTAAAGGGCATGATGCTACACTTGAAGTGGAGAATGAAATTTTACAAGCCGTTTTGAAATCAACCAATCAAAACAACGATAAAGGTCTTTATTGCTCCAATAATATATCAGATCTTAAACAATGTAATTATTATATAATTACTGTTCCTACACCAGTAGACAAAAATAACCGGCCTGATTTAACTCCTTTATACAGAGCAAGTGAAACTGTAGGTAAGGTATTGAAAAAAGGAGATACTGTAATATACGAATCTACCGTATATCCCGGCGCAACAGAAGAAGAATGTGTTCCTGTTTTAGAAAAAATTTCTGGATTACAATTCAATGTTGATTTTTTTGCTGGGTACTCACCAGAGCGGATTAATCCGGGGGACAAAGAACATACGGTAGAAAAGATTTTGAAAGTAACTTCTGGGTCAACACCAGAAATTGGCAAGAAAGTAGATGATTTATATAAAAGTGTGATTATTGCTGGAACACATTTAGCACCTTCAATTAAAGTTGCTGAAGCAGCGAAAGTGATTGAAAATTCTCAACGGGATATCAATATTGCTTTTGTAAACGAGTTAGCAAAAATATTTAAATTAATGAATATTGATACTCATGCAGTTTTAGAAGCTGCTGCTACTAAATGGAATTTCCTCCCTTTTAAACCAGGTTTAGTGGGTGGTCATTGTATTGGGGTGGATCCCTATTATTTAGCACAGAAAGCACAGGAATTGGGGTATCATCCAGAAATTATTTTGGCAGGAAGGCGTTTAAATGATGGTATAGGTAATTATATAGCTTCCGAAGTGGTAAAATTGATGATGCGTAAAGGTTTGAAAATCATTGATTCGAAAGTGTTGATTTTAGGATTCACATTTAAAGAGAATTGTCCAGATGTGCGAAATACTCGCGTTATAGATATTTATAATGAGTTAAAAAGCTTTGATATTAATGTTGATGTCTTTGATCCAAATGCAAGCCCAAGTGAGGTAAAGCATGAGTATGGGATTGAAATTTTTAGAGAAAAGCCCACAGGACAATATTCAGCAGTAATTCTAGCCGTTTCTCATAATGAGTTTTTAAATTTGGATATAAGATCTTTGGTAAAAAATGGAGTTTTATTCGATGTAAAAGGAATGCTTCCAAAAGATATTATTGATGCAAGATTTTAGAAAGACATTTGAAATCTTTCTAAAGAATGGAAAGAAATTCCCTTGTTTTAATAATCAGACAATATTTGATGCGGCTATAACCGCAGGTATTCCATTAGAGCATAGTTGTCTAGCTGCTAGGTGTCGGAGTTGCATTGTTAAAATCAAAGAAGGTACTGCTGTTGATAAAAATTTTGATTATGTCTTGTCTTTGGAAGATAAAGAAAGTAATTATACATTATCATGCAATGCTATCCCAACTTCAGACCTTATTTTAGATTTAGAGGATCTTGGAGAACGTAGAATTTTTGAAAAGAAAATTGTGCCAGCCAAAATAGAAGCAATTAACAAATTAAATGATTCTGTTATGCAGGTTACAATGAGACTACCCCCAAATTCGAATTTTGGTTATAACTCTGGGCAATATGTAAACATAATTAAGGGTCAAATCAAAAGAAGTTACTCAATTGCCAATGCATATCAATCAAATGGTTTTCTTACTTTTCTAATTAAGAAATATGAAAATGGTCTGATGAGTAGCTATTGGTTTGAAGAAGCTAGAATAAATGATTTATTACGAATTGAGGGACCTATAGGATCTTTTTTTCTTAGAGAAACTGAAATTGAAAACATTGTTTTTTTGGCGACAGGCACTGGCGTAGCTCCTATTAAAGCTATGTTAGAAAAAATTAATGAATCTGAAAAACATATATCAAAAAAATACTGGGTATTTGTTGGCGCCAGGTATGAGAAGGACTTATTTTTGAATTTGAATGAATTTAACGCTATATCAAATTTGACATATGTTCCGGTATTATCAAGAGGTTCAGAAGATTGGAATGGGGAAAGAGGATATGTTCAAGAAATACTAATTAAATATAATATTCCATTAACCAACGCTCAAGTGTATGCATGTGGTTCAAATGATATGATAGAATCAGCAAAAAAACTACTTATAGAAAAGGGATTGAACAATAAGAATTTTTTTTCCGATGCATTTCTAGCAACTAATTAATAAAAAAATGAAAGCAGTAATATTAGCAGGAGGATTAGGAACCCGCTTAAGCGAAGAAACCGTTTCTAAACCAAAACCAATGGTTGAAATAGGCGGCAAACCTATTTTGTGGCACATAATGAAAACTTATTCGTATTATGGAATAAATGAATTTATAATTTGTTGCGGTTACAAAGGTTATGTAATTAAGGAATATTTTCAGAATTATTTTTTACACCAATCAGATGTTACATTTGATATGAAGAGAAATAAAATGATTGTTCACAAAGAAAGAGCTGAACCCTGGACAATTACTTTAGTTGACACGGGAGACGATTCTATGACGGGTGGAAGACTTAAAAGAGTATCACAATATTTAGAAAATGAAAAAAGTTTTTGTTTTACTTATGGTGATGGCTTAGCAGATGTCAATATAACAGAATTAATTAACTTTCATAATGCGCATGGTAAAGATGCTACTTTAACCGCTACATATCCTCCAGGTAGATTTGGAGCCTTGGAAATTGTTAATAATGAAGTAAGACAATTTCAAGAGAAGCCAAGAGGTGATGGAGCATTAATTAACGGGGGGTATTTTGTATTATCCCCGAAAGTTTTTGAAAGAATAAAACATGATTCAATAGTCTGGGAACAGGAGCCACTGATGGGATTAGCAAAAGATAATCAACTTATGGCATTCAAGCATGATGGTTTTTGGCAACCTATGGATACCTTAAGAGACAAATTGTATTTAGAAGAATTGTTAGATCAAAACAAAGCACCATGGAAGATATGGGAAGATTAAAAGGAAATGTTAATCCTTCGTTTTGGAAGGGTAAAAAAGTATTTTTGACTGGGCATACTGGTTTTAAAGGAAGCTGGTTGTCATTATGGTTACAACATATGGGAGCCATTGTTAAAGGATATTCTTTAGAACCCAACACAACTCCCAACCTATTTACCGAAGCTAAAGTGGGGCATAATATGGATTCTGAGATTGGAGACATTACCGATTTGAATCATATTACCGAGTCTATGATGGCATTCAATCCAGAGATTTTAATACATATGGCAGCACAACCTTTGGTGAGACTATCTTATCAAAACCCTGTTTTAACCTACGCAACTAATGTCATGGGAACAGTGAATGTATTAGAAGCTGCTAGAAAGTGTCCTAAATTAAAAGCAATAGTTTCTGTTACTACGGATAAATGTTATGAAAATAAAGAATGGGCATGGGGCTATCGAGAAAACGAATCTATGGGAGGCCATGATCCATATAGTAACAGTAAAGGTTGTTCGGAATTAGTAATATCTGCTTATCGAAATTCATTTTTTAATAACACTAATTCTGCTGGTTTAGCTTCAGCTAGAGCAGGGAACGTTATTGGTGGTGGTGATTGGTCAAATGATCGCTTAATTCCAGATATTCTGAAAGCTTTTGAAAAAAATGAACCTGTAATCGTGAGAAATCCCCTTGCAACACGTCCATGGCAACATGTATTGGAGCCGCTTTCAGGTTACTTGGTATTGGCTCAGCATTTATTTGAATATGGAAGTGATTTTGCTGAGGGTTGGAATTTTGGACCTAAGGACGAAGATTGTAAACCAGTAAGTTGGATTTTAGAAAAAATGGTGTCCCATTGGGGAAAAGGTGCTTATTGGGAATTAGATAAAAATATCAATCCGCATGAGGCAGGGTATTTAAAATTAGATTGCTCCAAAGCAGCCACGCGACTGAATTGGTATCCACAATGGAATTTAGAATATACGCTAGAAAGTATTATTGACTGGCACCAACATTATCTTTCTGGAAAAAATACTCAAGAAAAATGTTTAGAAGAAATAGCAAAATATAAAAATTAATAAAATGAGCAAGACATTAGAAAGATTAAGAGCAGAGATTGCCACTTTAGTTAGCGCATACGCAAAAGAACAATATAAGACAAAACCATTTATTCCAGGCGAGACTGTAGTTCCACCTTCAGGAAAATTATTAGGTGAAGAAGAATTACAAAATATGGTTTCAGCTTCTTTAGATGGTTGGTTAACTACAGGAAGGTTTAATGCCGAATTTGAGAAAAAGTTAGCAGCTTTTTTAGGTGTAAAGTATTGTTTGTCAGTAAACTCAGGTTCTTCTGCAAACTTGGTTGCTTTTAGTACTATCACTTCACCAAAGTTAGGTGACAGAGCTGTTAAGAAAGGTGATGAAGTAATTGGTGTGGCAGCAGGTTTTCCGACAACTGTAAATCCAATTATTCAGTTTGGTGCAATTCCTGTTTTTGTTGATATTGACATCAAAACACACAACGTTAATGTAGATTTGATAGAGGATGCAATAACTCCTAAAACCAAGGCAATCATGTTAGCACATGCATTAGGGAATCCTTATAATGTAGCTAGAGTAAAAGAATTGTGTGACAAACATAATTTATGGTTGATTGAAGATACTTGTGATGCATTAGGAGCAGAATACAATGGTCAAAAATGCGGTACTTTTGGTGACATAGGAACATTAAGTTTTTATCCAGCACATCACATGACCATGGGAGAAGGTGGCGCGGTATTTATGAATAATCCTGAACTGAAGGTGATTGCTGAATCATATAGGGATTGGGGTAGAGACTGCTATTGTGCTCCAGGTTGTGATAATACATGTGGGTGCCGTTTCGAACAAAAACACGGCGATTTGCCTTTTGGCTATGATCACAAGTATGTATACTCGCATTCTGGTTATAACTTAAAAATTACCGATATGCAAGCGGCTTGTGGTTTGGCACAATTAGGTAAATTAGACTTTTTTATTCAACGCAGAAGGGAAAACTACACCTATTTAAGAAAGCGTTTAGAAAGCTTGACCCAATATTTAGAGCTTCCTGATCCAACTCCAAATAGTAATCCTTCCTGGTTTGGATTTCCTATTACTTTAAAAGATGATGTAGAAGTAACAAGAGTAGAGTTAACTCGATTTTTAGACGATTATAAAATAGGTTCTCGTTTATTATTTGCAGGGAACTTACTTAAGCAACCTTATTTTAAGAACGTGGAATATCGTGTTTCAGGTGATTTACTAAATACAGATAAATCTATGAATGACACTTTTTGGATTGGTGTCCAACCTTCTTTAGATACCGAGCAATTAGAATATGTATGCACTAAACTCGAGGAGTTTTTTGGAATTGGATTCTAAAGTTAAAAAAATGCTGAATTAATGATCAATTATCTAATTACTAAAATTTAATAAAATCAAAAAAATGAACCTAAACATTTTCAAAGAGACATGCAGAAGTGAATTCGACTTCTTAAAAAATCCTAGTAGTATTTCTAATTTATTGGCATCACATATCAAAATAGTGAATGGAGGATATTTACTTCCTTTATCTTTGCTCCATTTAGAGAATGAAGAAATTGTCAATAAATTATGGAATTGGCGTGAGCAGCATTCTTATGCATACCCTTCAAGAAGTAAAACCGATGTAGAGAGCACAAAAAAATGGATTAAAAAAGCAATCATAGATAATCCAGATAGAATCCTTTTTTTAATTTATGATGAAAACCAAAAATTTGTTGGTCATGCAGGTTTCGCCGATGCATCAAATTCAAATTGTGAGCTTGAGTTTGATAATATTTTAAGAGGAGATGTAAGTTCACGAAAAGGTTTAATGTATGATGTAATGACAACTTTAGAATCATGGGCTAGGTCGGTTTTATTTCCTAATTCATTTTATTTAAGAGTACTAGATAGCAACAAACATGCGGTTGATTTTTATAAAAAAATTGGATTTGTTGAAGATAGGAGGTATGGATTAGTAAAAGAAACATTAGAAAATGGTTACCGATTAATAGAATCAAATGATAATCATACAGAAAGCCAAATAGTTGACAGTTTTATTGTAATGAAGCCAGCAATTAAGAAAAATATTGGTGAAAAAATGATATTAACTGCCGGCCCTTCTATTGGTAGTCGAGAAAAAGTGTTTGCACTGGATGCAGCGACAAATGGTTGGAATAATGAATGGAGCAAATACTTGACTTTATTTGAGAAAAAATTTGCTGAGTATGTTGGTGTAAAATACGCAATTGCTACATCTTCATGTACAGGAGCTCTTCATATTTCATTGAACGCATTGGGAATTGGACCTGGAGATGAAGTTATAGTCCCAGAAGTAACTTGGGTCGCAACTGCAAATGCGGTAAGATTTGTTGGAGCGACTCCTGTTTTTGCTGATATTGATAAAAAGACATGGAATATTTCATCGGATTCTATTAAAAAACTTATTAACAATAATACCAAGGCGATTATTCCGGTTCATTTATATGGCAATCCTTGTGATATGGATGAAATAATGAAAATAGCTAAAGATTTTAATTTGTACGTTGTGGAAGATGCAGCACCTTCAATTGGTGCAGAATTTAAAGGAAAAAAAACGGGTTCGTTTGGAGATTTTGCTGCTTTTAGTTTTCAAGGTGCCAAGCTTGCTGTGACTGGGGAAGGTGGTATGATTTGTACAAATGATGATGAGTTATATAAAAAGGCTTACAGAATTTGGGATCAAGGAAGAATTCCTGGAACTTTTTGGATTGAAGAATTGGGCGTTAAATATAAAATGTCAAATATTCAAGCTGCATTAGGATTAGGCCAAATAATTAGGAATGATGCTATGGTTGAAGCAAAGAGGAGGATAAATAGTTGGTATAAAAGTAGATTAAATACTATTGAATGTATTGATTTTTGGGAAGAGGAACCTGAGAGTAAATGTATATATTGGATGACAAATATTAGGTTAAATGATAAAGCTGGAATATCTAGGGATGAGTTTTGCAAATTGTTGAAAGACAAAAATATAGATACTAGACCTGTATTTCCAGCTATAAGTCAATATCCATATTGGCCAAAAAAGCAGGATCCTCAACCTGTGGCTAATAAATTAGGAGTAACTGGTATAAATCTTCCAAGTGGAGTAGCGCTTTCTAAAGAAGAAATTGATTACATATGTGATAATATAATTGAGATTTTAGAAAAGAAAAAACTATAAAAGTATATTTCAAAATGATAAGTAAAGATTTTGCAATTAATATAAGAAAGCATATTTTGAGAATGGTTCATAATTCAGGAGGTTCTCATATTGCAAGTGCACTTTCTATTGTTGATATAATTTCAGTCTTGTACAGCGAAGTTTTAAAAGTTGATAATAAAAATCCTCAATGGAAGGAACGTGACAGGTTTATTTTAAGCAAAGGTCATGCTTGTACACCTATTTATGCAACCCTTGCAGAACTTGATTTTTTTTCACCTGCTGATTTAGAATTATATGGAAAAAATGATTCTATCTTAATGAATCACATAAGTCATAAAGTTCCTGGTGTAGAATTTTCAACAGGTGCTCTAGGACATGGTTTACCTTTTGGAGTCGGTAAAGCAAAAGCTGCAAAAATTTTAGGCCAAAATTGGAAGACTTTCGTACTTCTAAGTGACGGGGAATTAGATGAAGGTTCAAACTGGGAGGCTTTTATGTTTGCAGCACATCACAAATTAAATAATCTAATTGCGATTATTGATTACAATAAATTACAAAGTTTAGATTCAGTTGAAAATACGATGGGACTTGAACCTTTGGAGCAAAAATTTAAATCATTTGGATGGGATGTTTTTGAATTAGATGGGCATAATTATCTTCAACTTTCGAATACCTTATTAGATAGTAGTAATACCAATCCAAAAGTAATAATTGCTCATACAATAAAAGGTAAAGGGGTAAGCTTTATAGAGAATAAGGTTGAATGGCATTACAAAACTCCAAATGATGTAGAATTAGAACTTGCATTAAGTGAATTAAATTAGTTTTATATGAGAAATGCGTTTATAGAAGAATTAGTTATACTAGCTCGAAAAAATAAGAATATCGCTTTAGTTGTTGGTGATTTAGGCTATAAAGTAGTAGAGCCTTTTGCAGAAGAGTTCCCAGATAGATTTATTAATGCTGGCGTTGCAGAACAAAATATGACTGGCTTGGCCGCTGGAATGGCATCAGAAGGTTTCCATGTTTTTACATATTCGATTGCGAATTTTCCAACCTTTAGGTGTGCTGAACAAATAAGGAATGATGTGGATTATCATAATTTACCAGTGACTATTGTTACTGTTGGTGGTGGTTTATCATATGGTAATCTAGGCTATTCACATCATGCAATTCAAGATTATGCATTAATTAGAAGTATGCCTAATATGTTAATTGCTGCTCCTGGAGATCCAATGGAAACAAAGGCTTGTCTAAGATATTTAGTTGATAATCCTCAACCTTCTTATTTAAGGTTGGGTAAAGCTGGAGAACCAAATTTTCATAATGATGTTCCAACTGTAGAACCTGGGGTTTGGTTGAATGTATGTAGTGATGGTATGCAAGATAAATGTATTTTATCCACAGGAGCAACATTAGGTTTAGCCCATGAGTGGGCTAAACATGAGGATTTTAAAGGATACACAATTTGTTCAATGCCTCTATGGGGCATGAAATACAAAACACTTCAAGAAAAAATGTTATTAGGTTATAACTCAGTTATGACCATAGAAGATCATTTATTTGATGGTGGTTTTGGATCTTGGATGATTGAGTCTGTATATAGAAAAATTAATAATGAAATTACTTTGAATTGTAAAGCACTTTCTCATGAAGTTTGTGGTAAGGTGGGAAGTCAAATATATCTAAATAATTTAGGTGGAATATCACTTTAATTTATCTTATTAATTTGACTAAATAATTATTATTTATTTAATAGTTTAGTTTAAAGTAAGTTAAAATTAGAATTTAAAATCTGTTAAATTTTTATATTATATAATTTAATAAGTTTAAATCTTGAATCAATTCTCAGTTGAGTATATAAAACCAAAATACATAAATTTCTTCTATCTTTTTTACTAGACTTAAGTGAGTATTATTATTTCAATTTGTATCCCTACCTACAATCGAGGAAATTATCTGAATGCGTTATTGGAGAATTTATCCGAGTTAATGACTTTATATGGTGAATATATTGAAGTTTGTATATCTGATAATTCCTCTTCAGATTCAACTCTTGAGGTTATTGAAAATTGGAACTCTTTGTATTATATTAATTTTGTAAGGCAGGATTATAATACCGGTGCTAGTGAAAATATTAAAGAAGTAATAAAACTTGCGAATGGGAAATATACATTATTATTGGGCGATGATGATGGAATTGATATTGATCAATTTTGTCTTTTAATTCAGCAACTTAAATTTGAAGAAAGTTTTTTTTGGAATGTTGGTATCAATACGTTTAATAAATGTAATGATGACTTTTTAATTCATGATATAGGGACTTACAGTAAAAGTGACTTTAGCTCTGTCTTGGAAAGTAAAGGTATCATATATATGGGTTTTATTGGCAAGCATATAATTCCAACTTTTATTATTAAGAAAATATTAAATTTCGAAACCTCTGAAGTTCGACCTTGGCCACATTTGCACCTCTATTTTTCATCTTTCAATACTGTTCCTACAAGAATACTACCCTTTTCATTTTATAAACAGGCTGTCCTTGGCTCGCAATTATTTTGGGATTCAAAAGATGGGCTTAATATTATTCTTGATTTTCATAAAATATTCTCCTCTGATCATGTAGTTGAAAATTATGACCCCCTTAGAAAAAAAGAATTAACCAGATTTTATCTATTTTTTTCTTTTATAAAGTATTTTTTGACAGACAATATTAATTTCAGAAAAAATGCCGTTTATAATTATTGTAAGGTTTTAAAAATTGAAGACTACAATGAATTCAATATTATTTTGTTTCTTAACACTTTAAGGTTTCTTTCTTTTATTTCACCTGTTTTTGAGCCATTTTTAAAATATCTACCTGTTGTAAAGCGGTATAAAAAAAATCAATTAAATAGTTTGGAATTGTCCGGTTCTAAAAGAGGTATGTAAAATCCTACAAATGAAGTATTTTAAATTCATTGTTTCATCGTTTATTAGTAATGACACTTCATCTGTTTTTTTGTACAGATTGGGAACAGTATTATCTGGATTAGTAATCTTGTACATTGTAACTTTCTTAATGGAAATTAAGTACCAAGGTGCTTATTACTTGATTTTAAGTCTGGTAGGATTACAGTCTTTCGTTGATCTAGGGGTAATATCAGTTATGGCAAGTGTGATCTTGCGGGATTGGACCGAATTTAAGAATACTACTTCCTATCAAACTCGAGAAAATAAAATTTCAAAAATTAGAGGGTATGCTCATTTTTTTTTACCATGGTATTTGGCTCTCAGTCTTTTACTGTTATCGTTTTCAATAATTTATTCATTTAATTATAAGGGGGATAATCAATTATTTAAAATACTAATTTCAATATCATTTATTTCATCGTTAAGTTTTTTCCTGAATTTTTTTTGGTTATTTCTTGAAGGAATTGGAGATTATTTTAAATTATATTCATTTAGGCTAATTCAGTTAATGTTTACTACGATTTGTTTATATTTATTAATAATATATGATTTTGGTTTATATTCATTTTTATATTTTTATTATTTAATTTTTTTTTCAAGTCTAATTTTTATTGTTTTCAGATGGCAGACCTTTAGTTTTTTGATATTAGGTGATAAAGTGAAGTTCCGGTATTTTACTGAAATTTTCCCTTTTCATTTTAAAATTTTTATACAATCCATTTTTGGTTATTTTACTTGGCAAGCAATGATACCACTATTCTATTCTAGATTAGGTCCAGTTTTCGCGGGTAAATTGGGTTTTACTGTTCAATTGGCTACATTAATTCTATCATTTTCAACTTTTTTAATTTATTCAAAATCTCCGGTTTATTCAAAATTATTGTACACTAAAGACTTTGACACTATTTGGAATTTATGGAAGAGAGATTTATGGATTTCGTACTTAACTTTTAGTTTACTTATTTTATTTTACCTTGTTTTGTATTTTTTTAATTTAACTTTATTAAGCTCAATTTTTGATCGCGGTTTATCCGTTTCAACTAGTCTTATAATTTTATTAATTCATTCTTTTCATATTTTCAATCAATCTATTGCAGTGCTTACACGTTTAAATAAAAATGAAATACTTTCTATTAGCGGTGTTTTGGTTCCAATTTTATCATATGCAATAGTATTTTTTAGTATCAATTTCGTTTCATTAGATATGATTTTTTGTTTGGTTTTCTTTTTAAATTTCTTATTTTTTATTTACAATTATTTAAGGTTTAGGGAATTTAAATTAACATATTTATCATATTAATAATCTCTTGATTGGCGATATCCTTTCATTTATGCTAAACTTATAATCAACGGTTTAAGTTTTTTATTAATATATATCTTTTATTGACTAAAATGATAATTATTTCATAAATGATATCTCAGTTATTCAGTAATTGTTTGTTTTAAATATCACTTTTAAAAGTTAGATTAATAGTAGTCACATCATCAAAAAAATCATTGGTATTTATAATTCTTACAAGAACATTGTTGCATTGAGACCAGTCTTTTTATTTTTTATTTTATCTTCTTTATTAACGAGAATTCTAGTTAGTCTAATTTTGTTAAACGGTAATTTAATTTTACCACCTTCTGATTCCACGGATTTTCATAATTTAGCTTCAGAGCTAAGTAAAAATTTCTCATGGGATAGTTTTACAGTTGGATGGATTTATTCGTATTGGTTGAGTATATTTTACGTTTTATTTGATGACTCTCGAATATTAGGTCTAGTACTATCTTGTTTAATTTGGTTCGTAAGTGCAATTTATTTTAAAAAAGTTTGTTTATTGATAGGGTTTAATAACAAACAGGTTTGGCTTTTTTTATTTTTATATTGTTTCTTGCCGTCATCTATTTTTTATGCAAGTGATACTTTGAGGGAGCCTTATCAAATGCTATTCACAATTTTAATAGTTTATTCTGGTATTAAATATTTAAGATTTCGAAAGTCATTTGATTATATTAAATTATCTCTTTCCTTATTTTGTCTATCCCTTCTTCATCATGTTTTCATCATTTTTGCATTTTTCATTTTATTCTATCTCGCATTAAGTAAATTTAGTTTAAAAAAGACTGTTTTTATGTTTTTTTTATTTTCTGGTTTATTAATCACATTTGGGTCTTTGTTTAATTCTTATTTTAATGATTCTTCTAATTTGTTCGATAATATTGAAAAATTTAATGAAATTGGAAGATCTTTTGAGGCTAATTCGACATACCCAATTTTATATAGTTCAAATAGTACAAGTGTAAGTTATTTCATTAGTCTCCTTTTCACATTTTTACAGTATTTACTTGAACCATTCCCTTGGCGGATTAAAAATGGCATGGATATAGTGGTTTTTGTTGAAAACATATTGCGATATATATTATTATTTTATGTTTTTAAAATTTTAATTGATTTTAAAAAAAGGAAAGCAATTGACATCGATTTGAGGTTCTTAATTTTTTGTTTTTTTGTTATTGAAATCTTATGGTCTATAGGCACAAATAATTGGGGTACAGCAATTCGTCATCATTTACCTGCTGTGGGTATTTCATTTCTCATATTGGGAAAAATCAAAACACTTAACCAATGAGGATACTATATGTAATTACTAGTCTTAATGTTGGTGGAGCTGAGATGTCTTTATTACGCTTATGCTCTAAGCTTTCTAAGATAAGAGATGCTGATATTAAAATTGTTACTTTAAAACAATCCGGAACGTTACTTAATGATTTTGAGTCATTAGGTATTTGTGTGATTAATTTAAATATTAATAGCGTTTTAAATATTCCTTCTGCTATTTACAAGTATTTGAGTATAATTCGAGATTTTAAACCTTCAATAGTTCATTCATGGATGTATTATGCTAATATTTTTGCAGGTTTATTATCATTTTTCTCAGCACCTGTAATTTGGTCATTACGATCAACACATAGTTCATTGAATAAAATATCAACGACTAATTTCATTAATTTAATTTCTTCTTTTTTTTCATATTTAATTCCTGCTGAAATTATTTGTGTTTCAGAATCTTCCAAAAAATCTCATTTGTCCCTAGGATACAACAGTAAAATTATGTCTGTTATCCCTAATGGTTATGATTTTAATGAAATTGATGCTTTTAATAATAATAATGTACCAATTGAAATAAAAAGAATTAAAGAAAGTGGGGCACTTATCGTTGTGTCTGTAGCGAGGTATGATCCTTTTAAAGACCATATTACTTTTTTAGAGGCAGCAGGGAAAATACTAGAACTTTATCATAATGTTTGTTTTATTTTAGTTGGTGAAGGTGTTGATGAGAATAATAATATTCTCACAAAAAAAATCAAGGATGTAACTCAAAAAGTTGATAAAATTCTATTAATGGGGTACAGGTCTGATATTAATACTATTTTATTAAATTCTGATATTTTTTGTTTGCACTCTATTTCAGAAGGATTTCCAAATAGTCTAGCTGAAGCCATGTGTTATGGTTTGCCTTGTGTCTCGACTAACGTTGGTGATGTTTCCTTAATGTTTGGTGACAAATTAACCAATAATATTGTCCCCATTAAGGATTCTGTTGAATTATTCAAAGTGCTTAGTTCTATTTTGAATTTATCTGCTAATGATCGATTTTTAATGGGTTTAGATTTTAAAAAACGAATTAAGGAGAGTTACGAAATTAATAATTTAATAAATAAAATGTACGAAAGTTATGAAAGAGCAAAATTTTGACACAAAAACAGTATTAGGTTTTGGGGATGAATGGGAAAGATTTGATCAATCAACGCTCAATCTAGTTGAACATCAAGAATTGTTTAATAGATATTTTTCTATTTTTCCTTGGCATTTAATTAATTCTAATTCAGTTGGTTTTGATATGGGTTGCGGTAGTGGACGTTGGGCTAAATTAGTAGCCCCATTAGTTGGAGAGCTTCACTGTATAGACCCAAGTAGCGCTATAGACATAGCAAAAAAAAACTTAGTAGAATTTGGTAATTGTATTTTTCATAACGAGTCAGTTGAAGAAGTCAATCTAGCTAATGAAAGTATGGATTTTGGTTATTCACTAGGAGTACTACATCATATTCCAAATACTCAGTCAGCACTAAATGATTGTGTTGATAAACTAAAGATTGGAGCACCATTTTTATTATACTTATATTATGCATTTGACAATAAACCTTTATGGTTTAGAATTTTATTTAAAATAAGTAATCCAATTAGATTAGTTGTTTCAAGATTACCTCATAGTATCCGTTATTTTGTAAGCCAAGTCATTGCAATATTTATTTATTTACCAGTTTCAAGATTAGCTTTATTTTTAGATAAAATAGGTGTAAACGTAGACAGAATTCCTCTAAGTGCCTACAGGAATTGTAGTTTTTACACTATGAGAACTGATTCATTAGATCGGTTTGGTACTCAATTAGAGCAAAGATTTACAAAAATTGAAATTGAGAATATGATGAGAACTGCAGGTTTAACGGAAATAAAATTTAGTAACTCTGTCCCATTCTGGTGCGCAGTTGGAATAAAAAAATAATGTAATATGTGTGGAATAAATGGATTCTTAACTTCCGTTAATACAAATGAATTAGACTTTATCAAGGTACTTAATGATTGTACAGATAAAATAATTCATAGAGGTCCTGATTCAAATGGATTTTGGGTTGATAGTACGAAAGGAATTTACTTGGGGCATAGAAGGCTTTCAATTATAGATTTATCGCCAACTGGAGCTCAGCCAATGTCGTCAAATGGTGGTAGATATACTATTTGTTTAAATGGTGAGATTTATAATCATCTTGAACTGCGAAATGAATTGTCTCTATGTACTACTAATACTACTATTGTATGGAAGGGTAGTTCAGACACTGAAACGCTAATTAATTGTTTTGAATTTTGGGGTATTGAAGCTACTTTAAAAAAAACAACAGGTATGTTTGCTTTTGCCCTTTGGGATAGTTTTACAGATGAACTAACAATTGGCCGTGATAGATTTGGGGAAAAACCATTGTATTATGGATGGCAAGAAAGCACATTTTTTTTTAGTTCTGAGTTAAAATCAATTAAATCAAATCCGCTTTTCAAATCTGAAATTGATCGAAATACTCTAGGTTTATATGTTAAATATGCATACGTTCCTGCACCTTATAGTATTTATAAGAATATTTATAAATTAACTCCAGGATCATTTCTCAAAGTTTCTTTGAACTCAAGAAATTCACAACCTTCAGTTTATTGGTCTTCTTTAGATAAGATGGCAGATGGTTATGAAAAACCTTTTAAAGGGAATAAAGATCAAGCGGTTGAGAAATTAAGTAATGTATTGTTAAATGCCGTCCAAAAGCAAATGATGGCTGATGTACCTTTAGGAGCTTTTTTATCAGGCGGAGTTGATTCATCCTTAATTGTTGCAATTATGCAATCTTTATCAGATAAGCCGATTAAAACTTATACAATAGGATTTGAGGAAGATAGTTTTAATGAAGCTAATCATGCTAAGAAAGTCGCAGAACATTTAGGCACTGATCATACCGAGTTATATGTAACTGAAAAGGATGTACTAGATGTTATACCACAATTACCTTTTTTTTATGATGAGCCATTCGCTGATTCATCTCAAATACCAACCTATTTAGTGTCAAAATTAGCTAGTGAATATGTTACTGTTTCACTTTCAGGTGATGCAGCTGATGAGTTGTTTGGTGGATATAACCGGTATTTATTAGCAAGTAACTTATGGAGCAAAATATCTTTCTTGCCTTTTGGTCTTAGACTTATTTTCTCTAAATTAATCACAAGTGTTAAACCTAATACTTATAATTCTCTATTCAAATATTTATCTTTTGGGACATTTAACCAAGGAAATATTGGAGATAAAATACACAAAGCCATGAGCATATTGCCTAGTTCTAATTACATGGAGCTTTATGATCGAATAATATCTTCTTGGTATAATCCTTCTAGCATTGTAATTGGAATAGAAGATTTATATTCGTTACACGGAGCTGCACCAAACCAAATTAGTAAATTTGATCCTATTTCTAAAATGATGGCAATGGATTTAATTACGTATTTGCCAGATGATATTTTATGTAAAGTGGATAGGGCTGCAATGGCAACTTCATTAGAAACTAGAGTGCCTTTTCTTGATCATAGCGTTATGCAATTCGCATGGAGTTTACCACTAGACCATAAAATATTTGGTAATAAATCAAAATGGGTTTTGAGGGAGATTTTATATAAATATGTACCTAAAAAGCTAATAGAACGGCCTAAAATGGGATTTGGTGTCCCGATTGACATTTGGTTGAGGGGTGAGTTAAGGGATTGGGCAGAAAAATTATTAAATGAAGATAGGCTGTTACAAGAAGGGTTTTTTAACCCTGGGCCAATTAGAAAAAAGTGGGAAGAGCATTTGTCAGGAAAAAGAAATTGGCAACACCAGCTATGGGTAATTTTAATGTTTCAATCATGGCTTGAAAAGAATAAATAAAGTGCTGTTTAATAAATTATATTTTTTTCTTTCAATTACTTTATTGGGAGTTAATTTTTTCGGGATTTCACTACCTCCAAAAACTACTGCTTCAACTGGAAATATTCCTGGTTATAATTTTCCGATCTATTCAAAAGATACATTAATTAATTTAATGAATGGCGAGCCAATAAAACATATTGATACCAGTTTTATATTTAATCTTAATGAAGTAGTATTTAAAACAATACCCCATGGAAGTCCTGCTGAATTAAAATTTCAAAACAATTGGGTCTTATATATTCTTTCATTTATTAAAGGCGATTCGTTTTTATTTACACAAAATTCAAAATATATTATTCTTGGAGATGCTGCCGTTTGTTCACAAAAAGCTAGATTAGTTAATGAAATAGCGAAGAAAAACAGAATCAAAGCACGTTTTATAACATTTACGGGACATGTCGTATCTGAAGTAAAAATTAATCAGGATTGGTATATTCTAGATCCTGATTTTGGAATTGTTTTACCTTTCGGTTTTTCTGATTTAAAATATTCTAAAAATCATAGTACAATTCGTACTAAACTTTTAATGCGAGGTTTTAAAAAATCTGCAATTGAAGATTATGTAGCTATTGTTTCAAATAATAAAATAAAAATACATAATGAATACGAAGCGCATGAACCAAAACTTTGGATGATAGAGAGAGTTACCACATTCCTTAGTTGGGTAATACCTACCATAGCATTATTATCATCAGCTTATAAGTTATTTTATTTTAAGTTGAAGATTTAATTTATATCAAAAGAAATCTTTTAAATAAGTTTAATTTTTGCCCATCATAGTTTTTTAGTGTAATGATAAATGCTTAATTTTTTTTAAAAATGTTTATAATAACTTGGAAAATTAAATTTTTTCTTTATTTCAAAAATTCTTCTTATTCAAATTCGCTTCACAAGTCATTTATTAGTATTATTTATTAATAAAACTTATTATAATATGAATATATTTTTAAATAAAATTTAAAAACTAATAGACAATATATTTTCTTATTAATTGTATTCATATGCTAAAATTGACTAAAAATCGAATTTTGTTTGTAACTAACGTAGATTGGTTTTTCATATCGCACAGACTTGTAATTGCAGAAGAAGCTCAAAAAAGAGGATTTGAAGTAATTGTTGCAGCTGAAGATACAGGTAGGTCTCAAGAAATAGTAGACAAAGGATTACAATTTATAAATTTATCTTTTTCACGTTCAGGCACTAACCCAATTAAAGAATTTAATACTTTAATGAAGTTTTTTAAAATTTATTACAATCTTAAGCCTGAAATAATTCATCACATTACTTTAAAACCAGTAATTTATGGTTCGATAATCGCTAAGTTGTTAAATATTAAAAGTGTTATAAATGCAGTTAGTGGATTGGGTTATAATTTTACTGAAGGTAGGATAAATTTGGTTTCCAAAATCATGTTGAGTCTTATGAAATATGGTTTCAGCAATAATTTATGTATTATTTTTCAAAATAAAGATGACTACAAAGAATTGTCTGACTTAAGTGTATTATCACCAAAAAATAAAATCTATTTTATAAAAGGGTCAGGTGTTAGTTTGCAAGAATTTTATCCAACTCCCTTACCTAGTTTTAATAGAATAAAAATAGTTTTACCTAGTAGAATGCTTTGGGATAAAGGTGTGAAAGAGTTTCATGGGGCAGCAGGTTTATTAAGAGCAAATTATTTTGATAAAATTCAATTTGTGTTGGCAGGTATGGCAGACGAAGATAATAAAGCTGGTGTATCAGTAAATTTGCTTAAACAATGGGAAATGGGTGATTATTTTAAGTGGGTGGGTCATCAAAAAGATATTTTTGAAGTTTATAAAAATTCTCATATCGTTGTCCTGCCTTCATACAGGGAAGGTATGCCCAAGACACTTATTGAAGCATGTGCAATGGGCAGAGCTATAATAACAACCGAAGCAATCGGTTGCAGGGAATGTGTTGATGAAGGTATAAATGGCCTAAAAGTACCAATTAAGGATGCGCAAAGCTTGGCCAAAGCAATTGAACTCTTAGTTAATAATCCGAATAAAATTATTGAAATGGGTATTTCGTCACGTGTAAAAGCGGAAAAGGAATTCGACATCAATTCTGTCATAAAAACTCATTTAGAGATATATAACCAATGTATATGATCTTTTTAACAGGTTCATCAGGTTTCGTTGGTACTTCAGTCCTCAATTACTTCGGAACAGAGAATACGCTTCAACATAAACGTGGTGATAATTTTAAAATTGATTCAGCATCAGTAGTCATCCATCTCGCTGGAAAAGCTCATGATTTTAAAAGAACATCTCATCCTGACCAATACTATCAAGTCAATACAGAACTAACCAAAAAAGTTTACGATGCCTTTCTTGCTTCTGAAGCGAAGGTATTTATTACACTCAGTTCAGTTAAAGCAGTTGCAGACCAATTTGAAGGAGAATTAACCGAGCAACATCATCCAAACCCTATTACCCATTATGGAAAAAGTAAGTTATTGGCTGAACAATATATCTTCTCAAAAGAAATACCAGAGGGTAAACGAGTGTATATTTTGAGGCCTTGTATGATTCATGGTCCGGGTAACAAAGGAAATTTGAATTTATTGTACAAACTCGTTTCAAAGAATATTCCTTGGCCTCTTGGTGCTTTTGAAAATAAACGTTCATTCTGTGGCATTGATAATTTAATGTTTATTTTTAATGAGCTTATCGAAAGGGAAGATATCCCATCAGGCATTTACAATGTTGCTGATGATGAACCACTTTCTACCAATGAATTAATAGGTCTAATAGCACAATCTCAAAATAGGAGTCCGAAGCTTTGGAATATTTCAAAGAAGTTTATAGAAGGTGTTGCATTCTTAGGGGATAAACTTCATTTACCTCTCAGTTCAGAACGATTACATAAATTAACTTCATCATATGTAGTTAGTAATGCCAAAATCAAAGCGGCAATAGGTAAACCCTTACCAGTGTCGAGTAGAGAAGGATTATTAAAGACATTTCAATCATTCAATAGTAAGTGACCCGTATTTTCGATATACTGTTTTCATTCATTGGTTTGGTACTTTTGAGTCCTATCCTAATGGTATTAATAATCGTTGGATATTTTGATACGGGTTCTCCCATCTTTCGACAAGAACGAGTAGGGAAGGATAAACAACCATTCCGTCTGATGAAGTTCCGTTCTATGCATGTCAATGCACCGTCAGTAGCGACCCATT
>Ga0169931_10004596_pt1 | contig 21396 bp, 6 predicted proteins | sample Kivu_15m_20L_FD_129675 | JGI IMG/M metagenome (GOLD analysis project Ga0169931, IMG submission 129675) | Freshwater microbial communities from Lake Kivu, Western Province, Rwanda to study Microbial Dark Matter (Phase II) - Kivu_15m_20L... | ecosystem: Environmental > Aquatic > Freshwater > Lake ... | reverse complement strand
TGGACTTTCCTCTGTAGCCGTTAAATGAGGTTTGATTTATGAGAGAAGCTTTAAGATCTAATAATCGGTTCATGAGTATTGGCGCTTCGGATTGAATATGTAAGATGTAAGCAAATGACGTAATAGTCTTAAAATCAATATGAAAAGTAACCCTAATAATAAACAGGCTTTTGATATAAAATCATATAGGATTAACTTATATTGAATCATGTTTTTATCTTTTTATTTGAATGAATTAATAATAGCAGCATTTGATTTTGAATATTAACTTGAAGTATTTATATTTGAGATATGTTTTCTTGTTGCTTACCGGCTGAGCAACCTTATTGTTACCAAATAAGAAATGTTAATTAAGAGGGCAAGGAATAAGTTAAAATAGTGAAGTCGTTAGCCGATGTTGATCAGTAGTTGCTCAATAACTAAAAAATTGGCATCACCAGACTCAAAACTACACATTTTTAGTAACTTAAAAATTCAACTAACAAACATTAATAGCAGTTTTATGACGAAGAATTCCCCCCCAAAGATCGCAGCCTGGGTGATATTGGAAAAAAGAATATCCAGTGGAAACGAATCTCATAAATAATACAGTAACCTGTTTTATTCGATGCAAAAATATAGCCAAAAGATGTCATTCATCACAATAAAGGTGAATGTTATGTCCTTTCATCGATAGCCGCTTTGGCTTAACATCCTCCACTTATCTAAAGAATTTTTTAAGGACAATCCTACAATTAAAAAGGCATCTATAAAGTCAATCTAAGACGTGATGGAGGTGTATAAGAAATAATTGTTGACGATTTTATACCAGTGTACCCCAGCAATAAACCTGTTTTTTGTCAGCCAAATGAAACTGGCTAATTTTGGGTTTTAATTCTTGAAAAAGCATTTGCAAAGATAAACGGAAGCTATGCTAATATATTGCGTAAAAAGTATTTTATTTGTAGAAGGAACACCAGGAGAAGTGTTTAAAGCCATTACATATTCTCCCTCTGAATCGATTATATTCGAACAAACGCAATAGGATTAAGAAAAAATCTGGTCGATTCTATCTTCAAACATAGAAGACAGATTGCCTAGTTGTGTCACTACTAGACCTGATGCAAGTTAAATTTTAGGCCTTAAAAGCTTCCATACATACACTTTTGTAAACATTTAATAATTAAGATTGCTGCAGCTTAAGTATCGCTTGACGATTCTACTACTTCAAGGCTAGTTCGCTTACGAGATCCCTGGGCTTAGGAAGGCTAGTATATTGGTTAGGCTAATCCAGGAGACGAGGATTTCTGGGCCAGGGTCATTTAGAACGAATAAAGAGATTTAATGACTGCTCCTGTGAAAGCAGGCGACTACGGTTTATTCACAATGACTTTTTCATAGTTAATGTAGTCCTTCGGACAGTATCATCACTGCATCGGCAATACGACTGGAAAATTTATTTCTCAAGAGTTCGATGTCAACGATACTGCAGCTGTTTTTGATGTTAAAATCAAACGTGACGGTTAATACACTTTCTAATTAAGTCAGCCCAGTCATCATCAGAATGATAGCAACGATCTAGAGGTATGTCGCTCAAGTATTTTGATCATCAAAGCCATCCAAGATTCTTAAAATTAACAAAGCTACGAGTACATCGACGGAGTGCTTAAAATGGATGAGCCAAACACCAGAATGACCCTATAACTTGAACAAGGAGACTACATTCTTTATGTAAAACTAGATCAGTGTGCTTCAAGCTATAAACCTGAGCTGGGATAATTTAGTATATCTTCAAAACATTACGCAGAGCTGATTCCTGCTGGAATTAAAAAATACCCAAACTTACTTAATCGTACCTTTTTGGCTAGAGGTCTACAACAAAAGAAGAAAGTACTGTAAGACGGAGCTGTTTGGGTGTCCTGGTAATTGTTGTTCAAAAAAGGAGGCTTAGCATATATAGCTGCTGGTGTTTAAAAATAAAGCAAAAGTGCCTTAGTAATAGAACTTGACTAGAAGTAAACTATTTTCTATTAAGCAAAATGAACGAATCCCATTTCTAGCTAGATTAGCCTTACAGAGGAAAAGGCCTGCAGTAAATCAAAGTACTTCCCGGCTAATAAATCATTATTTTAGCTAGAATCATCAATAACAATGTCAAAAATTTAAGGTTCCCTCCGCCCATGGATATCAGTCTTGAGAATATTTGATATAAAGTTATACTTCTCATTCTTTGAGTCTTTTTTGTTTATTTATTAAGAGTTAAATCGATTTTTATAGTAAAGTTGAGAACAATCGACTAAAGTTGAAGATGATAAAAACGCATGAAAAATCATTCATTTTTATTTTTGAAAGAAGTCCCTAGGTTTTAACTCTTTCTAAAGCGAACAAATGTTCTTTATCTTTGCGGAATAACTCCAAAGGCTTCACATGTATTTCGATGAAATCAATCTTCTGATAATTTTCGTCACAGATGATCGATATTCTGATTTTATTAGACACTTTAAAAGAGGTTTTGTTGGGTTGAGGTGTAAATCTTTGAACTAGACCTCCCTTTGATGAGCTCGTGGCGGGTAAATAATTATAAGAAAGCTTGGTGATAAGTAAACCCTTAAATACTATTCACAACTGAAGTACTTTTACAAGCAAGAAATATATAAAATTGTCATCAGTAGGTAATCCTTTCCTTAAAAGGAATTTGATGAAACGGGTACTTTTTGATGACCTGAAAAACTACCCATCGTTAACTGACCTTTAATTCATAATTAAATCAATAAAGTATTCTTAAAAAGCGCAGATGCTTAGCAGAAACTGAGTTTCTCACTCTTTTTAAGATAATCGACTCGTAAATAATTTTTTGAAAAGAAAAATTCTTAATCATTGTATTGTCACATAAAACTCCTTATTGTTCGATGCCCAAATATTTTTATCTCTATCTTATTTTTTGACTCGATATGATGTGATTCTTAACCATTTATAGTACTGTGCAGACTTCTACTGATAGTGTTTAATTCGCCACATCTAAATGGTTTATTGCCTTTTTTACGATGTAAAATTCGATTCCCTGTGTCATTAGAAGAATCTTTTATTTATAAAGAAAAATACCTTACCGGAGTAGAGCTGATAACTGGCAGTTTCATTTATTGTATTTAGCTTTTATTTTTGAGAGTTTTTGGTTATTTTTTACGAAATTGAATGGATTTTTCGGTTGAAAATTCAAGCTTTTTTTGCTTAAATTGAATATATCTCTTCTCGAACCAAGGCCCTAGTTGTTGTGGCGAATTATTGAGAAATTAATCTTGCGGAAAAAAGGTCTTTTTGAAAAAATTACTCGATGTTATCATCCTCCAAATAGCAATATATTATGCAAAAATAAACTCAAAAAATAAATGTAAATAAGATAAGATATAAGCTGATCTACTTTATCTTTAGAATAACTTATAATTAAGATGTTTGGACGCACAGGTTAACTTTATTACAAAATTTTCAGAATAGTCTTAGCCTTCACTCCTGTATCATTGTTATACCTTCCTTCTTTCTCGCGAAAAGTCATATACCGAATCGGCTACGTTTGCCTCATATCCTCTGTTATTGGCTATTTTAAACAGCCAGCAGTCTTAAGGGCCATAATTAGGCAAGCTGAGTCCTAAAAGAAGCAGTAGGAGCTAACAGTCACTGAAATGCTTTCTTCGATCGATTTGCAGCTAGGTAGCTACTCCCAAAATTATTTTGTAATCGTGGCTGCTGAAACAAAACTTTAAGAAAATCCTCAATAAATGCAGAGAACAGTCTTTGAGCTTAACAGCCAAATCAACAAAAAATTATAGATAAACGAAAATTACTTTTCAGACGTCAAATTTTTGTTCGTAGGATAATAACAAATATACGATCCACTTGCCTAAAATACTACTCTTATTGAGTTTTACAACAGGTAATCAGAAAACAGTCGCAAAAAGCCAGCCATATACGTGCTAGCCCGCTAAAGTGACGGTACTGAACACATGCTTAACTCGATTCCCCTGAAAGCCGACCTAGCATCGATTCTCAAGTTGATTTCCAAACACAGAGCTAGAGTTTTTGCCGCTTCTTTACAATTTTGATGCTCCATAGTTATATGAATATTAGTATATTTTGGTAATATTAATGAATCATTCAATCTAAAGACCTTTCTTTAGCTGCTAAAGTTACTATCTTCTGCTTTTTTAAAGCTCTTTCATCTTACGTTGCTTAATCTAAAGGCTTAAAAGAAGATCGTTGTAGAAATGTCTCTTTTGTTTTTGCTAAAGTTGAAGCTGTTAAGTTTCTTTCGTTAGATAAGTAAGTTCTGTTTAATAAAATTTTATTTCAGCTTACATTTGGCTCTTCTAAAAAGGAACCGATTCCTTGACTGAAGAATTCCCCAAAAATTATGAAATTTTCGGAGTATTAGTAGCATTTATTTATGAATAAATGAAATCAGCAGGAATTGGAGGCGTACTTTTAATTGTATTGATACCTATAGCTTTCTCTGAAAATGAGATATGTCTTAGTATCTTTTAATTTTTTTATTTAGTTTCATTTATTGTAGGATTTCCAGTCACTATTGAAAGTTTTTTAGAGCGCGATTTTGTTGAAGTTTTACACTCACTTACCAAACGCAATTTCTTTTTAGGAGTACAATAATTGGTACCATATCGATGGAAATCGCCTTAGGTAATATTTTTCTTTCTCAAATTATCAGCTGCGTACTTATAAATTTGCTAAAAAGTCTGCTTTTCTGTCATTTAAAAGGCAACCTAGTTCTCTCGAGAAGAGCTGGCTGCACTTCTGCAGCAATTTAGACCTTCGATAGGCTACTGAAACATGAATTTGCTAGGAGTAACCCTTCTCATGATGATAACTCTTAATATTAATAAAATATCAATATGAATCTACAGTCTCCTATCTCAAGAACTGCTCTAACATACTCTCTAGTTTGTTATCTATCGTGACTTTCTATTTTTTCAGCCATTACTTATCCTTAGCCGGCACTCGACCTAGTAGACGAGCAAAAAGTCCAGCTAACTATATTTTTATTTTGTCTGTAAGAATACCGCCTTGCCAAAGCTATTCTCTAAAATTTTATTTTACAATATAAGGCGGTTCTTGATTTTTTCGATTCTAAAGCTATTTGCATAGCTAATATATGCAGTCCTATGTTTAAAAGTTAGTGTAGCTTCGAGAAGCTACCGAAAAAGAACTTTCTTTATTGATGAGTTATGAACGAGCCTCAAGAGCCTCTTTTTTGAACTATTACATCGCCTTCAGTGACTATCTAACTCTCCGCTCCAACTCAACTGCCTATCGCTTCATAGTTTACAGCTCATGCACTAATCTTTCGTTTTAATCTTTCAATTTTTGTGGGTCTTCAGCTGAATTAGTTGTTGATTCTTAGGCATTTTGCCTACTATGGCTGAGCTCGGCCTCATGCTAGTTGAACTTTAGTTTGAGAAACTCTAATTCTTACTTGGTCTGCTACTAGCTTAGCAGATGTTACCTCAGCTACTGTAGATATTAATCTCTTTAGGCCATACATTTTTTCAACTCATGGTAAAGATCTTAGCTCATTTTGTAAAGATCATCACGTTCAGTAGTGACTGCTTCAAGTTGCTACTTAATTTTATCTATGGCGTCGCTTTCTTAAAAACTGGTTCTAGAAAGATTGCTGTTTTATTTTTTATCGAGTTTGGGAGTGTTTACAAGTTAGTCAAGTAGCTAGTAAGGAGACCCAGTATTTGACTTTTTGCGAGGAGAGTGCTAGTTTTCATTTTTAAAGGGTCCTTCTCTATGTATATTAATTTATCCGTTCAGAAACGCATTGGCGCTGAGTCCTTTTTCAAAAGGATGATGGGTAAGACTGATCAACGTGTGTTACTGAGTATAGTAAATTGGTATTGTAGCCATGGCTATTATTTAATCTTTGCTGCTTTACTGTTTCATGACCAGCATTATTTGCACCTTCGTGTGAAATGAACTACTTTGTTAGAGGTAAGTGTAGGGGAGCTGTTGTTAAAGTTTAGGACTAGAGGATGTCGGTTAAGGAGAGTATATTTATGAGTTTCAAGGGGCGGAGTAGGCGCTGAGAAGCGATGTTCTACATGAGTGTATTGCTACCAATACGAGCGAGCAGGACGTAGTCTGCTTAATGGTCTAGAAGGTCGGCACTGCATTCACTGATATTAATTTGGATTTGCCAGTTGTACATCATCGCATTATAAACTATTTAGTTTTATTTACAATATTCAATCAAATTTACTAACTTCTACTCAGTCTTTAGCCTATCATATCCTAGAAGCATTAGAAATGAGTTGTATAAATATATATCTATCTTTCTCGAGCATAATAGTAAATTGTAATTGTTGATCATGGAGAAAGATAGTGGTGAACTGCTCTCAGCACTCGAAGCTAAAGGTAATTTATTTGTCATCAAGTTACAGCAAAAGAACAGACTAATCTCCAGAACTTCCAGAAACAGATTCTGTAATAACTGCGGGTCATTCGAGAATCATTAGTCGCAGAATCAGCCAAATCCGAGCCCGTTGTCGCCAAGACTGATTAAAAAGACAATCGTATCGCTAAGCTTTAGGCCTAAAATCATCGTCTTAGCAACCGTATTAGCCACCTTGTTCGTAATTTGCGCGAGGCTAGAAAATGATCACCGATCTATATAATCTGTTATATGCTTTCTTTCACACAGCACTCCAAACCTAACGCTCATAACATACTTGAACCCAACTCCTAACCACTTGTCATCGGCAACCGCTAACAGCAACCTCCTCCTCTGCCCCAGAAAAAAATAGTTAGGGCTCACGGAGCAGCCAGCAAATATGGAGTAAGGAGTGGATCAGCCAAACAGTCAAGAGAAAAAATGCCCAAACCGATACAGGACAAAGGGCAGTGGATCGATGGAGGAAAGATTTAAACTTTCGACCGACAAATAGGCAAAAATGAACTAGCCAGTTAATAAAGACGGTTAAGGGCTGAAGCTAAGAAAAAGAAAATATAAGCAGTAGAAGAATTAGTACGCAACTAAAAAGGAATCAGGATGAAAACTATGGAGCTTCAGAGAGAATAAAGAGGGGAAATTTAAAGACTTAAAGGAATGATTGAAAAAGAAAAAGCTCAAAAAGAAAGAAGTTAAGAATAGTATAGACTCAAGCTAAAGGCTATGTAAGAAGAACGGAAACAGTTGGAACAGTTGGGTAGAAAAATCGAAGAAGAAGGAATTAGAAAGCAAAAATAATATAAAAAGTAAGCACAAATATTACTAAAAAATGAGTATCCTGAAGCAGACAAGCCGAGATGCAAGCAAGAAATTAGAACTGGCAGCAAACAAATGGAATTGACTCAAAGCTAAGTCAATCATGAGCTTCGACAAAAGCAACTAGAACTGCTGATGCAGCAACGAGAAAGAGCTATGCGCAACCAACACAACATAAACTACAATCCTACAGTCATTCCTTTGCTTTCCAGAGCCTCTTACAAAATCATTTCTACGCACATATCGACTCTTGTTTAACTTTTTCTTGACGATTTACTAGAATAGCAGGTCTATATGCTGGAGTAAATATAGCTTAAATAACAAAAAGTCAAAGCTGAAGAAAAAGATCGATAGTTACTCAGAGATTATTATGAAAATTTGAACGATTTTGTTTAAGAAGCAGAACGCATCGAAAACAGAGTTGGAAGATACACTGCTTTAAAATTTGATGATCTATACCATCCGCGTCACTATCCTACATAGTCTCAAAATCCTAACAAAATAAAATACTTTGAAGAAAGAGGCTGTTTGCTAGAAGGACTACACTCTGACATAGCAGAAGGAATTTAGTAAAGAAGAGATCGCTTTTTGCGTTATGTGAAAAACTTTGACTAATACAAAAAAGAGTACCTTGCTATGTTCGATCGTATCAAAGAAGAAATAATCGATTAGGCGATTGCTAAGCTGGCTGGAGAACTAGATAGGGGCAGTAGCGACTTTGTAGAATTAATTTTTCGAAAAGAATTTTAGTGATTTGAATCAATATTTTTTTGTTAAGAGTCTTAAACTGTTGTTATAAACCTAAATAAAGTAGTTATTATAGATAAAAATTATTGTATTGGGTTTCATGGCAAAGATCATTGTACTTAATCTTGAGGCTGCTCTTGTTTAGGCGCTTGATTAGGGTTAGGTTTATGGAATTTTTTCTTTTTACTCAGAGGATTGTTGTGGCTCATGTACTTTTTGAGCATCGATTAGATAGGATCCATGGCTGAATGATATGAATTTTACCTCTAAAAGGGTGAGCATAGGGACAGTTTGGACGTGTGCATTTTTCCCTGAAGCGACAGGCTTAGTGTTCGTAGAGACAGGCGTCACCGTAGCGACAATGAGGGAAGAAAGTACACTAAAATAATATAAAACTAATAATAAGCATCCATGCAGACCGCTTTTGTTTGTTTTTTAGAGAGAGCTTTATTTAATTTTATATTTTTTCTTTATTTTTGTATTTTTCTTTATTTAATGCTCTCTCTTTTTTTATGCGGCTGCATGGATAGAAATGTTTTTACTCTCTAACTAGGATGAAAATAGGGGCAGCTCTCAAAATTTTTACAAAAAGGATAATAACGACATTTTTGTTTACCCTCTTTCTGTAAGACATTCTTCAAACCTGCTTTCTCTTTTTTCTCAATTTCATCCTCCTCCTCAGCAAGCTATTGGCCTTAAACTGGCTAGGCCCCCTCGACCCCCTCAGCTCCTTGAGCAATAACTTCTTCTCCCTCTGACTTTTTCGCTTCCTCCTTCTCGGCAGCAGGCTTATCTGCCTTGTGCCTTTTTCTCGGGTTTTATCCTCGCTCCTTGCGCTCTTGCTAAGCTTCTTCCCTGAGTTTTTTGGTGCGATTAGCTGCGAATTAATTAATTTTTTATTGTTCAAGCTTTTTTTAATTTTTCTTTAAAGCTTCAGCAGCCTTGTGCTCCTCAGCCATTTTTCGCCACTATAGAACTTCTTCGGCTATAATATTGATGAGATGAGGATCCTCGATACCCGCTTCTATGTAGTCCTTTAGCTAATTCGAGTTGCCTTGACCGTTGAGATAGGTGTCAAAAAGCACCCTAAAGTACCTGAATAGATTGATACTTACTATTCCTTGTCTTTTTCAAAAGTCAGTTTATGCTTGGCTTCAAGAAGCTTGATAAACTTCTACACAATAAAGTAGGAGTTCTCTGTGGTCATTGATTTATAATAGATTTGAATGGATTAAATATGATTGTGATTATTTATAAATAATAGTAGCCCCTATTAGGTAAATAATCTGTAGAGTTTATCATTCTAAAATATCCTGAACTTCATCCATAAAGTGTAAAGCTGATCTAATCGAGCCATTTAGGGGATCATACGGAATCCTAAGAGCTCCAGAGCCTTCAGGTGAGTTGAAAGTAAATGTTACAACAAAAGATACAAGAGGCAGCGAGCCATGGTAGTCGAAAAAGCATCTATACGAGCCTAGATCGTCTTAACTTTGTGAAAGGAAAATCGCTTAGGGCTGAGCTAAAGGGTTGCTGACTTAAATTTTGAATATTTTGTAGAGTTATTCTGTTGTTCTTTTGACTGGAGGATAGATGACGAAATCAGTAACGATGCCAGGACTCGTAAAAACAGGACTGTAAGAGGTGGGTCGAAAAAGGAAGTTCTTTTGTCTGTCGGTAAATCCAACACACTTGTCAGCTGATGTAGTGCTACCTCCCGTACAGTAGTAATTTTTTTATACTTGGCACGTTGATGAGCATCCATCTCCGTTAATTTTATTACCGTCGTCACAAGGCAATACAAATTTACGACCGTCTCCACAGACTTACTCGCAGAGGGAATTAGAAAGGAAGAAACCTTGAGCACATTGAGAACAAGAAAAAGCAGTTGAGCATACTTGGCAGTAGTCAGGGCAGGCCTGACACTAAGTATTCGAAGCTTTAAAAGTGCTGGAAGGACAATTTAAGCAGCCTCTTCCATCTCCTTTAATGATACTTTAATCATTGCACTAACATTTGCCATTAACTGATACTTGATTAGGTCCACAATTAACTATTTTTAGTTTGTTCCTGCTCGTGTCAAAAGTTGTGATTGTAGACACACATCTTCTTGTTTGCTGATCGAAAACTTTATCATTTGCACAGGCAATACATTTTCCCTATATCATTTCAAAGCCATTTTCACACTAGCAAGCTTGTGAGTTAGAATTATATTGGCTGTTTTGAGGGCATTTAGATTCGCACTACTGCTGATTGTTCATCATAAAACCAGCATTACAAACACATATTCTTTGTCTGTTTCTTTGACTATTAGTAGGGCATTTCAGGACACAATCTGAGCCGATTTTTTAGAAATTATCCTTGCAAATACACTCAGTTAAGGCACTGTTAGGCTTTGTATTAGCTTAGAGGCATGATATTGAAGAAAATATTCCTTTACTTAGGCACTAACCTCCGATTAAAAGTTGATTGCTAGCACATATTTTCGGTACTGCCGTTGAACTATAGCAGTTTCCTTATTGGTATACTTGAGAATTCGGACATACGCAAATTTTTTAATTGCTAACTGTCTGACCTAGAGAAGCTGAACATTTTCGGCAAGTTTTTCCTCCTTTCGCAAATATTTCAGGATAGGAGTTGTTGGGGCATTTTTAAAGGCAGCCCATAATTGAAATAAAGTTATTGCAAGGGAAACAAACATTGTTAGCAGGCTGACCGAGTGCCAAATAAGTTAGATCGAAAATAAGTAGGGATGCTGCTGAAGTGATAGAAATGAGATCGGTAGATAGATCGAATCCTGTTTGAATGTCGAAATTATTTCCTCTAAAAGAAAGCTTGTTAATGCCTATCAGACTGTATACAACTGGAGCGAAGCTAGCCCAAAGAGCTCTGAACTGAGGACCAGTAGTTGAGCTGAGAGTAAAAGTATCAAATGCGTATTCAAACGTGGATGTAAGAGTGCTAAAATACACAGTCTGAACCCTGATTGTTGATGGACTACTTGCCCTTCCTCTGAGTATTATTCTATCTGAAAAAATAGCACTAGGCTAAACACTGAAACTGAACTCAGAAACTACTGAACTAGTGACTCCGAGAACAAAGTTAACCGCAGCAAAAGCTAGGGAGGGTTCTGATTGAGGATTTATATAAGAAACTTCCGAGTTAGTGTTGGCTATCGGAATATCTGTATGTTTAATTAAGTACTCAGCTGATTGATTTGACTAAATAAATCGTCTCTTGAATGCAAAATAAACTGAACCTGTATAAGCACCCATGTCATATCTTTGCTTTTGACTAAAAAGTTTATATCTTTATCCTGAACTTTCGTGGAAACTTCATAGTTAAGAGATCTTATTTCTGATGCTTTGATCGTGTTGATCGCTAAATGACATATATTTTACATATTATAGGCTGAGGAGTGCGTTTAAACATCGCTTAGAAGTAACTATAAGTGTATGTGCCGGTCGATTCACCTTTTTATGATGAGAAAGAATAAATGCTTATGCTTTCTAATTTAGGTCAAATATACCTTGTACAGTAGAGCTGAGAATAAACTTAGGCGTGCAGCTAAGGTTGCAGTTGGTTAAAACCAATAACAGTAGTAACATAGTTACGGAATTTTTCATCATTTTTAAATATTATCGGCCAATGTCAATAATAACTAATAATCTGCCATTTTTCAGTGAATAAACTATAAACGAAAGCAAAAAAAATTATTTTTATTCTCTCATTTAGAAACAATAAAAATTAAGGTAAAGCAATATTTTTTTTTGAAAAAAATCATTCTTAATTTGGTTTAACTTGTTTACGACTACGATTTCTTTGCTATTAAGGCAACCGCTGATTCCCTCTTTAATAAAATGCTTTGATAATATCTAAACTTTATCTTTACATAATTCCTCCGTTTGCTTAAAAAATATTGTCTTTTCTCAATGATCCGCAGCCCCCAAATTTATCGTTGTATTGCCCGAAATAGACTCGAGAGATGCCCATAAGATTTAGAGCAAAAGTACACATTATGCATGGCTCAACAGTAACAAAAAGAATGCATTTTTGCAACTATTATTTTGCCAAATCTTTTTACATTTGCTCGAGGCAGTTAATTTCGCAATGTCTAGAAGCATTTTGATATTTATTTGTTAGATTATGGCTACCCTGAACTTTGACATATTCTTGACCATTATGCCTTATGAAAACGCATCCAACTGGCACTTCATCGATCTAAGATGCACGCTTTGCCTATTCTAAAGCCATGATCATCCAATATTTTATATTCTCTTAAAACAATTAGTTCGAATCTATTTCCATCTAGTTTCTTTTTTATTTTAATCTTTAGTCTGAATAATTATTAAAATGCATACTTTTAATCAAAAATAACACATATGCAGAATCTTCATTATAGGTATTTCATGTGAGATAGTCTTATTTAATTTCTTACTTCTCCGTTGAGCTTCTTAGACCGCAAAAGTCTGCACTTAGGCTCGTTTTCTTTTGTGCCCCGAAGTTTACTATGAATAAAGCTATTTATGTGATTGTCTATAGTCATGAAAGATTTCATTTCTCTTTTTTCTCTCTCTGTGTTATCTATAGTGTGAAAATTATTTATTTATTTGCCTAGACCTCTGCGCTTGCATGCTATTAAACCTGTTCGTACTTGTGAACTGTAGCATTTTGGGGGCGAATCTCTAAGCGCTGATACGTTTGAAGAGTTCACTTATAAAGTTTACTGCAGCTTTAGCAATGATCTTTGGTCAGAAATATTAGAGATAGCTTGGCGTTAATCTTTCTCTTTAGACAAAGTATACACAAAAATTCCTCTTTTTCTTTCACAAGATTGACTAGTCATGAGACTTCTTGAATCACTTATTTTCTTGTTTTGATGCTAATTTTGTCTGTGATACTTATCTACCTTTTCAAACACATCTTTGAGAACATTTGAAGGTCTTGTAGAGTTATGTGTGCATTAATTTATCATAATTTTTTCAAATCTACTTTTGATATTCCGTATAATCTGCATACACTGAGTAGGAGGAATCACCTCATCTTTCTAGCTATACATAACTATGATTGGAACAGCCAGATTGATTTCTTTAGTGAAACTTATTTGAAAAGGATTAAACCTTTTTCCGATAGATTGCTATAAAATACGGTCAAAAGATTACTATAAGTAGTCTAAGCCTGTTTAAAGTATGAAATTTGGTATGATTAATCTTTTTCTTGCCATCTATTTTGCGATGTCTCGAAACTGACAAAAAGGAGAATCAATTACTATTGCTTTTACTATTTCTTGATTAAAATCGTAAATTGACTAACCGTGACTGATAGTTTTGTCATAATTTATCGAGCTCATAAAAGAATTGTGTCTACTTATAATAGTTGAATCTCGTCGATCATTTTTAGGAATGGCGGAAAAAGTGGAAATCGAATATAGAAGAGTCGCAACTGCACCCATACTTCGTCCCCATATTACAAAATCTTTTATGTTTCTTTTCTTTTGCAAGTAGTCTATCACAGGTTCTACTTATTAAAAGAGTTACGTATGTCCTATTTTTCTTTCATACCGTAGGTCACATACTCTCCTTGACTTTTCCCACTTCCACTCATGTCAAACATGCAAATACAGTAGTTGGTAGGAAGCTGATTGACCATAGTTAAGCACTATAGACGACTACTGCCCAGACCATGCAGATACACTATACATCGCGAGTTTATATTTTTGACTGTTTAATTAGATTCAAGTATTCTGCTTCTATTCTGCGACTGATTTCTCTGACTAAATAAGTTTGTTCTATTGCTATTTTTTCTCATTTACTTTTACTAAATTTTCCGAGGTTCCCGATGTTTTATTAAAGTGCATTTGAGCCTTTCCTCATATCGATTGCGAATATTTCCGAGATCCTCGATAGTAAATTTTTGCTAATCAAAGTACAAACCTAAGCTAATAAGATTGCTTACTTAAACATTACTATGAGTAGTTGCTATGCTTGGCAGTAAGCAAATCTTTGAATAAGCTATCGAGAAAAGAGAGATTTTAAGTCATCGTTTCGAGAACTAAGAAATGCAAATTATAATCAACGTTCGTTAAACTCGTTACAATACTAAAATTAAAAAGGTTTTAGCCATCCAGTAATAAACAATACAGTATCTAGAAATATTCTTTTAATCAGTTTTTTATGTTTTTTTAATATTCAAGAAAAAGATTATTTTGCATTATAACATTATAGTTATAGTATTTTTAGCAAAATCTATCATTATTTTGTATTATTGTATTCTAATTTATCAGAAAGATAATATTTCTTCTACGAGTTTTAATCGACAGATGGGCAACTGCATTAATTGTGCCAGTAACGTCGCCAAGCATGGCGAAAAGCCAACAAAAAATAATCAAATTCAAAGCTCAGATTAGTATATTCCGCCCACTTATCCTTCTATTGAAGACGTCATCAGGAAAAACAGAAAAATAGGCAAATAAAATCGTATATCAATCTGAGTATCATACCACTGATTTTACATCAACTAAATTATCTAAATCTCCATTTTTAGATAATATTGATCAAAAAACATTTTGACAGCTTAAAATTAAAAATATCGAAGAATAGAAAAATAGATGATATATTATCAAAAATGACCTCAACAGCATGTTTTTTTACGCTTTACAGAAACACAATTAGAAACTATTTAGCTTTTGAGTTTTATTGTTTTTTTTAACTACGTTTTGAATGCGATTTTAGAGGCCCTTACTATAAGCTCTTTAAAACTTTTGTTTATGTTAGTTCCGTTTAAAGCACTTACAGCGTAAAATTAGCAACCATAATCTTACTTAAAGGATTCTAATAAGGGTTCAATTTATTTTAATTTATTGTTTAGCTCATATTATCTCATCTGATCGCATTTGTTAGCCAGCAGAATTATAGGAACGTCATCTCCACAATGAGCCCTTGTCTGTTGTAACCATTATCCAGCTTCGGTTAGAGTTTATTAACTGTTGATATCAAAGACTACCACTACGCCTGAGACCTGGTGGTAGTAGGAGTAAACCACTGTTCTGTATCTCTAATGTCCTGTAGAATCCCACAGCTGAATTTTGTATGATTTTTCATTCACCTTTTAATTTTTGAACAAACAATCAATTGCTATCGTTGTCTGAGGGTTTATTGGAGCTTAGTTTGACACATAACGCTTAAGAATCGATGACTTCCCAACGCTAATTTGTCCTAAAACGATGAACTTGAGCTGCTGTGGTTCACTCGAGGAAGAAATATCGGTTGACATAAGACGATAAAATATAAGCGGAAGCTACTATAATAGATCTTAGTTGAAATAGATAGCAAAATATTGAAATAATTAAAAACATATATCAAGGTTCATACCTTAAATGAATAGTTTAATACGTTTCGTATATTCAACTTTTAAGTATTTATCGATATATGAGCAAAACTTAACAAAAAAGGTGTAAACGTCACGGTTGCCTAAAGCATTACAACTAAGAATAAAATGAAGAAGGAGTTTGTCAGTATCATCCTGGAAAGCCTATCTTCCACGATCTCAAAAAGGGCTGGACTTGCTGCAATAAAATCGTATATGATTGGGACGAATTTCAAAAATTGCCTACCTGCGCAGTCGGTAAACACACTGATCAAAAACTTGAGGGAAACGAGTTCTTCCAGTCACAGACCGTAAAAAATGCGGAAAATGCCGTGAAAAAAGAATAGACCAAAAAGGTTGTGATTCAGGACATAAACCAATACAACAAATGTAAGGATGCTATAAGTTAGAAGTTGAAGCAAAAAAGAAAGAATAGGAAGCAGCTAAATAAAAGAAAACATTTTTGACAAAGTAAGGCAAATTACGTTGCATAAATCAGGGTTGTCGACAGGACTATGATTAGAACAATAATTCTGAAACTGCTTGCAATTTTCACAAGGGCAATGCTGTATTTCATGACTTGAAAAAATATTGGAGTTGCTGCGGCAAACAGACTGACGATTGGGATTCATTTATGAAACTACCTACTTGCTGCGTAGGTTGGCATTCACCTAAAATGATGTGAGATCTCCTTATTAAAACATCTTTTTCTCATTTTGGCTTCATCTAAAAATTAATTGTTTATTTTGTTTATAATTAATCGTGAGTGTGTTTAAATGGCAGTTCATTAGATATTATTTAATAATAAAATTTACTACTAATATGTACAGCAAATACCTGGACTACACCGAACATGCCATCCGTGAGAATCAAATCGCTCAGATTGAAAATGAACAAAAGGACATCATCATCAACCAGCTTAAGGCTGAAGTCTATGAACTTAAAGGAATCTAGATCGACTATCAAAGGTTAAATGCACTTATTATTGAACTTGGAGATAAATATGAGCTTCTTCAGCAAGATAAGGACCGCGCTGAAAAGGAACAAAGGTAAAAATATATTAATTCAGAATCAAAACTGATATTGACAAAAATACTATCCTTGACTTGAGGGAAGAAATTGACTTGCTTAAAGTCAGTCTTCAGAAGGCTATTCTTCATATTGAGGAACTTATCAAAGAAAATACGATTAAAAAAAGAATGAATGATGCTAGACTAAACTAGGTGCAACAAATTACCTTGGAAATTAAAACAATCGACAACAAAAATCAAAGAACTAACGAATAAAATAAGCATCTTGCTATCACGGTATACATTTTTTTACTTAGGTTAGAGGACTCAAAGAAGAAAGAAAAAGACTTGAATAAGAATGTGATGGACTTAACGCTCTGCTCGATGCTAATGTCCATAAGCTCAAGGCTCTATAAAGACAAGTTCGTAACAGCGAATCTATCAACACTAAGCTAGACAAGACTCTTCGTCAAGCAGAAAATGACCATCAAAAACTTATCGTTGAACTCAAGCAACGGAACTAGGACGCAAAGAGAGCTGAAAACAAACTTAGAGGGTTGAACAATCAAATAAACTAAAATAAGATTACATACAATAATATTCTGGCCCAGTCAGAAAAGAATAAAGCTTAGGCCGGACTGAACGCTGCTAATCTTAATAATGAAGTTGTTCGAGGAAAAGATCTTCAGGCTAAAATAGCTCAAGTTTAAGCCAACATTCGTGCTGAGGAGAACCAGCTTGACGCCATCATAGTCGAAGAATAGAAACTGCGTCGTGAGCATTTTGCATCTCTTGACGATAACAAAAGACTCAACGGCGAGCTGGATAGATTACTAGTCCTGATTAATGAATATGACCTTATCAATAAGGAGCTTGTCGATGAGATAGAAATTTACGCTGACCAGGATCAGCAAGCTATTGCGATTCTTAACAGAAGAGATCAAATGAAAGAACTAATCTCTGGCACTCTGCGAAAAGTGAAGATCACTGAAGAGACTATCAAGCATATCAAGTACTGACGAGTGTCGTATATGATTTTAGGATAATAGATCAAAATAAATTTTATTATCAAATTATAGTATTTTTGAAACATAAAGATTGATGGATCATTCATTTAATGCTTAGGTGCCCTCTATTCTGTTGTTCTCTATGAGCTAATCTAGGTTACCCTACTAATCTTAGTTATCATCCTTATCTTTTATCTATTACTTTTTAGCCTTAATTGCAGACCTCAGATTGTCGGAAGCCGCTTTCCAATTATCTCCTGTTTTCTCAAAACCTTTGCGTGTAGCCCCCATATTTTTTCTCTTTTTCTATTATAACTTAGTTTTCTTGACTAAATTTTCCTTAATTATAATAGATTTACTTGTTCTTTTGATGTGAATCTCTTGGCTTCTGAGTTAAATTCTTTACGCTTTGACATGAAAACTAGCTTACAGGCTTTCGCATGTTTTTATAAAGCCTTGCGATTGAACTTTCGACCACATCCTTAAGGACAAAGTATCAGATCTAGTTCGCTCTATGGCGGAAGAGTCTCTTCAGCCTACTATTCCCTTATAGGCCTTTACTACTGCTGAACTATTTTTGGCTACTCTTTTTTCTATATCTTAACTTATTTCTGTGAAATCTATGGCTTAATTTCTTATTTAAGCGCCTACTTAGCTATCATGATTCTTCTGGGCATGGGGACTTTAGGTTGCTAAATAGCTATTTTTTTGTCTTAAGAAGGCTAATCTATATTCAGCGTTAATTTTAGCGACTCTTTGTTCTACTCATATAAACTTAACTTTTGCATGCCAAGCGGAGGTTTCTAATCTTTGATCAGATTATTTGATGTCGAATCTGCCATAAATATATGCTTACCCTGTTTTTAAGTCGATTGACCCTTCTCGATGCGGCCCTTCAACAACCGAAACGACGTACGCGTACTATTGAATGCTTTTGAGGGCTAGTATGTCGATTTATCCGAGGCGTCAGGCGGCAGAGTAAGTCTCAGCTGAGCACCATCTGATTTAGCACTTTTTTACCTTACTAAGCTTGACCAGCTTTTTTCTATCTGAGGTTGGATAGTCTCGAAGCGAAGGACGCTGCCATGCAGAACAATAAATTAATTATAAAACTTGGATAAAATATATCTGAAATGGAACTGAATATAAATATCTATCTTAAACATAAACATAATATTGATCATGTTTACTCATACTAGCACACATCCATTAGCACCCCATTACCAGCATAGTAAATCCCAAGGCTCAGCGTAGTTTGTTTCCTGTTAAGGCGGTTGTAGTCTTGACAAATGAATAAAAACTTATTCTAAAGTCGATTATTTAACCTCGTATCGATAAAGCTTTCCTTAAGCTGTCAATCTGTCTTCGAATATCTAGAATGCTTTTGAAAGACTAAAATTTTAACTTTTTATTACAAATACCATCAGAAAAGGATTCGATGATGTAGTTTAGCATTAGACTGTATCTCCAAAAGAAGTCTGCAATATTCTAAAGATTTAGCGATGATGTTAGACTGGGGCTAATACTTAAATTCTAAATCCTTTTCCGTATTTTTATTTCAATCTTTGAGGCGAGTCCAAACAAACAAACTGTCCTTTAATCAGTATTCCGATATTCGAGCATAGCGTTTCTGCTTCATTCATAGAGTGCGTGGTCAAAACCATAGCAGTATGTCTGCTTTTGGTCGAAAGCGACAGACACTTCCACAAATAGCGTCGCGAGATAGGATCCACTCCAGCAGTCGGTTAATCAAAAAATACTACTTGAGGGTTGCAGATCATCGCCATACCCACGCACATCTTCCTTTTGTTTCCACCACTTAAAACACCAGCTCGCACATTGACATAATTTGTCAAAGCTAATAGCTAAGTATAAAACTTTACTGTATCTTTTATTTTATCTTGTTTTATGCCTTTGACTAAACAAAAGTATTCTAAATGTTAGTAAACTGTCATGTTTTCATATATAGGATTGTACTGCGGACACACGCCCACATTTTGAAAAATTTCCATGATTCCCTTGTTGACTTCAACATCAAACAATTTTACACTACCTGATGTCTTAGGTAAAGCTGCTGTTATTATATTGAAAGTCGTAGATTTTCCTGCTCCGTTCGGGCCTAACAATCCGAAAATTTCTCCGCCTTTAACACCAAAACTGTTGTTACGAATAGCTTTGTATCCATTTCCATACATTTTTGTTAAATTTTACACTTTGATCGGATATTGATTGCCATCTCTTTAGCTGAAACTATATTGGATAGAAGGTATCATATTCTGTTATTCGTTTTATTAATTTTACTGTATCTGTTGATTTAGCATCTATTATTGTCTTCTTTGCTTGAGTGAAAATCTCTTTTTTTATAAAAATAAGCAGGATGCAAAATAAACCACAGCCTGAGCTAAAAGACCTCCATAGCTGACAGCAAGTGAATTAAAATAAGCAGTTTGTCCCTCATCTGACCCTACCATCTATTTAGTATTAAAAAAACTGGCAAAAGCCACAAAAGGACTAAGAGTAGGCATTAAATACATAGCTAAAAATCCAGTAGTGTTAATAAAAGATGGAATAAGAGGGAGAAAGTAAAAAAATATTAGATTCATGAATGGAAAAAATCTGAAAGCCGTGTTTGATTTTTGAAAAACAAAAGAAAATAGGTAAGAAAAACCTATGAAAGAAAACCCGAATAGAACAAGCAAGGGCAGTAGGAGACCTACGTGTTGAGAAATAAAATTTCCTTGTTAGCCAAGAGCATACATAGTTATGAAGAAAATAGAAAGAGGAACGTAGAAAACGATGAGATCGAAGGCATAATTCCCTATCCAATAAGGAAACTGTCTCATTCCGTGTACGTTTGTGATATACTTGAAGCGCTTTTAACGTTAAAGAACCACACTGCCACAGTACGTTGAAGTGTTAAAAATAAATGCCCAGACCATAAAAAGTGCCAAAATATTTAGTTTTATTCTATTCAAGATAACTTTTTATTTTTAAGACTATCCATTGTAATCGAAGGCCAAGCATGTCACTAGCACGCCTACGCTCATAAAAGCTGATGGCATAATTATTGATACAAAAGTACTAAAGGATCTTAAAGTAGTCTTCATTTTACGTAAAAAAACAGCTTTAAACTGACTTCCAAAAGAATACACGCATTCTACTTATGGTAGCACCATGCCTTAGGATTCTTTATCTTTTTTCTGTTATTCCTGGATTTGATAATCGTTTGTAATATCTTAAAACCCTTCGCTTTAATTCTATTACTTCTAGCCAATTTTAACGAATGCATCCTAAAGATTGCTCATATAAACAGAGATTAAGCCCACCTAAGCCTCTTCAAGCTATTTTAATGTTCGAGAGTATTGTCCTATAGTTTTTAGCGGAAATATGAATTTAACAGTATTAGAAGCAGCTTGCTTATCCTACACAGCACCAATAATATTTTTCTTTATTATTTATTTACAAGTTTCTCTGGCCTTGGAATTACTTTTATTAAGAGTTACTACCACATGATAACCCACTCCAAACTTGTCAGTTATAAATTCACGATTCCCTATTATTATGAGTTTTCCTTTTGACATTATGGCTATTCGCTTTGAAAGGAACTCTGCTTACTAAAGATGATGAGTCGTTAGTATTATGCATCTGCCTTCTTTTTCGATATTTTTAAGAATACCCCATATCATCTGTCGCGAATTAGGATCTAGCCCTGAGCTTGGCTAGTCTAAAAAAATCAATTTTGATCCGCCTATCAGACTATTTGCCAAACAAAGCTTTCTTTTATTACCTCCTGATAAATTTTTAGCCATTTTTCCTCTTTAAGTTGATAAGGCACACTGCTCGATGATTCTATTCACATCCTCATCCATTCTGTCTAAGTTCTAATTTTTGATTTTATAGTAAAATTGCAGATGCTCTTAGATTGTTAGATCGTCGTACAACACGTTGTACTGCACACATAAACCGATGTTTTTTCTTATTTCGTCCACATCGTCCGGATACCTTATTCCTA
>Ga0169931_10004595_pt1 | contig 21399 bp, 27 predicted proteins | sample Kivu_15m_20L_FD_129675 | JGI IMG/M metagenome (GOLD analysis project Ga0169931, IMG submission 129675) | Freshwater microbial communities from Lake Kivu, Western Province, Rwanda to study Microbial Dark Matter (Phase II) - Kivu_15m_20L... | ecosystem: Environmental > Aquatic > Freshwater > Lake... | reverse complement strand
GATTTTTTTCGGCTGTGTGTACGCCAAAATTCTGCTTGAGGCGTGACAGGTTTTCGCTCAGAGCTGCGCTCAACGAACGGGCCTTGCCCACGGTAAGATTACTGTAATCAATGCTGAAGCCAAAACGGCTTTCATTGATCTGGTTGATTTTACGAGACGTGGGTTTTGTGGCTATATCTTGCAGTTTCATGATTTAGTTTCCCAAACTTTTAGTGTATTTAGCACTGATCAAGGTTTTCTGTAGATTAGTTTCCAGAGCTTCCATCTTGGGCAGCATGTCGCTGAGACGAGCACGGAAAACATCCGCAGAAAAAAAGTCTTTCTTTTTAATGGCTTTTTGCAGTTTTTCCTGTAGATAGGACACCTCTAGACGTGCCCGGTAAACTGCATGATCGCACTGTATGAATTCTCGTGCTTTGTGGAAAAGTTTCTTGGTTTCAAACAAACAATAAAAAACCGCAGCGTGTTGGTTGTAAAACGCATGAACTTGATAGCCATCTATGTCAGATACCTGCCAGTCGCCATTGGGCTGTTTTTGCAAATTGAACCGTCCGACCCTGTAAAAATCCTTGCCTAGATTCAAGCATACAAAATCCTGCCTATTGGACATGCGATCCAGTTCTCGAGAACTCCAGGCCGATATCAGTCCTAGCAAGACATGTTCTACTGTTTCCGTGGTAGCTTGTTGTGTGGCTTTAGCGAAAAGTTTTTTATTGAATTTTTTATGGCGCTTTTTTTGTGTAGTTGATACGGCCATCTTGATTTGTCCTCAGCAGCACGTCTTTGTTGACCAGGTGATTGGCTATCTCTATCTGCCGTTCATTTAGGTCTTTTCTTGACACGCTGTTTCCATCGTTGAATTTCAAAAGTAAATCTGCTTCCTCGTTGTTGATAGGCAGCAGCAGATTTTTGGTTACTTCAATTATCTTCATTTATTAACGAAGTTTACCAGTATAGTGATCAAACCGGTGATCAGCACACTGATGATGGCTGTTCCGATGGCTATCAGCTGTTTGCTCTGACGGTCACCTGCGCCAGCTAGGGTCTGCTTGATGTCAATGACATGATGTTCAAGCTGTTCGACCTTCTTTTCAACGGCCTCTAATTTATGTTCCAACTTCTCATACCTTTCCGCACACAGCTCTACGTGGGCCTCAAGGTTGGTTTTTTCAATATTTGTCGACACCGACTTATGCTCCGTAATAATACGATGCGTTTTTTGAGCCTTGATATGAGCCTTAATACTATGCCAATGGATGCCTATGCACCTGACTAGATATTTACACCTAGATCTGGAATCTTAAAATATATGTTTTTTATCGCGCCCGCGGTATAAAACACTGGCAACAAGAAACGTGCTGTTTCGGTAAGATAAGGTACTATAGGCACTTCGTCAAAGTCCGCATGCAACAGTTTCACAGGATCCTGCGCATCACCGAACACACCTGAATGTTCTACTGTGAAAGCAAAGCTCCAGACCCGGTGCTCTCCTTGATACATCTCACCAAATTCATACGAGTCCAGTTTAACTGTGTCCTCTCGCCAGCTGATGTCTATAGGCTGCGATCTTATGCCAATGCATTGCAACACTGTTTCCCAGTTGCGCTGCTGGTTTCGTTCTAGGTCTTTACCAGTGTCGTTGCGTATCACGCCTGTAGATGTGATATCAACCAAGGTATATCCTATAAAAGTTTTATCTTTAGGGACCAGCATAGAGATATTTAGCCACAAAAAAAGCACCTCTCGGTGCTTTTCTTGTCACGGTGATTGTGATTAAACAATGGTGTGTGAGCTGCCAGTGGCAACTGTACCACGTACCAGGTTGAAGCCTTTGTCGCCGTACACGCGAACACCACTCAAGCTCAAACCGTTCACAGTACCTGCGGCTGCGATAAAGGTAGCCAATGCTGCGTTGCTGGTCCAAGCTGAACGCTCAACAAGCACAGACACCTGGCTGCCCAAAGCACCTGCATCCACTGTGGGGTCAATTTGATAGCCCAGCACTGTTGCGTTTGCCGAAATTGAATTGATAATAGACTCAACTGCACCACCGGTGCCAAGTTGTGCTGCCAAGTTACCACCTACTTCAACGCGGATAAAGCTCAGTGGATTGGCTACACCGGTTACGATAACCGCAGAGTTGGCATTAGCTTTGCTAGCTGCGCCAACGTTATTGATGCCTAGTGCATCACCATTTACTCTTGTAAAAACAGCCATTTTAGTTCTCCTAATATTAATGAGCGTGTGTACGCTACATGTAGATATTTATGATCTGCGCCAAAAACTCTCTATTTTGGCAGATAATCGATGATGTCTATGCGCAGGGCATGGCGAGCTAGTTCTCTGCGTATATTACTCATGGCACCACGACGTTCTCCTGGACTGCTGAGATCCCAGTCCAGCACTATGCGCCTGATCTGGCTCAACATGGTATCGCTGATGTTCAACATGTGTTCGATGTTGAGGAAAGTCTGCCTATCGCGCCCGTGCCACCAGTTGCTTTGCCACACAGATCTAAGATAAGTTTTGATCTGTAGCACTGGTGCGCTGATATCAAAATTGGCTTCTATCCGGTCCTCAAACTTGCGTTGATTGCTCAGCACTGCCAGCAGATTGGCTAGATCGGTGGCGCCCGGCCGCATGCTGTCAAAATCGCCAAACTGTATGGTCAGTGCCGAATACCACTGCGCAGTAGGCTCGTCGGTTTGTCGTATCATTTCTATGGACAGCAGTATGAGATAAGCCACCCGGGCCAGTTCGGATGCTGTTTTACCTTCCACACCCATCGGGCTGCGGAACAATCTGCTTTCTACCAGTTCGCCTTGTAAGAACTGATATTTCATGTGTTTTTCGCGAAGTTTGCGCGGCTGAATCCCAGGCGATCGATCAGCTTGAATTTGTCAGCACCACCACCTACCACATAGCCTTCGTGACCAATGTCACTGCCAGTATAGGCCTGTATGTTGCCGCTGGCCTGCTGTGCATCAATCTGTTGTTTGACTTTGATCTTGAGATTGTACAATGCTACCCAGATAGCGAACATGCCTTGCAGGCCCTGCTGCCCTTGCTGGTATAGGTACCCGGGCTGATCCGCAGAACCCAGCAGTTTGTTTTTGGCAGCGTCTGAAAGATTGTTAGCTAGATAATCGTAAAATCCTTCCAACATGTTGTCAAAATTGCCTGCGGTGATCTTGCTGGTGATGTACTTGCTGGCCAACCCAATTATGCCTTTGGCCTTGAGCGTGGTGAGATCGGCTAGGAAACCAGTCACGTGGTCGGCGTATTGATCTATCACCTGCGTGACTGCCGAGGTGTCTGTGGTTGCAATTTTTACCCGAGGTGCAGGCATCTCACCGGTAACAAACCATACAGGATTTCCGTCTGCGGGCAGGCCGCCTAGCCCTTGCAAAGGTTGATCGGGTTCTCCTACACCGGGTATGAAGCTGTGTACGGCTATGCCTGCTATGCTATTGCCTATGCGTTCGCCTTCTGGACTATCTGCTTTCACACGGTAGGTCACTGTGTTGGGTCGGAATACATAGTAACCGTCTGTGGCTTGTAGACGACCAGCGTAGAGCAAGTCTCCAAAATAAAATCCACGGAAGTTGGCTGGTATGATAGATTCCAACGCCGGCCAAAGCAGATTGATCTTGGCATAAAGATCGCTACGATCAGCGCCACGATTCACATCATACTGTTGGAATGCCTGGGCACTGGTCACACGGCCGCTACCATCTTTCTTTTCAAACATGTGTTTGTCTGTGACCATGAGTTCACCGTCTACATTGCGGCCAAATACCAGAGCTGGAAAACCGTCCCACTTGATAGTGATCAACTGATTACCTCGGCTCATGGCAGACAAAGCTGCTACTGATCTTTTCGCGCCGTCTATTCCGTCGGTCCAGATAGCATCTTCAGGATGCACTATACCTTCTTTGAGAATTGTCGCAGCAGGCGGAGCAAATACTTCAGTTATCTTCATCGGAAATATCCTCGCACCTTTTCCAGGCCTTGTAGTATTTTTTGTTTGTCATTTTCTGCACGAGCCATAGCAGCCGGAGTTTGTGCTTTGTCACGTTTTTTGCCCTGTACATCTATCATGGCTTTTTCTTCATAGCGTTGTAAAAATTTATTTAAGAAATCATCTGCACTGGCAAACGGTTTTAGATCACCGCGGCCAAACATGCCATTGGCTTCTGCACTGGCGGCAAATGCTTTTACTCCTTTTACCATGTTTTCAATGCTCACTTGCTCTATGCGCACACCACCATAGGTTTTGAGTGCAGGCACCATGCGCGGCTTTTCTATGCCCTGCTGTTGTGCCAGATATCTAAATGTGTCCAGTATGAATGTTTCTGGATTGGTTGTAACTGTGACGATCTGGGTGTCTTTTTGTTTGCTGAATGGCACACGTTCATTGTCAATCACTTTGAGCTGCACACCTGCATGTTGTATGCTCATGTTTAACAACTCACCAAACACACTCCACATGTTGCCAAACAGTAAACCTTTGGTACCGCGTTCGGGCGTGACTCTGGTAGCGCCCCACTTGCTCATGCCGGGCTCGTGCCACATGAAATCAACTTGTACGTAGGCGTTGTTACCAATGGCTAAAATAGGATGTCCTGGCTTGCTTTCTGTTTGCAGCACATAGGCAGGATTGTTTTCTTTCACAAACTCGTCGGCCAATCTATTCCAAAAACTAGTGAACTGACCGTACGTTAATCCTTCAACAGGAGGTGCTATCATCTGCAGGTCCACATCACCATAGACTTTTTCTGGATCATCTTTAGCATCTGCTGCATGATATGCACTGCTGCCTGTAGGACGACCCATTTGTACCGGACCTTGGCCTTGTGGTGCTAGCCAAGCATTGAAATCTGTAACAAACTGTTGTACCACGTTAAGAGATGCTTTGACCACAGCAGGAGTGATCACTGTGTTTTGTGTGGCAGTAGTATCCCACCCTCCTTCGCGTACACTTTCGCCACCGCCGCCATCGCCTGCGCTGTCTCCCGAGTGAGCGAACCCAGGATACCAATATCCTCCGTAGGCAAATCGTGCAGGTTTTTTGCGACGCTTTTCGATAACAAAATCTCTGGATTTCATTAGCGTACCAGTAGGGATTGCATGGCACGGAACCAGCTGGGAGATCCTTCTTCTAGCTTTTTAGGCAACATGATTAAACCCTTGGCTTCATCATCGCGAGCCTGTGCCAGCTTTTCGTCTCGCATGGGATCGTTTGCCAATGCTCGCATGATGGATTTTACGCTGTTGAGGTCGTCGCCGGTAGCTCGTGGGTTAAGCAAGATCTTAGCCACGCTGTCGCGATCTCTGGCTACCACAGCGTTGTCTTCCCTGCGCATGAGCTTGGCACCAAATGCATCAAACTTCAGACCCAATGGCTTGCCTATGCTGTTCATGAGTATGAATATAGCATTGCCAACAAAGTCAGGATCATCATAGCTACCGCGTGGCCCGTGCTGATGGTAAGGAGCTACCAAGGCAGCATCACCTATCACCATGACGTCTACCTGTGCTAGAGCATCTTTATATGGAACTCCCACATGCACGTTGTTGCCTTTGGTCACGCACCCTTCAAAACCTTTGGCACGGAAAAAGTTCTCAAGGGCTTTTTTTCCTGCTTTGACCGGTTCTTTTTCATTTTGTGTTTGAAACAGAGCTACCACGTCATCGGCTTCTACCATGACATCGATGTCTCCGCTTTCTACTTTGTATCCAGCACTGCCTATGTCTATCTGCATGCGACCTACCAAGGCAGGTGGCAGCGCAGACCGCACCTCGCCTACTACTTTAGCGACGTCTTTTTTGGCTACAGGAATGCTATTGGGGATGGCGTTACCACCTTCGTGCAATTTCATGACTTCAATGATCCTATAACAAAATTTTCAAACTCTCTAATCAGCCTGGCGTCGGCACTTTCACGTATGTATCTTCCGCCATATACTCTGGTCTGGCTTTCGGCTCTGACCGGTTCTGGCATACCCGATGACATCCAGTCTGGAACCGGGGTTCCGCTTGGTGGAGTGAAAGTAGACGTGGCCGGTGCCGGCGCTGCCTTTTTCTTCTTAGATTTGGTACGCTTGATTATGTCGTCGGCACGTTCTCTTTGTTTGCCGGAGGCCGAGCCTCGCAGTTGCATCAGCTTTTCTCTATAGGCAGTAGGAGCACTGCGTGACAACACGCTGAGAGCAGTGTCAATGATAGTGATGAGATCGTCAGCATACATAGTGCCGGTCATTCTGGCTATCTGCGGTAGTATCATGGCAGTGGCCTGTGACTGTTGGTTGTCTCCTGCCATGGTCACAGATGCAGCTGGTGCTGCAGAGGATCCTGCGGCCGCGGTTCTTGTACCTCGGGTGGTACCCACTGGTGCTGTAGTGTCTGCACTGGCCACTGGAATATCTACCGCGGATAAACCTTGGCGTTGTCTGATAGCATCGAGTCTCGCTTTTTGTTCAGGAGTTATTGCTGTACCTCTCTCAAGGGCTTGATTGGCAGCAGCAATGACCTGGTCATCAGTCATTTCAGGTGATGCAGCAGCGGAACCAGCTGTTTGTGAAGCCGGTGCATCCAAGTTGGGTGCAGGGAATCCCAACTGTTGATACAGTTGTTTCACTATCTCTGGCGGAACTTTCCTGCCAACTAAAAAAGCAGCCACTTCGTCGCTGTCCTTGGGTTCTTTGGCATCTTTCCAGTGACGCAACAGGCCGTTGAGTGTTACCTTAGTAGTGGCTTCGCGCCAGGTGTCTCCGGCCCAATTGCTGAATCTACGGAGACCTGTTTCAACACCGCGAGCGACTGAGCCGCCTAGAGGACCTTGTCCGGTGGTCTTGAATTTACCTTCTGGATTAGCTGCCAAGTAAGGCATGGTATTACCAGCAGGTGCTGCTCCGCCAGGCAACCCGCCCAGTGGTCCAGCTGTGGTGCTGGTATTGGCAGCTGATGTTCTCGCATTCTTGGCCATGGCCGCAGGATCGTTGGCATTGGCAGGCCGGCTGCGCACTGTGCCGCCTTGTTGGTCACGATCTAGATCAGCCTGGGTTCTCCCTCTTTCTGCATTGGTACGTCTCGTACCGGGGTCGTAACTGTCAGGTTCCGGAGTAGAGGCAGCGATGTCTGCTGCCGCAGCCGGATTGGATTGTGCAAATTGTTGGGCTGTTTGCCCTTTGCGTCCTGCTGCCTGGCCCATGGCCCGGCTGCGTTCGCGACCGATGTTGTTGCGACGTCTTTCATCAATGACGAATTCATGCAATCGCTCTAGGTTGGCAAACACTGTGCGAACTCCAGCTTCGTTCAATTGAATGCTACGACCACCACGGCTTAGGCTTTCGTTTAGTGCCCACTTGCGCACTGTGGCTTGACGATCAACCAATTGTGCAACAGGTGCAGTAATAATATCAAATCCTTCTAGGATATCACGCCCTGCTTTGATCTTGATAGATTCTGTACGTATAGTTCTGGCAGCAAACGGATTCGATTGGGATGGTGCTGGGGATGGTGCTGGTACTGGGGATTGTGCAGAGGGTGCAGAAGGTGCCGAGGATTGTGCAGAAGGTGCCGGTTGAGCTGCTGTATCTGCTGCGATACGTTTAGATGCCATGCCGCCATCAGATCCATATTGACCAGCGTCCATTTTGTTTTGTATATTTTGCGCCGTCATGGCATTGTCGCCACTGTACGGACCTGTGTAAGGACCGGTGGGATTTTTTGGCAGTATGATTTGTTCGCCCGGTTGCAAGAGATTTGGATTACCGTCAGGGCTAAACTTGCCAGGATTTAACTGTGCCAGTTCATCTGGATTGACCTTGAACTTGGCGCTGATGCCGGTCAGGGTGTCCCCTTGTTTGGCCACGTAAGTTTGTGTTTCCACTCCCGGAGGCACAACATTGTCGGGGCCAGGTGGGTTCACGTTGTCGGGGCCAGGTGGGTTCACGTTGTCAGGGCCAGGTGGGTTCACGTCTGGCTTGAAGGGATTTATTTTGTTTGGGTCGATGTTCTGCACAGTGTCTACTGCGGTATCGATTCCTTGTGCGGCTGCATCTGCTGCGCCTGCCAAGGCCTTGGCTCCTAATGCAGCACCTACTGGACGAGTGGCACGCCCTGCGGCAGTGCTAAACTGCTCGCCTTGCATGAGTCCGTCGATCATTTTTATCGCACCTAAAGCCAGCACTGGCGCTGCGCCACTTGTCAACAGACCTGTGAGCACACCTGCCACTCCCCAGAAAAAATTACTGGTAGTAGGATAACGTTGGACTGTTTGTTTGTAGGTGTCCAGCGCCCGTAGCACACGAGAGCCGTCTGGACTCTTGCCCATGCTCTGTCCCACCATCTGTTTGAGTTCATCAAACTTGGCATCAACGCCTTTGATCACAGTGGTATTCTGCAGGGCTTGGCCTAGAGATTTTATCTTGTTGCCCAAGGCGCCAGCCAGCTCGCCTGCTCGTCCCAATACCGTGCGGTTCTGACCACCTGTGGTCATGGCTTCTTCTGCGCCTTTGAACAGATTGTGGATGTCGTCGCGTCCGAGAGCTTTGCCTTCCGTGAGCTTGTTTAGCTCACGTACCAAGGCCACTGCTTCTTGATACAGCGGGTGTGACGCCAGGTCCAGCTCGGCGTCACTTGTTAGATGTTGTAGTTTCACTGCGCACTCTCCTAATGCCTCTTACGAATTTATTAGGATCCTGTGCCCTTATACTGTTCAGCAGGCGCCGTTCAAGTTCGGCTGCTGCCTCACTGCTGTAATTTTCACGTATGGTGTTAATCAAGTTGATAGCACCCTGTATCACATGATCAGCACGACTTTCCAGCACGTTTTCCTTGTCTTTTTCAAGAAAATGGCTATCCAGCTCTTCCAATATGCTACGGGTTTTTTTCAGCAAGGTCAGGCTCCAATTCCTAGTTATTTATCGAATCAGAGGTTGCAAAACCTACAAAGAAACGTCACCGCGCCTGCGCCTTTATGTTCGCTAGCATGCTCTTGAGCTTGTTACTGCCCATTTCTGTCTTGATCGGCGCGGATTCGCTGACTTCTCCGGTGTCCGGGTCTGTGCGTTCCACTGTGGATCTGGCCTTGATCTGGTTCATGATGCTGCTGGCATGTGGTTGCTGTATATTAGCATCTTCGCCCGGATCCGTGATGCGCATGGTCTCCACGTTGTATTCAAGATCGATCTTGTTGCCTACACCAGTTGAACTACGGCTTTTCATGCACTGGATTTGATAACGTCCACGCTCACGCATGGCTCTTGAAGTGAAAATACCAAACACATTATCTGCTGTGTTAATCTTCGAGATACCACCGGAAATATGGCTGTGATCAAACTCGATTTCGTCCACTGCACCACGATTCAGCTGACTGGCAGTGACCATGAGCACCCCCAGCTCTTTGCTGAGATTGCGCAGTTCTTCTGAAACGTATTTGTCTTTTACAAACAAGTCATTGGGACTGACCTTGGCACTCACGGGCATGAGCAGGTCCAGATAATCGATCATGATAAAATCCACCCGGCGGCCGGTCTGGATCTGATATTCTTTCAAGAACGCACGGATGTCATTGATGTTGCTCTGCGCGGGCAAGGCTTTGACCTGATAGCTGCCAGCCTTTTTGCCCACCATCTTGACCTTGAGCGCAGCAGTCTGTTTGTCCCGGCGGATGTCCTTGGTGCTCATGTTCGTTAGCATGGCCGTGGTTCGCAGTCCCGTGAGCTCTTCGCTCAGTTCCAACGTGACGTACACACCATGCAAGCCTGCCTGCACCCAGTTGAGTGCTATGTTCATCATCACGAGACTTTTGCCTGATCCAGATCCGCCCGCAAAGATGTTGAGCTCGCCACGTGAAAACCCGCCGTATAATAGCTTGTCCAACTGTGGCCAACCTGTTGACACTTGTCCACCTGCATCAAAATACTTGGTCAGCATGCCCTCAGGATCCAACCAGAAGTCTGTGCCAAGATCCTTGGTAAGCGAGATCTGCACAGCGTCCTTGATCAGTTTTTCTACTGGATCAAACTCGCCTTTCTCCAGCATGTCCGCTGCTTTGAGGATGGCTCGTTCCAGTTCTTTTTGCTTGGTAAAACTCTCAAACTCGCCTAGGAACCATTCATGATGCCCTTCAGTGATGTCTGGCAGTGCTTTGAGCTCTAGGCCTGTCACTGCCTGTATCTGGTCCAGGGTAGGCAAGGTCCTGTGATTGTTGCTGTGCTCTTTGATAAACTTGGCGACAGATCTCAGGCTGCGATCGAAATTTTCTTCGTTGTAGATATTCTGCACTCGCACAAAGTTCTGTGCATCGTGCAACATCATCTCTAGGAACAGTTTTTGTATGCTGACGTTGTATTCTTTGGTCATAGTTTATTATATATTGTTTTTCTCTTGAGTTCTATCTTTAATGCGCTCGTCTCTTTGCCGCGCAAGATAGTGGCCAGGGTAAACAGCGGGCCATAACGAGCCACAGCGTCTGCCGTATCCTTGCACCGCTCGTACCACTCTGGGAAACTCACGCTCCACCCATACTCCAGCGCAGCATCAACTAGTGCTCGTCCAGACCATTTCTTTTTACCTGTTCGTTCGTCCATCTCTGCATCAAAATCCGGTACCACTATCACTTCGCGGCCCAGAGAATCGATGATGTCTGCTTGCACTTCGCTGATGCTGTTGCTCAGTACTGCCACACCGTCTATGCCCATGGCATCAAAAGGACCTTCTGTAACTATCACGAACTTGGCATCTGGCTGCTGTCTGTCCAGATTAAACACATAGTTGGGTTCATAACTGCTGTGATATTTTGGTCGTATACCAGGATCAACTGCTCGCGCAGTGTAACCTATCAATCCGCCTTGCCAATAAAAAGGAATGATGATACGGCGATGCAGGTTGTAACTGGTATCTGGCGTGAGATAAAAATCATAGCTGTCCAGGCCCATACGACGGCTGTTGAGATAGTCCGCGGCCTGTATCAGTTGTGAGTCCTGCAATTGTTCTATACCAACTGCATCATGCGCCAGTTGGAAACATTTTTCTCTCATGGATGAGCTGTTGTCAGGAAGTCCGCGTGCTTTGAACGAAATCTCCACAGGTGGGGGTGCCACATGCGATTCTATCGGCGTGATTTCTCTAATACGCAGAGCTTCGAGCGTGAGCCTCTGCAGTTGGTTTTCATCTGCGCCAAACCAACCCAGCAGCCGGCGGAACTTGTAGCTGAGTGGTCGTCCCGGATAGAATCCTGTTTTGAACCCGCAGTTGAAACAGTGATAGCTCACGCTGCCATCACTGTTTGGACGCACACCTCCACGCCCGCGGGTGTCCGGTGTTTCTCCATTGTGGGGGCAGCACACAGCATTGAAACTGATCCAGTCTCCGGTACGTTTTCTACGTGCCGGCAGCAGCGATATCAGTTCCTGTTGGATGAGATCATTCATAAACAGCAGTGTAACACGGCATCCGAATAAAAGCAACGGTTATGGTGCTTTGGTAAATATTTGGTAAAGAAATTCCAACTATTGTGTCAGAAGATATCTTAAAAGACTTTTGTAAAAAATATCCATTCCTAAGTTATGTAGTCTACGGCGGCAACGAATATATAGGTATCGTGCAAAACGTGGATGATATGCTGACCTGCATCTACGACTATGCGATGTTGCGCACCGAAGCAGAAAAACACACGTTCTTAAACCTAGGCGAAATATGGTGGTGGGAAAGCAATCGCACCATTCCAATCAATGTGTTTTTACGTCACGACTGGAAACAGTTCCGTTATTGCCTCAAGACCATGAACAGCAGAGATGTTGAAATCCCGTTTGGGCCGTATGTGAGTCTGAAAGAAATCGCAGCCAAGAAAACCAAACGCAGATCAATTGTTTTGGTCCGCAAGACTGATTAGATTCATATTCACGACCACTAGATGCGCATAGGCCAGCGAATGGCTTTTCTTGAAAAAGTATGCATCATCCACTGGCCTGGTCCACACTTCATCCGCTACTTCTTTCCACGTGCGTCCTACTAGATATCTCTTTGCCGGGCGTATTACGGCCAAGAACATGGCCAAACGAGCCACAGTATCCACTGGCTCAGGCATCTTTTTCAAGAGATCCCAGTGGCTGTTCACATGCATCAGCTGTTCAAAAAACTCCCGATCGATATTGAAACGCTGCCAGTCTGGAGCATGCTGCATCAGCTCCAGTAGATGCGCTTCGTCACGAACTTGCCGATACAGACTTACATTGAGCAGATCCAGTTTTACGTATCCACGCTGTTCCGCTTGTTCATAATCTATACTGCAAAGTCCAGTAAACGGATCTTGTGGAACTGCTGTGGCATAGATACCGGTGTTGTGCGCTACAAACTTTCCGTCACGGAGCATGCTGGCTGGCACATGAATTATGTGGCCAAGTATCTGTTCTCTGTTAGCGAAGTCAATATCAATGTCTGAGTTAAATTTCATCTAGATCCTTTCCTAGATATTTCATCGATACGATGGTGGACACCTGTTCTGCCGCGGTGCCGTGGAACAACACATGTAATTCTCGGTCAGCGGAACTGAAATGCCAGCTGTAGTCTCTGCCACGGACCAGTCCATACTGTTCGCGCAGTTCGTCACTGAGTCGTAGGGCCGCTTGTACAGGCTTGACCACTGTGTTCTCCCCACCGTATTTTAATCGGATCATGCTCATAAGCCAGCCTCTGCCAACACATGCTTGCACCACTCGGCATCAGCGAGATAGTCCTGCAGTTTACGATGCCAGTGATCAGGATCTATCCAAGGAAGAACGATGGCCAACAGCGTCTCGTCCAGACCCTCGAGAAAAGCAATGCCACTGTCACAGTTGAACACGATCCAAGGACTGATGCGACCGGTGGTAATGTGATGGCAGATACGATTGGGATTGCCATAGCGAAAGTAGTCGCGGAATCCATTCTTGAGATCCGGATGGCTGTCGGCATAGCCTTGCATTTCTTTAAGGCCTCGCTCGAGGGCATCTTGCACGTTCTCTCGGCGGAGATATTCATTCAACCATTCTTCGTACAAACTGTCCCGGCACCAGTGATCCAGCTTTTTGTTGTTCTTGAGCAGCCAGTCGGTGTAGGATATGAAATTTATGTTGTGTATAGATACGCAATAACGTCCATATCGAACAAATGCCAGATAATAAGGACTGGTCACGAAGTCTTCATAGTTTTTCAGCCTGGCGCTGCCTTGTGTGATTTCGTAAAAGCGCAGGTAAGCACGCAGTCCCCATTGCACTCCTGTTTCGTTTTCCTGTTGCCAACGGCGCTTGATCTCGCACTGGTGCACCGCTAGTGTGCTCTCCTTGCGGAATTCTTTTTCGCAATAGCGGCATTTATAGATCAGATTTGATTCGCTTGTCGTCCCAACCATGTGCTTTCAGCAGTTGTTTGATTTCGTCTTTGCTATTGATAATGGCCAGCATCTCTAGCTCTTCTCGTTTGAGCACAGGAAATACTTGCCGTAGAGCACGAACTGTTTTGTTTTCTATGGCAGAGTTCTTCTTTTTGTTCGGAATCCACTGGTGTTTGTGTGTGCCTATGCCTGGACTGACTGTGGTAGCGCACAACCATTGCAGTTTTGGATGTTTGGATATGTCAAAAAAGTTTTTGTTGAGATTTTCATTACAGCTCATGACATAGTAGGCCTGCACAGCAGACGATGCCTGCACACTACTACTCCAACGCAACATGAGATAGATGCTGAATTTTTTACGTTCTTCATCTGTGAGCTCATCATAAAACCCTCGATTCTTGCGATCCAGTTGTGCCATCTCATTGTTGATGTTCAGTTTATCACTCATTATTTTTGCTTAATCTGTAGACTATTTTAACACGATCCAAGGCATCTTGCAAGGCAGGATTGTATGGTGCTCGAAACATTGCATCCATCAGCTCAGGCAGATCGTATAAACTGTCGGCCCGGACCATTTCTTTAAGGTCCGGATGTTTGATCCAAACCTCATGCTCATCCACACCGTGGTGGATATTAACTGTAGTGATATTCTGGATGATCATCAGTGATTTCGTTTGCCATCAAACACACAGTTGAACAGCATGTGGCCGTCACCGTCGTTGATCACGCGATGGAAAGCACCATCGGGAATTAGTACAACATCGCCCGGGCCAACTGCGAACGGTTGGTCTGTTTCATCGCCAACTATCATGTGTCCACGACCTTGAACAAAAAAGTAAACTTCTTCCTGTCCCTCATGACGATGTCCACGAGTCTGCTGTCCACGATACAGCCAGGTGCTGCTGAGCACGAGATTGTTCAAGATTTTATTGTCCTTGAGTACATAGGTCTCGTTGTCCTTTACAACTTCTCCGCCAATGTCATGCACATGATATTTGATTTTAGTCATCGCTTTCTCCTACCAAACTTTACCATAATCAACCACTTCACACTGCCTTGATATATCTTTGACAAAATATGCACACACAGGATTTTCTCCTGTGGTCAAAGGAATGGCCAACATCTGACCAGGTCGGAGTTTTGGAAAGTACCATTTGATATCGTGATAGATGTCAACTATCTCTATCGGATGGAATTCAGGCTTGAAGCTTTTCAAAGGATTGAAAGAGAACACGCTGAATCCTCTATCGTTGATAGACGTGAGTGGTACTACTTCTAAGTCGCCTAGATCAGGCTCTCCAATCAATACCTGCCAATCCACCGGCATTTTTATCGTATGCGGTCCTATGCGCAACACCAGGGCCGGGCTGTTGAAACTTTCTAAGAATATCAAGGGAATAAAAAAATAGTCTGGGTCCTTGGGATTGCTATTGTCAAATACACAAAATCTTAAGTCTTCTACTTCATCAGGAATTTCATCCATTTCAAAAGCAGTGTTTTCGAGAGTTAGTATTCTCATTTGTTTTTTCCTTATTGCCAATCGGCTTTTTCCACGCTAAATGGATAATTTGCTTCTCTATAGTAGGCCTTTCTCTTGGTAAGATGACGTTTAGCGAACTTGCAGGTGCTGGTTATGTCCCAGATCTGAACGAAGTCTTTGTCTTGTGCTCGCCTAATGCCTCGTCCAATTGATTGTATAACGCGGACAAAGCTCTTTCCGGGCTCCAGAAGAACCAGATTAAAAATCCTAGGGATGTTAATACCCACAGCGGCCACACCGTAAGTCGCCACAATAACCTTGCTGTCACTAGTCGCAACGTCGTCATATTCATCCTGACGGTCCGTGGCCTTCGTGGCACCTGAGACAAATACCGCATCTTTGATCCTTTCAGTTATAGCTTTACCTGCTGCCACGCGATCAACCAAGATCAAAGTATTGCCCGATTCTCGGATGGTCTCGGCTAGCCTGGACAGAAAGTCCAACCGGCCCTGAGTTTCTAATAGATATTTAAGTTCGCTCTGATAGTTGCTGTACTCCACATGGTCGGTTAGCTGTACTATGTTCACGTGACACTGTGCCAGCACACCCTGTTGCTGTAGCTCGCTGGCACCGAGACGGCTGATCACAGGACCCAGGCCTACCAACAAGGCTTGGCTTTCAAACTTTTCTTTGGGCACGGTACCAGTCAGTCCCCAGCGTATTGGCACTCGAGCAAACACGCCTGTGAGCAAGGTTTTCAATGCGTCGGCCTTGGCCATGTGTACTTCATCCACGATAACACATACAACGTCTTCAAGGAACTCTTGTATGGTGATATCAGCTTCATAGTTCTTGGTATTTTTGAGCAACACGTTCAGGCTCTGCCAGGTGCAGATGGTGTGCTGTCGTCCAAACTCTTTCCTATCGCCGTAGAACACGCCCACATCCTGTTGCATGTTGATGTAGTCGGCTTCTGTCTGTGTAACAAGACTTTTATTGGGCACTATCACGATGCTACGACCATATGGAGTCACAGCGTTGCTGAGCGCGGCTGTCATGATTGTCTTACCTGCACCAGTGGCCACTTCCTGTATGCACTGCGGATTGGTCAGGAAGTTATTGATGATTTCCACCTGATAGTCACGCAACATAATGGGCTCACCTGCGGCTGGATGACTCTTGGGCCAGTCCACATGAGAGAAGCTGGTTTCAGTTACTAACTGAAACTCAAAGGTGGTGGAATAGTCGCGCTGATCATCCAGCTCAACATCGTAGTCCCACTGTTCCAACATGGGCAAGATCTCAGGCAGTAGATTCACGTAAGTTGACCCGCCCAATTGGAAGTAGGCCACCTTTCCATCCCACCGCCCCAGTCGCACCGCTGGCAAGTATCTTGCCGCAGGGTTTTCATATTTGAATGCATTGACCAGGTTCTTGCGAGCGGTCAGATCCAGACCCTCGATCTTGATATTGACCTCATCCTTGATTATAATTTTAGCCGTTGTCATGATTGTTATTATATAGTCTTTTGTATGAATTCGCAACCAGACTCTGAAACTGCAGATGTTCCACGTCCTGATGGACAATGATATGCCATCTTGGTTGATCACTGTGATTGAATACCACGTGCCGATTGCTCACATCTAGCCAATAGCAGTCGCCCGGTTCGAAAGGTATCACTCCGTGGTTTTCCATGACAAAACTACAGTCTTGTGGCTGGGTAACAGCGATGTTGATAGGATATAGCCGAGGCTGGGTGCAGTCCCGATGTACAGTAATATAGCCTCCAGGTTCCAACAACATGATTCTAACACGCTGATATTCGGCACCGGGCCAATGCTGTTTGAAGTAATCCACAGTTTTGGGCATGAATTGTTCGGCTTCTGCGGTCCATGTGTATGGGCGCAGGTCATCGTAGTGCTCATCTTCTCTAGTAGCGTCATAACTTTTCCCGTGCAAACAGAAACTGTACCAACCTTTGTGCTCGTCGAGATCCTGTCGATGTGCTGTCAGATGTGATTGGATGTTGGGTATCTCTGACAGTATGATTTGGTAAGGGACTTTGATGTCCAACTTCAACCAAGGCAAACCAGACTGGTGTTGTATCCATCCAAAGGAAGCTGACGCATTGTAGGCAGGTAAAGCAGGTTGATGTTGCCTGAAGCGCCGGAACATCGCTTGACTGACTTGATATTTCATCGGCGTCGAGCCTTGTACAATTCAAATTGCTCAGGTGTAGAATGCAACAGAGTCCACTTGTAATCAAGGACATTTGATTCCCACACATGGTCATAGTCCACAGCAGTATTGTTGATCACCCAATCAAGCAAACTGTCATTATAGAAGACAACAGTTTTGTCACGTCTTGCCTGTTGCCATTGCTCACTAAACGTATCAGGTACCAGTTTTGCGAACACCGTGTTGACATAGTCAATGAATCTGGTCCGGCCTTTCAGCCTGGCACGATCCATGGCAGATAGATCAGTTCGATCGAATTGGCAATGGATTATGTTATTTTCTTGCACAAAATTCCAGGCCACTGTGCCATAGTCAGTTCCATCCCAGTGTTGCCACAGGTGCTGGCAAAAGTTTATTTGTGCTCGACTGATGTCTACCATGTGCATGCGTTCTGTCCGAGGTTGGATAATATTTAATATCCACGACAGACCTGAGCCTGGAGAAACCAAACAAGGTTGATTGATCATAACCATTGGTTCATTGTTAAACAACCACAGTTGATTCGTGGCCAGATCATCATAGTCCCGGAACATGTTTTTGGGCAACTGATTGTCGTACATGTAGTGTTTGATATCTCTACAGGCATTGTTCCAGTTAACGATCAGCCGGTTGAGGTTAAGTTGTCGGGCGATCCACACTTGAGTAAAATGACTGATCTCGACGGTTGCAGATACCGCGCCTGGCCGTACCCACAAAGGTGTGTAGTCGTCATGCAAGTTCTGTTCACTTCGCACTGCTTGAGGATGACACACATGCGTGGCAGACCAATCACTAACATCAAATAGATCAAGGTCCATGAACCAACACTGATCATCCAGGTACAGCGGTGTGTCAGCACGAGCGATAAGATGTCCAATCAATCCTTGATGCGGGTAGTTGTTGACCAGCTGACAGAAATCATCCCAATTAGTGAATACTGTACCGCTGTTGACAAACAATGCATGACGATGCCCTTGGTCTTTGGCCCAGGTCAGTCCAGCTGGCCATGTATCGCAGACAAATACAGTTTGCTGGGTGGGGGATCCCCAACGGTCAAACCTTACGGTAGCCAGCGTTTGATGTAAGCTGGCACCTGCTTTGATCACCACAGGCCATGTCACGTGATCGATATCCCAACAGGACTGACTCCACTTTGCAATAGAGATTTTATTGTGCGCAAGTTTTCTATATGTCCAAATACTGAATGCGCAAAAATATCCTGCACTGACCACGACGATAGATGCCAATGATTGCACCACTCACGCTCGTAGGTTTTCCACCATGACTCAAAAGCTTCTATGTCAGGGTTGTCCAACAGGTCTATGTCTTGCATGGCGATTTTAATCTTGGGTCGCAATTTGAGCCAAGGTTTGGCCAATACACACATGCGTTTGATATCCTCTGGCTCCTGATCTTTCCAATATCGATAAGGAGTCTTTCCCAACTCAGCCCAGGTGACATAGACATCTCCTGCCTTTACCTGCGTGGTGCTGTGCTCAAGCCACGCTGGATCAAACTGTCGTTCCAACAAGCCTGCTTTTTCTCTAAAGTCAATTTCTAAAACTTTGAATTTCAGCCCAACTCTGGGCTCGCAAAGATGAACATGCTCGTGATAGTCAAGCCACTGTGGTTGTCCTTGATAGTTGTCTTCATAAATTTTATGCAGTTGATTTAGATACTGCTGATCGCGAGCCATACACCTGGATCGATCAACGGTCACGCACACCTGACTGCCATAAAAGGTCAGCTGATCAACCACCTGCTCATGTGTCAAACTGTCAAGGTAATAGGGATTGTCCCAAGGGCGGAATCGCAATTCCACATGACAGAGATGTTTGTAAATTTTCTTGTAGACATCGGCAAGCGCACTAGAATACAAGCCAAGATCAAAAACCTGATTGTTGGCAAACACCAGTTTCATTGTAGCTATCATAAGTTTACTTTAACATTACAGCGTATCAAAGTCAAGGGGTCAGTTTCTTTTCGAAATATATGATCTTTTCGCTGTTTTGTAGCATCATCTGTTTTTCGCCGCCCACCAGAATGCCGTTATGACTTAGCAATAGAGGAATTGGTCCCGGAACTTTAGGCACGCGATTGGCAAACACAATGTCGGCCTGCACACTTGACCAATCGTCTATGGCATGATTGCCTAGTACCAACAGCCTAGATTCATCCTCCGGCTCTAGCAATTGTCGATAGGCATCGATACTACTGTTGGCTGAACTGTCAAATACCACCACAGGCAATCTATTTACCAGGCGAGCATAGCGTAACACACGATGCAACTGGGCATGATCGCCCGACAATTCATAGAAACGATTTAGAGCAAACACTAATACATCGCTACCTATTGAGCTTTCTAATCGCCGGATCACATCTTCATGCACAGTGTAGCCCAGCACTGGAGCCAAATCTACCAATCCTAACACATGATCCCAAGTCAATCGCATGCCCAATCGGTGTATGTGATCCAAGAGGCTCTGTTCTGCATGCGTGATCTCAAGGTCATCTGAATCGGTGTGTCTCAGCTGAATCAAATATTCCTGTTTTTCCATCAACAGGATTTCATCCATCAGCTTGTGCAGTTCAGGATCGATATCGAACGAATGAGCTTGTGCCCAGGCAACAACAAAGTTTATGTTATATTCGCTAGGCGCGATGATCCACTCTTTCCTGCTTTTATCAAACTTGGCTGCCCCTTGTCTGCTTTGCAACAGATCTCTCAGCTGTTGTATCATGGCGCTGTCATAAGGAAATCGGACCACTAACTGTTCTCTGTCGATGTAACAACGTCGTGTGCGGTCAATATATCTCAGTGAATTCCTGTACTGGGGCGACAACAATGGTGATGTGTCTATGCCCTTTTGAACCAACTGTCGTTGGTACTTTTGGATGATGCGCACGGCCAGTTCTGCTTGCCGGTCCGTGAGTGCGCTGCCGCCAAGTGTGCTGTCGGTCACGCTGTCCAGGAAGTTCACATCATATCTGGCCAGACTGACGATGGGTTTGAACTCATGGAACCCAAAAAAGTTTGCAGCGTTCGAACTTATCGCACCAGTGATATCTCGTTTGCCGGAGATCACTTCTAGGTAGTCTTCAACAGTAGAGAAGGTTTTCATGATAGAAGTATAGCATCATGCACAGCACAAAGTCAAAAAAAACCCTGCTATTTTGGTAGCAGGGCTTAAAAGTTGATTGTGGAAAGGAGCTATCAAACCACAACCATCAAGCGGGACGATGCCCGCTTAATTCTTTACGCCATCTTCATGCAAGTGGTCTGAGCCATTGCCTTCCAACGGTTGGGGAAACTGTTGTACAGTTGAGCCACCTTGATCGCCATGCGCAAGCTCACCTCGCGCAGGCTGTTTTTGTTGGCGTCCATGAACTCAATTATCTCGTCTGAGCCAGCATCAGTGATGTCCATGTCCTGGAACAGCTCGCCTGTTTTGGCGATCTGCTTGATGCGCAACACTTTGTCACGCATGGTGTCCAGGGTTAGATCCAAATAATGGCATCGGCTCTGGAGTGCGTCCAAGTGATCCTTCAGCTTCTGGCTCTTCATCTTGTCAAACTTAAGGTTGGTGATAAAGATCACCGAGCCTTTGAACTCAAAGCTGTCCGGAATCCCTTCTTCTTTGAGCACACGGCTTTCGCTCAACCAGGAAATCTTGCGCTTCTTGCCTGAGTCCAGCGCACCTTTCAGCAGGTTCAACGAAACGTCATCAAGCAGGATTGAGTCGCAGTCGTCAAACACCACCACGCAATTGGGATCGGAATACTTGTACAGGGTCTGGTACAGGCCGATAGGACTGGCTGAACCTTTGACCACTTCAGCTCGCAGTCGGTTGCTACCCAGCATCTGCATCATCTGCACTTTTTCAATCTCTTGCTCCACACCGTAAGATTTGCCTACTCCCGGGGGACCTGACACGATCATGGCACGGATCTCACCGTTTACACAGGCCTTGGTCATGTCGTGCAAGATCTCAAAACGCTCGCCAATTTCGACCATGCGCTCGTCATCTGTTTTGCTGTCGTTGATAGCACCCTGCACATCTGCGTCCACGGCTGCTACTTCGCCATCAAACTCTTCGGCACCCACAAACTCATAGTCAGTCATGCCTTCGACTTTCACACGGATTTCTTCGGGAAAGCCAGGAAAGCGTCCACCGTTCTTCACGGTAACATAGCCACCTTTGGCAGTTTGCTTGAATTGCTCTACCAGCTGGAACACTTGGCCCGACACATCATGGGTACGGTAAGCGCCAGAACGGATACGAACGAAACTGGATTTAGACATTTACAAAGCTCCTTTTTT
>Ga0169931_10004593_pt1 | contig 21405 bp, 8 predicted proteins | sample Kivu_15m_20L_FD_129675 | JGI IMG/M metagenome (GOLD analysis project Ga0169931, IMG submission 129675) | Freshwater microbial communities from Lake Kivu, Western Province, Rwanda to study Microbial Dark Matter (Phase II) - Kivu_15m_20L... | ecosystem: Environmental > Aquatic > Freshwater > Lake ... | reverse complement strand
CCATCTTTCTCACTTGTAATCAACTAGTGAAAGACAAATTAAAATTCCAAAGAAATTATTCAATGGAAGTTTATATGTCAGACACTTAGTGGCAAACTTTCCATAAATTATCACTAAAACAGTATAACCATGGTAGTATTTGCCTAGAAAAGAATTGTCATCAATATCATATAGATATCAATACAATAATCTTCTTTTCCACTTAGGGACTCATATGATAATCACTTTGTTTTTCACAAAGGATCTCATTGTCATAAAAATATGTATATGAATATGTATGAGGATCAATAAAAGCAGATTTGGACACTTTCAGCAGGCAAGCTAATGATTTCGCTTGTGCTTTGTCATCTGAGAAGTGTTTTTAGATTGAATTTTATTTCAATCTCTCTTCTCATTTTTCTGACTTTTTTTTCGACCTCTCATATATATAGCTAGGGCCATTTTTTGACCCTCTCCGGAAAATTAAAAATTTCAGATCTGAAAATAGCCAAAGTCAATTTTTGGGACCTAACGTCTACCTTTTTTTCCATCTTTAGGTGCAGAATTTCATGAGAATGAAGAATATCAGGGTCTTCGGTAGGGATTCCAAGTGTAACTTTAGATATTTGAAATTTTATGAAATTTGAATTTGATGGTGATAGATGAAAAATCAGGATATCGTATACAAGGCAATGTGAAACTGAAACAAATTTCAATATGTAAGATCAAACTTCCATGATAGATATAAATAATAGTGTTTCAAGTAAATTTATGTTAATTTTCATTTTAATTTGATTAATTTTTCTAAAAAGAAGATGAAGTCCTTCTTCTCCATTTAAATAAGATGCAAAAGTAAGCATGTAATGAACATATATAAATAGAAAAGTAATTTAATGTCTGAAATAATTAATCTCTACATGATTTGTTACATTTTTAGATTTAAATTAAGAAGAGAGACAAAATAATGTTTTCTTGAAAGATGAAGATGATTATCTATGAAATATGAAGATAATCCATGCCCAAAGGAATATGAGTGACTTTGAAATGAGTAGATATAGAGAATCACACTAGTTAATTTCAACACATGAAATGAAATTTTTTTAGAAAATAGAGGGTGTCAGATTTAGTCCTACTTATGTCTGCTTAGGACAGGATTTGGTCATACAATTTCCAGTTCAACTACGGGTCAGGACACAGTTTGGCAGAGTTTGGGCAATATTTTCCAAATTTTTTATTTAATATATGATTTAATTAAAATTAAATTTTATTTTAAATAATTAATTATGGTAAATTAATTTACTTTTAATTAAATCAAATCACAACCGGTGCCCTAGTCAAAATTCAATATCTTTTTTTATTATTGAATTCCTCTTAAGAAATGATTTAAAAAATGTGGTCATTTATAGTTTAAAAAATTTAAAATAATATTAATTTATAATAAAAATAATTTTCAGTATTTCATTTTGTTTAAAATCTTTACTTTTTAAATTTATTTTATTTAATTTTCATTAAACATTTTTCATATTCTTCTTTAGTGATTTTCCCTTTCTTAAATTTTTTATACAATCTATCATCTTCAGCAAGATCATCCCAATCTTTTACAACATTCTATTAATGTAATAAATAATAATACTCTAATTTTTGCATCTTTTTTTTCCTTTCTTGTCCTGTTTTTCTTTTCTTCTTTTTTTGATTTTATTTCAGCCTCAAGTTTTTGTATTTTTTCTTCTCTTATTTTCTGTATTTTTCTGAAAAATAAAAATATATTCATACATTTCTTTTATTTCCATTTGTTTAGCAGTATTTGAATTCAAATAAACTAAGTGCTTAGGATTGATATCTGGATCTTGTGTAAAATTTTCGATTTTCTTTCCTAAAATTTCTTTTATCCTAGGAATTCTCAGTAGAGAAAGAGAATTGGCTAGATTTCCGACATCCAATATTTTAATATCAAAAATGTATTTGAGATCATGCTCTAAATAAAATCTTATGAAAGACACAAATGTTTTGACTGCTTTATCATAAATCCATTTATCAGAAATATTTATCTCTTTTAATTTTTTTAAAACATTATCAGATTCTTCCAAGGTTAAATCTAATTTATCATATGGAAAAATATTGATATTTTTTTGTTTCATCAAATTTAAAAATTTCATTTCATTTTTTTCTAAAAATATTATCGAATTTCCTTCATGTCCTACTCTTGCTGTCCTTCCTACCCTGTGGATATAAACTTCTTCATTTTTTGGTGGATCATATTGAATAATTAGATCGACGTTTGGTATATCTATACCTCTTGCTGCCAAATCTGTGGTGAATAAAATTCCTCTCTCAACATTTAAAAATTTTTTGTATTCAGTTTTTCTTTTCTTTTGTGAAATTTTAGAATGAAGTTTGAAATATTTATAATCAACTTCATTTTCTAGAAGTTTAGGGAATGTAATTGAGAAGTAATCCACTGAATTACAAGTCGCAAAAAATATCATTATCTTTTTGCTCTCTTTATTGAGTTTTATTAAATTTGTTAAATAGGATAATTTATACTTGATGTTGGTGAATTCCACATAGTACTGCTTTAGTTGAATTGGAACTTCTTGAGCAGAATTAAAAATTTCTTCTTTTTTATCTGCAAATTGTTCTGTGAAATCGAATTCGATAATTTGATAGAAGGATCCGATTGACTTTTTATTTTTCTTTTTAAGAATTTGTAAGAGTTGCTCATTTGTAATAAAAATTTCTTCGTTATTTCCTAGTGATTCGAAATTTACTTTAATATCGACGAATATAGGATTCCTCATTCCTGCTTTTATCAAATTTTCTATTTGTGAGTTGATTGTTGCAGAGAATAAACCAGTCCTTCTTTGTTTAGGAAACTTTTCAATTAAATTTGTTACTTTTATTTCGAATCCAAGTTCAAACATTTTATCGGCTTCATCTAATATTAAAATTTGCAATTCTTTGAACGATAGATTTAGTTTTTCTTCTATATCAGTCAATCGACCCGGAGTTGCAACAATTATATTAGGTATTTCAATTTGCAATTTGTCTAGATCAATGCGTAATTTTTTACCTCCTATGATTAAGGCTGTTGAAAATTTATATTTTTCCTCAAAGTTTAAAATGAAATTCAATAAGATATTGAAGACTTGAATTGATAATTCTCTCGACGGTAATAAAATAACTGCTAGTGTTTTGTTTTTTATAGATCCTTCATATGAATCTACGTGATTAATCAAATATTGAAGCATCGGCAATAAGTAGGCTAATGTTTTTCCTGAACCTGTACATGATTTTACTATAACATCTTTGTTTTTTAAAAATTCAGGTATGACCACACTTTGAACCTTTGTAATTTTGTCAAAATTTAAATGATTTTCAAGAACATTTATCAAATTTAAATTTAGGTTTAAATTTTTTTGAAGAATTTTCCACATTTATGAAAAATATATTAAAATTATTTTCATTAAATTCAATAATTAAATTTAAATTATTTATAATTAAAATAAAATTTTTCTTAAATTGATATATATTTTCTGTTGTTTCCTGAAAATTCGCTATATTCCACAACATAGGTTATAACTTCTTTATGAATTTCCATGGCATTCTGAATAATTTTTTCTATCAGTTCTTTTTGTTTTTCTTTTGAAATTGAATGATCATTCAAGAATTCAACAAAGGCAGCATGATCATCTATTTTTATAACTGACAAATTAAAGTGATCATTTTCAAAAAGTTTAGCAAATTCATAAATTGAATGAAGATCAAATTTGTGACACAACTTATAAATTCCTACAACATAAACATTCTGATAAAAGGAATTTATTAAATTTGCCTCGAACTTAAGAAAAGATTCTAAGCTTTCATTATCGGTGTCTAATTCACATAAATCGAAAGGATCCTCTATTAAACTTAAAATTGTTTTGTTTTCGTAATTTTTCAGCATTCTATTCATCATGCTGAAATTGATATATCCTCGTTGTATTTCTAATCCTTCTCTATTTTTCAACTCTTCTTTTCCAATTTGATGACTGCTTCCCTTTTTATTTTCAACTTCAAAAAAGTTTTCCAAAGCTTTTAATAAATATATAAAGCATCTTCCTGTTATTATTGAATCATATCCAGCATCATGGAAACAAGAGTTAGAGTCTATATCGTGATAAAATGAGAAGCCATTTAAAAGATCCTGATTTATATCTACATATACATCTAATTTATTTTTCTTCATTTTTTTATAAAGTGCTTCTAATTTAGTATTATCATATTCCTTTGCAAGCCTTGTTGTAAGAAATTTATTGTCATAAATAATTGGAAAATTTTTATGAAGAGACATTTTATAATCGTAAAAATTATGTGGAAGATCACCTATAAATTTTTCGTAAATGAATAATAGATCAAAATATAAGTTGTGACCAACTATAGGAACTGGATTTATTTGATTTTTTTGTATGATTAATTCGATAAATTTGCTAAATCCTAATTCTTCCTCAATTATATCATTTAAATTTATTGCATTTTTATCCAAAAGCGAATGGGAGTATCTTGTCTTAAATATAAGATCCATTGTTAATATCTTGCAAAAATTTTCGTATGATTGATATTCACTTAGAAAGTCTTCAGATTTTAAATAACTTCTGCTCTTCTCTACTATCAGAGTTGAATTAGTTTTATCTGATTTGTCTTTTAATAGGTTAAATCCTTGTATTTTCAGAAACTTTTTGAGATTTGTACTTACCAAGTAATTAATAATGAGGCAATTTAAATTTTCAATTTTCAATATTTTAGTATTCAGATTATTATTGTTTTTTATTTTTTTATTTTTCTGAGAGTTTGTATCTACGGACATATTATGTTCCTCTTTTCCAAAGAGTAAGAATTCAGTTATCTTTTTTAAAGTTTGAACAATTTTTTCTTCATTCACTCTGCTAAGATATATCACAGAATTAGCTATTTTCCCTTCTTCTATATACTTATTTACTACATCCTTTATTTTCTGTGTATTAGCTAATTTGTTATAATGTATTCCATTCGCAATAAGATTGTTTAAGTCAAAATTATTTTCATTCAAGAATTTCAGTGATGCAGGATGACATGTTGTAAAAGAAGAGAAAACAGAAAATTCACTTTGATCAGAGTATACATTTTCACTAATGTATCTCAGTTTAGAATTTTTAAATAAGAAAAAAGTAAAAGTTCTCTCTAAATATATAGGCTTGAATTTCTCAAGAGCATTTAGAGGTATTTCGACTGTTTTTAAATTACCTTCTTTCAAATTGATGTTGGATGAAGAATTAGGAATCGTGTTATTTTCAATTTGATCCCTTATGTAAAATGTCACTCCAACTTGAATCAGATCAAATTTCTTAGCAATTTCTTTACACTTGAAATATCTAAATTGATGATTGTCATATTTAGTCCCGTCTGTTTTTAAATCGTATGTGACTCCTGTCATTTCACAATCGAACGAAAGAAATTCGCAACGGTTTAGTGATTCTTTAAAAAGTTCTAAAGAATTTTTCAAATTTTCTTTGAAGACAAGCATTTAATAATTATATTAGTATTAAATTTTTACTTAAATTTTTATTTTAATTAAACTAAAGTATTAGATGAAAAGAAAAATTTCGGAAAATAAAATAACCAGCAAATCTAAAAATAAAAAAAACTCTTTTCAAATGAGTTTTTATAATGAATTTAATAATCTTAATGAAGAAGAAAAACAATCAAATAAAATTACAAAATTAAAATCTAAAAATTTCAAATGTTCCATTAATAAAATAGAAACTAGATCCCGCTCTAGTCAAAGGATTAATTCAGACAGCAAAAATAAATTAGAAAAATCAATATTATCTAGAAAGAAATTCCTATCATCATTTAGAGAAAAAGTAAATAAAAAATTTAAGTCTAAAACTAAGAAGAAAAATCAAAGTGAAGAGAATGAAAATTCAGTCAATTCAGAAGATTCAGAGCAGTCATTTGATTCATCTGATTCTCAACCTGATGCTACACATTTAAATAATAAAATTTTATTTGTTAGCAATCTTCCTAATATTTCTCAAAAGAAGGAGAAATCTCCAACTAAAATACAGATAGATAAAGAATTTCCATACGATCATTCTTTGTTGAAACAGTTAGACATAGAATTGAAATTTGAATTTAAAGAGAGAATTAAGGATTTTGAAAATTTTATTTATTTGATGGTAGAAAAAATAAACAAATATTTTGAAGCAAATAATTTGGAATATTATGAATTTTCTAATCCTAGAGGAAGAAATATCTCTATTAATAGTCAAATAGATAACCTAAATTACGATTTCTTATATGAAAAGAACATCAGCTTCAACATCGCCGGGGTAAATACCGAGCATAACAAAAATTTAAAAATTATTAAAAACATAAATTACCTCACAGCTATGTCTTCTGTTTTTCAATCTTACATTTCAAAAACCTTTGATGATAATGAATCAGACTCATTTTTTTATTTAATAACGCCATTAAATTCATTTTACTATTTCAAATATGAAGATAATTTTCTTTTTAAAAATTCTAAAAGCGAGATCAAGGAATCTGGGGTTCTTATTTCAAACATTCATAAAGCTTTCGAAAAAAATCTAAAGGAATACGGAATAAAATTTGAAATTATTCCAATTCGAAAAGACAATGAAAATGATAACTCGAATATTCCTCAAACAGGTGAGACAGGAATGGAAAATATGACTCAAGCTTCTGATGACCCTATTTATGTTTGTAATTACTACAAAATTCTCCTTTTCAATTATTTTTTGAATGAATATGATGAGTCTTCGTTTAATATATATGCCCCTTTTAGTTTTGAATATTCTACCTACAGACAATGCAAAGTTAGGATTGAACTCGGGCCAAAAAAGGAAAAATCTTTCTCAGTTAATTTAAAAATTTTTGGGTGTTTGTTTCAAACATATCTCTCTAAATTGATAAATTTTTTGTCTGATTATGATTTTATTGAAGCAGAATTTAAAAACAAAATCAATTACTCTTTTAATTTAAAATTTCATCATTTTATGAAAACAGGGAGTTTTTTTATAATGAATAAAAAACTGAATAATGTAGTAGACAAAATTTCTTATCAGGATGAATATTATAAAATATATTTTAAATCCTAAATTATTAACAAATTAAATTTTTAATTATTTGACGACATTATTAAAATATTTACTTAATAAAACACAAATATGTTTTTATAAAAAAATTTATAAAATATTTTTATAATGGAGATGACTAAAAGTTGCCTATCAGGTAATTTGAAAAAAAACAAATTGGGGAATGGTTCTAAAACAAAAGAAAATTTTCTTTTTTCAAACAGCAAATTGAAAGAATCTGCTGATAATTTTAATATTAACTCTTCGAATTCGTCCAATAATTTTCATCAAAAATTTTTGAAAACAGAATTGAAGGAAACTTTTACATTTGATGAATATACATCTATGCTTAATAGTACTATGTTAAAGTACATGGTTAATAATAATGCATATGACGAAAAGATTGAAGAATTATTAAAAATAAAAGATCTCAAGAAAAATAGAAAATCTCACAGAATAAGTCAATCACTGCAAATTCCGATTGTCCTTCCTAAAATAGATGAAACATTTGGAATAAGAACACATGCTAGGCAACAAAATTATCAAAATCCATTAGAAAGCCTTGAAAAATTAGAAAATAATAAGCAGATATATAACGAATTGAATAAAAACAATTGCGATAGACAAGAAGTTTTATACAGAGATACCTTAGAAAGAATTAAACATGATGATAAAAAATTTTCAATTAAAATGCCAAGAATTAAAATTCTTGACATAATTCATAAGAAGAAATCATATGTAAGGAATGAAACGTCATTAAAGAATATATGGAAAGTAAATTTGGAAAAAAATAAAAGAAAATTATTTGACAAAAAGGCCGATATATCTGGAAGAGCTAGTTTATCATTTTTATCTACACGAGAAATAAAATTTTTTTGCTCCTATAAAAGCACGGGAAAAATAGTTCCTGAAGTGAGAGATCAATTTTCTTTTCATGGAGATCATTCAATGATCTTCTTGTGGGGAGGGATGAATCCGAATAAAAGCAATAATATATGGAGTTTAGATACATTTAGTCTAGAATGGACTAAACATACTTCTCAAAACTTATCCCCATTTCAAAGATATGGGCATACTGGTCTTTTATATTTCAAGAAGTTATACATTATTGGTGGAAGAATTAAAGAAAATAATTATACATTTTTTCCATCAAACATTGATATATATGATACAGAAGATCACACATGGAGTTCTCAACAAGTTTATTATCAATCATATTTGTGTCAGAGAAGAAACCACATAGCAGAAATCATAGGTGGTCAAATGATCATTCATGGAGGTATCAATGAAAAAAATGAATTTTTAAGCGAAACTGTATTGATAAGCTTTTTCCCACTTAAATTTACAGAATGTATAATTAAAGAAGAAACACCGGGACCTTATTTGGCAGGTCATGGATGTGCCTTGGTTATTCCATCTGAAATACGAAGTAACAGCAAATTTAATATATATAAAAGCTATGACAACAATTACACGAAAAAGTTTCAATTATTTGTAAAATAGTTTTAGATTTTTGATTAGATTAAAGAAAAAGGATTGTATGTATTCGGTGGGAAAACAAAAGAGAAGAATTCTCCCACGAATGATTTATGGGTCCTGAGAATTAACAGAAAACAGCTTGAATGGATTAAACCAGATGTAGCTGGTGTTCCTCCATCACCTCGATGTGGACATTCTATGAATTATTATGAACCTAGAAATTTTATAGTTGTACATGGAGGTATGAATGATATTAACATTGATTCTTTTGCATTTAATGATATGTATATTTTGGATTTAACAAGATTAGAATGGAATGAAGTTAAATTGTCTTCTAACAAGCCTGAAAATTTAGTAGTTCAAAAGAGATACGGTCATCAGGCACAAATAAATTGTAAAATTTTATTAATTTGTTTAAGATGGAAAATTGGTTATCTTCGGAGGAATGAATAGCTTAAATTATGTGGGTTCTTCACTGTTTGTAATAGATTTGGAAAATTTCGAAATTTTTTGAACATATTTAATAAATTTTTTCATGTAATTTAATTAAAAATTATATTGCATTTATCTATTATGACTGTTATTGTATTATTTAAATATACGTTCAAATAATTCATAGTGTTTACTCATGATTGATTAATTATTAAAATATTAATATTCTATTAATTAATCTATGAAACATTAAATATAAAATTTAAAATATTTTAGATGAATCAGAATACTCTCACATGCTTTATTTCAGATCTTCTTTTGTTTTTAGACAAAATTGAAACAAAAATAATCATAGTATTAAAAATTGATGTATTTTCAGAATTTCAATTTAAATTAGGAAGATTTGATACTTTCATAAATTTTACTACGAGCATTGAAAGAAATCAAGACATAGAATATGTTCAACTGAAAGATTATGAATATGACGATATCGCCAATTTAAATGAAACTCTTCACGATTTCTGTTTTAATAACAAAATCAACTACTCAAATATTTTATCCAATTATAAAAATCAACAATCTGTCGAATTTTATCATAAAAATTACTCTAATTCTTTCAAATCTACAAATAAAATTTTTCCAATTATCGTAGAAGATCTTAAACTCAATCAACATAAAATTTTTGATTTTTTCTTACCAACTGAAATTTCAGATTTTACTGAATCAGAAGAAAAATTTATTTCAAAAAAATTTACCTTTCTTTTTTGTATTAGCTATGAAAATTTTGAAAAATTCTCTACTGTTTTGCAAGCTTTCAAAGAGATTAATTTAGAAGAAGAAACTACAAAAAATATAAGATTTGTTTTATTATTAATAAGTGAATTAAAAGTAAATGAAATCGATAAATATAGAGGACATAATCTTAATGAATTGAAAGATAATGTTGTTTCCAGTTATAAGGAAAAATGTTGTATAGAAGATTTTATGAATCTATTTAAATCGTATGAGGTTACAGAAAAAAATTGTAAAATGCACGAAGATTCTTATACCTCTTATTTAAAAATCAAGGAAAATTATGATTATATAAAAAAAAATATCCCTGAGAAATTTGAAATTTTGTTTTGTGACAGAAGGCATTATATCAACGAAAAATATTTTCACTATGACGAAGGTAAATGCTATTTGATCTCTGAAAATTCTTTTCTTATTAAAAAATATGATCTCTTCTTTTCTGATAAATCAGAAGCATCTGTGAAATTAAGAAAACTTTTACAAAATTACAATAGAATTAATCCTAAAGAAAAATATACAAACATAACAAAAAATAAATTAGAAAATTACCTTCATCAATATTTAGATACAATTGAATTGATGGAGTTCGATACTCAATCAAAATTTAGAAATGAAAAATCTTTTATAAAGTTAGGTTTCAAATCTAAAATAAAATTGAATAAAGCTATTAAAGAATTTCTAATTCCTAAAATTTTTCCTTTACATTTATCATATTTTGTTGAGAGGAAGTTTAAATCAATAGTAGATGAAATAGAAATAAAGTTAAAATTTTTAAAATCGAAGAAGTTAGGTAATATATTAAATAATAAAGAGGAAGAAAAAAATAATGCTCTAAAACAGTTAAAAGAAAGGAATAACATTATAATCGATGAAAATCAGAAATTTATTGCTGAAATCCATAAAAGAAAAATAATTGGTGGAGAAAACGGATTGATAAGTAAATATTATTTGTACATTTACACAGAAAAGAATATAACAAAGCATCATATAAATTTTAATGGGAGTAATTATCTTTTTTCTAAGATAAAAGTACTTCCATTGACAAACTTGATTAAAAATAAAAATGATGCCTTTAAATGTTCGGGAATTACAAAATCTATAAAACTCATTGAAAGTGAAACAGTCAAATTTACAGTTGAAACAAATTTAATAAATTATACTGGATTTAAAATGACCATAGATGAATATATTTTGTATACAAATTATAATAATGAGAAATCGACCGAAATAAACATAGATTATCTTTTCTTACCAGATGAGGAATTGACGAAATTTAAAGAATATATAACAAATCTTCAATTTAAATTGATGAAAAAAAATTTCTTCTCAATTTATGAAAAAGAGTTTGTTATAGTAAAAAATATTAAATTTATATGTGAATTTTGCGCAAAGAGTTTAATAAATAAATCCACATTTTTCTATTGTGGATTAAATTGTATATTCTATTGCGAAAAGTGCATATACAACGAAATATCGATGAAAAAAGTGAAATTACATTCCTTGCTATATATATTAACAGATAATTCATTTAAAAATGACTTATTATTCAAGATTACTAATATTAAATTGAATATGTTAGAAAAAATAAACAGTTCACATCTTTATCCAAAAAATATTTTAATGAAATCTTTCTGCAATTTTTGTCAAAAAGAAATATTCGACGAGCGATTTGTGTTATTAAATGAAGTAGATGGATTTCAAGGTTTATTTTCTGATTTTTGTTTGGTTTGTATTTTCAATAAAAAAATTCAGGCTAAAATATTAAAAGAATTCGAATCTCAAAAGGATATACTGAATAAAAAGCCTGCTGTGTTTTTAAGAGTCATAAATACTGATTTTTATTTTCAATATTATAATTAATTTATTTTATCTTATAATATATTAAATTAGTAGTATATATTCAAATTCAAATAATTAATATTTCGTTTTAAATTAAATGTATAAGAACAAAATAAAAACACCTTTAAGAATTAAAGAACATTTTTGTTATCATCATCTAAGTCAATATAATATTCATATGTCCTTTTTAATTCCATATTGATTATCACATCTGCAAAGTCTCCACTAAGATTGAACACAAACAAGGCCCATGTAAAAAGGAAAAGAATAGAATTAATGTTAAGACAAAGGACTAGAATAAATTGTGCAAATTTTTCGAATTTTTCTAGGGGATTGTAAAAGGACAAAACAATAAAAGCAAGAGAATCTGTAAATTTTTATATTATGATATGAATATTTTACAGGAGAAGGCCTGCAAAGCAAGTAGAAGAGTAAGATAAAATTTATTTTCTTTTGATACGGGGATCTTTTCTGTCTTCATTCCGAATTCTTCATATTCAGAGTTTACATCCTTAACTTGCTTAAATAGAAGAATAGCCAGACATAATGTTGAGTTAATGTAAACTAAGAATGTCATATCGTCAACGAAGTTGTAATCCTTGGAAAAACTTTTGGTAATTTCTGAATAAAAAGAAATAATGACTAGTGACATTGTAGAAGTAAATGAACAAATATTAGAAGAATAGTAAAAGAACCTAGAATTCGTTTCTGTTATATGTGAATTTTTTAAAAATATTGAATTTAGAGAGCAAGATATTGTGAGGAGTAATATCTGGGAAATTAGTAAAATTAGCTAAATTTATTTTTTATTATTTATAGAATTACTTTTGAAATAACGTCTAATTCCTTAAAGTAATCAGAAAAATATCTTATCGAATGTCTCTTAGAAGAAAAATCTTCATATTTGTAATTGTTATTTGCAAATCCTACAAAACTTGGAAAAAATTTGAAACTTAAAACGGATACAATCAAAATGAAAGTAATAAAGAAATACGTAGGGAAATTTTTCATTCCTGTTATATCATTTAGCTTATTGTTTCTTTTCTTAGAAATCAAATAATTAAAAAATTTATTTTCGGGAAATTCCATTTTAGTCTTTTCTATTAAGCTCTGAAATTCTTTTTCTGAACCTAGTAAAGATTAGAATACAAATCTAATTTATATTACATGAAGACTGGGTTTCCAGATATATTAAATCAAATTTTTCTCTCATTAAGAATATTTATTTAAATAACTATTATATTAAAGTTTTATTAATATAAAATATAATAATGGGTCAATATAAAAAGTTTTCATAAATTAAAATTATAAAAGGAATAATTTTGTAAATATAGCTTATATTTAAAGATTTTGTTTTTCAGAGATAAAGTTGTTGACACTTGTTGGGGTCTGAGGAGCATTTCTTTTAAAAGGTATTACTTCGACCATGTTTGCATCGTTTTGATGATGTTTTCCTTCTTTGCTAATTTGAGTAACATCCAGCGTATTTTTGTTTTTGTTGGCTACTTTGACAATATACAAATAAATTGCAAATCCTATCAAAATTAAACTTAAACTAACGAAGATTATTATCAGCATATATTTTATATAGCTTTGATCTTGCTTCACAGTTCTATCTTCGTCTATAGGATAAGAATTAGTTGTATCTTCTTCTGAATTTACTATAATAGTGATCTCACCCCCTGAACTTCCTCCTCCTTGATTGTTATCCGGCAAAGGATTTTCATTTGTAGCTTCTATGATAGCAATTTTTGCAGACAGGGATAAGACAGGTGCAGGCAATTCAATTTTCCCTGATTGAACTTCTTTTACCATTACATTTAAAGCATCAATTAGGTTTACTTTTGGTAAATCAGTTACCACTTTAACTGAACCATCATCAGCTTTAATGACTTGTGGAAGAGTTTCGATAATTTGCATATCGATGATAGCAGAACCCTTTCTAACTCCAGTAATTCTGATTTGTTCTGGGGGTATACCAAGAACTGCAGCGATATTATAAACAAGACTATTAGAACTATCCTTACTATAAAATTCTTCTACTGTTAAATTTAATCTTAAAGACAATTGAATAGAATTAACAGTGTTAAGTACTATCTGACAATCTGGAGAATTAGTTATATATAATTCCAATATATTCTGAACAGATGTCCATTTACTTGCTCCACATGTAGTTTCCTTAAACAATTCTTTTTCTTTGTATTGTTTAGACTTGATTTCTTTGCCGCTCAATAAATCATAAACAAGAACAGTTTGTGGGTTGGTGTATTGTATTCTAATTCCAACTCCGGATAAGGGATTTACTTGTGAACTTGGTGTATATGCATTGAAGGTAAACTTTTTATCATCCCAGGTAGGGTCTAAAAGATGGAATTTTACTTTTTGAGGATTAGTTGAAGTAAATTCTATATTGTAATTTTTATTTAATTGTACAATAGTCGGGAATCTTGCCATTCTGGTAAAATCCGGATAACCAAATTCACAGCCGTGATCCTGATAAGTGTTAACAACATTTTGAAATGGATCATTTGGGTCTAATGAAGTTATTTTTATAGGAGTAAGATTTCTTGTATTAGCTTCTGCATCTAAATTTTCAAATAAAAGTTTGCCTAATTTTCTGTCTGGTTGACATAACAAAGAATTCCCATTTGCTATTGCCTCACAACTATTCATGATTTTTATTTGGTTTGAAGGTACAAATTCTATTCCGTCGATGAAATTTAGTTTTGGTTGTGGAGTATTAGTCATAATATATTTTTTAGTTGCACCATTCCATTTTGGATTTTGCTTTATTTGACTATTTTCTACCTTGTCTCTACTTTCTATAAAACTTGAAAACTTTACTAATATATTGTTAGGACCGGTACAAGGGAAACTTCCACAGGGATCTCCAATCCATTCTTGTTTTGGTAGTTCGAAAAATACCATACCATCATCTAATACTCTTGTTAAGGTAACTCGTCTTAAATTGTGAATCGAACTCATGTCTGAATCAAATTCATTTGAGTTCATTACGAATTGAGGATAATTACACTGATCTTCGAAATTAATAATTGAAATATCATATCCATCGAAAAATGATCCGTAAGCTGTGTCAGCCTTTGGTCTCCATATTGGGAAATTCTTCTTATTGATAGGGAGAACTAATCCTGCGCTTTCGGCTGTCGTAGATAAAATAAATCCCATTTGTCTTATACATACATCACCTATATCACATAAATTCGTATCCAAGCATATTGGATTTTCTCGGTTTTGTCCTATGATAAGGGCTCTTCTTAAAATTTTTCTAGTGTCAGATACTGAAGATGCATTTAAAATAACAATTCCTATCATATTATTAGAGGATAATATATTTTCATGAATTGCTAGTAAAGCAGGAACAAATGAAATATAGCCTACTTTGTTGTTGTAAGCTACAACATTACCAGCTTTTATACAATCTAAATTTTTATGATTCATTAGTAAAAATGCATATCCTGTAGCATACGCATAATTATAATAATTAATTTTTGTCATATCTTTATCGCATTCGAAAGAATCCATAACATATCCGAAAAATTCAGATCCAGCGCAACTGGTATTAATCAAATTGACATCAACGCACGATTTACCTTCAACACATACATAGAAGCATGTATTCAAGTCAATTATTTTATTTATTGGAATTTGAGGAGGATATATTCTTTTTAATAAATGAACAACACTAACTTTTTCCATTGTGATTCTTTTAGTACTCATTACATATACTCCGAATTGTTTTTGTTTATACAAAATTATATTTTTGAACGTAATATCATTACTTTCAACAATTTTTATTCCGACATACGGATTGTCATATAAAGATAATCCCTCGAAGTAGGAAAGAGATTTTTCATGATTATGGTTGATAAATTGAAGGGCACCATAATCAGTATCTGTTTGTCCGCAATTTCTAATTTGTGTATGCAAAATGTTGGTTCTTCCGTAATAAATAAAATTGTCTGATTTGAAAGTAGATGTCATAATGTTGCATGACCAAGACTTTTGAGATCCTGATATCTCGATGTTCCTAGTCAACATGTAAATTTCTGCTCTCTCGTCGTGATTAACTATGGGATTTAAAGGATTGTCTGCAAGTTTAGTGGGTTCAGCTGATCCGTAATGATTATACTCAAGAGGTGGGTTAAATGTCAATTCACCATTAGAAGAATCATAAGAAACAATCGTTAAAAGTTCTGTTTCTGATGGATTATGAGTTGTAGACGTTAATACAATCTTATCGTCCTTCAACCATTTTAAATCTTTGTCAATTACGATTTTTGTGTCTCCAATCACTGCCTTTTTGAGTAATTTTGATGCATATGGTCCTCGGTTTTCTCCATATATATTTACTTCTCCAACGTTAATTATAGCATTATTGGTAAACTGTGCCTCATTAGATAGAGCTATATTAGGGGTAAACTTAAATCCAGTTAAATTAATTTTTGCTTTTCTAGTAAAAGGCTCATCAATTTTACCGATTTGTAGTTTTCCAAAATTGACGATATTATCAGCCTTTAATTCAATATCGTCTTGAGTTTTATCCCAAAATAGATTACCATATATCTTTACTATTTTCAATTGAGGGGTTGATATATCTAACATCATATTCCACTCTGGCTTAATTTCAACTTCATCACCTTGGGCTGGTAATTTATTGTCAGGCCAATTTATAGGATCGGACCATTTTCTAACAAAATCTTCAGGCTCCCCTGTAGGAGGCTTCTCAAATCCACAATCATCATTATAGCATTGAGTAGCAATTACTTTCAATTTAAGATTATTGTAATTATTTGGATTATATCCATTGACTCTAATGTATAATTGTTTAGATTCAATATTATTGTAAAACTTTCCATATTCTAAATCGTTATTATCAGTAGAATAAGCTTTATTTATTTCATTTATGTTTGTTGTGTTTGTTATTTTATAGATTTTATCTGAATTATCGGTTCCGTAAATATCGAATACGTCCCTTCTTAATGTATAATTGAATGCAAGATTTATAGGACTATCTGTTTTTCCCCACATGATTGATCTTTCTAAAGCCAATGAATTAAAATTTAATCCAAGCCTTCCGAAACTTAGTAAATAATTATATCCTGTCACGAATGCTACAGCCCATCCCTTTTCAGGATCTCTTTTTTCTTTAAAAGGGACATTTGAAAACAAATCTTGATTTTCCAAAGTAGCAGTTTCGATATTATCTAACTTATCAATTAATCTCAATATTCTTAATGGTTGACCTACAAATGTGCCACTCGGTTGATTTTCGCTAAAGGCAACCCTTCTTACTTGGACAGTGTCATCACAAATTAATCCATCATCCCAATTTTCTTGATCTCTTTTACATTGCGGTGCTTCATTGTGAGGGTAGTACGGAGTTGCCCAAGCAGGCCCAGTTGAACCTGTAAGAGTTCCATCTAAATCTCTGAAAATAGCTCTTCTTGGTAGTGTCCAATAAACTTTTTTACTTTCAGTACCGTCAGTTTTTATCTTTTGGAAGAATATAGTTCTTGCATCAGAATCTGTACTAGCTCCAGAAACTTCACATCTTGAACAAGAAGCAAATAAATTTAAACCTTCGAAAGAATAAAATCTAATATCTTCAACCATGAATTTATCATCTCTTGGGGTAATTACACCAGAAGTAGTATAATTGTCTCTTTTAACAACAGGATTTTTTGTTTTTCCAATGACTATGCAATTTTTAAATCCGGCCATTCCTTCTGGAAAATGCTCAAGTTGAGAAACTTCCAAACTTGATAAACTATGATCTGCTGATTTTATATTCTCCATTAAAACATTTCCTATTATTTCAGTAACTAAACCTTTTTCTCTGTTTGCATAAATAGTCAAATTTGAAAAAACAGCTTGAACAGATGATACTCCGGATCCATAATTTGTAGCACAATTTTTACTTTTTGGGGTTAATTCAGGGAAAACCCTAATTCCATATTTACCGTTTGAGTGACTAACATTATCTTTAAAACTTCCAAGTGGCAAGTCTCTAGGACATCCTGGAACATTTCTGTTTAATCCTGTGTAAGATTTAGGAATATCTATCCAGAATCCATAAAATTCTGATCCAGCTGCATGATTGCCTTCAATGAAGTTATTTGGGTTAGTAATCCAGAAAGTAGCAGGATGCATATCTGCATTTAAAAGAGATGTTGACTTTCTAGTAAGAATACCGATGTTATTCCTTATAATGTTATCTATTTCTACTGCATCTTCTATAAAGAAAGTATGTCCCATAGTATTATAAGCTACATTTGATTCAACAATGAAATTTCTTACAGCATGGATAGTAACTGCTCTATTGAAGGTGTTATGTATAGAACATCCCTTTACATAAGAGCCTGAAACATCACCAATCATATGGAAGTGAATAGGATATCTACCTAATTGGAATGCTTGCCCAGCTCTTCTTACTTCGACATATGAGATTTTACCATAAGTAACCATATTAGACTCTGTATTCATATCCATTTTCATTGCAGTTAACATGACGTGGGCACCGTATTGAGTTTGAGTTGATGTTTCATCTCCTTGAATAACTACATTTCTTGTTAAATTAGCAACTTCTGCTCTCATATCAATTTCATCACTTTCTCCGTATTTTTCTATTTCTCCATAATGTGTAAATTGTAAGAATTTATCTAAAGTAATAGTAACTACATCAGAATTAGGATTTGCTATTTTTATTATTTTTCTCAATTCAGCTTCATAAGGTGTAGAATTAGAACTAGCAATAACTATTTCATCTCCTACCTGCCAATTTGTTAAAGGCCCCTTGACTGTTATTACACTCTGTCCAGAATTATGAGTTTTATTCAAGAAAGTAAAATTAGGGATCTTCGGCTGGCCGTGAATTTCTAATTGGCCTTCCAATATTGCAAGAACTTTGTTACCAAAGATAGGTATTGCTGGATCAAATCTATTTGATTTCAAAGTTAAAGTGAATTTATTTTGGAAAGGTTCGTCTTCTGTTCCTACTACAAATTTTCCTGATTTCACTAAAATCACTCTAGCAGTTAAATTATAATCTTTATTGTCTTCAACAGTTAGGGAACCATTTTCTATGACTAAGGTATTTAAAATTACATTTGGTACATCAAGAATAACATCTGTATTTTTGATAAATGCCGTTTCTCCATTTATAGGGATGAATTCTCCTCCCCATGTTGCCGTTTCTGACCATTTGTCTTGATATTTGAAATAAACATCTGAATAAACATATCCAACAGTACTAATTTTTATTACTAGGGGAGATGATTTGTCATAAATTTCATTGTCTCTTGGTATTATTTCCGTTGATATGGTATTGGTATCTATGGTGATTGTTGATGTAATTGTTTGTCCGAAAATTTTTATGGAAACAGTCTCACTGCCATCTAAGGTATTTGTGTCTTCTAGAGCGAATTTTACTGATGTTCCCCCACTTGATGGGCCAAATTCAGGAGTGATTGATTTAACAGTATATGTCTTATCAACATCATAAAGTATTACTAAGTTATCAATTGTAATATCATTAAAGTCGTCTTTTAATCTTACAGGGCAAGATTCAGTCCCATCTGAAGTTTGATATACAACATTACCATAGTATCTAATTTCAGCAATAGAGCTTGTGGCTTTTGCAGCAAGTCTTATATGCGAGAAAGGGGCATTGTCCTGGCTTTTATCTAAGTAGATTGAGGTCCACTGTGGAAGAAGATTAGTTGGTAGATCTGAAAGTTTTACCCAATTAGAACCGTCATTAGAACCTTCGATGTAGGCCTTAGCAAAATCATCTGGCTTTGCGGTTTGCCCAATCATAAAACTGATTTTATTTAATTTGATTTTGAATTTTTGATTCGCTCCCGATTTTATTTTTATTCCTATTAAAGTATTTGTTGTAGTTTTAAGAAAAGTGAAAGGATTGTTATCAGTAAGAACTGATTTGTTGGTAATTGCAGGTGAATAGCTTTCCTCTATTATATTTAAATATGTATCATCATTCAAGAGATTTAATTGGTTATCAGTCAATATTTTCTTATTAGAGAAGAAATCATATTTTAAAATAGGAGGAGTAACGAATTGAATGTGAGCTGAGGAATATTCCTCAACTTTCGCTAAAATATCACAAACATAAATTTTTTGGAAGCTGTCAGAAGAAATGGTTGATATCTCAGAATTTGCAGTGATTAATCTATTAAGATTTTTTCCTTTAAGTTGAATAGAAACACCACCATAGAAAGAAGAATTTATAATAGCTAAGGAATCGTACTTATCTAATTTTGCATTAATTTTAAGTTTAAAGTATGCAGTGTTTTGATTCAAGGAATTTTTAACGATTAGGGTGGCAGGAGGTTGTAAGAATCCTTTAGACTCACTTAAAACAGCACAAGATATTATTCCTGCAGGTAATCCTTTGGAAAGTTCGAATTTATAAATTGCATTTCCAGAAGCATCAGTACCATCAGAGCTGGCATCAAATTTTTCCTTAGTGTCTAATAGTAACTTTAAATCTGTCATGCTGACATCAGATGAATTTATGACAATTTTAATTACGAAATTAGATGAGTCATTTATAGAAAAGTTATCATCGCTTACACTTATGCCATCGATCATAATTGTGCTTATTACGATATTATTCGAATCTGAGGCAGAAATAGAGATGTTAGAGGTTGGAACAGTAATACTATCTAGGTAGTAGGTTAATTTGATTTCACAATCAACAAATGTCGATTTTGATGTTTCGGTATTTATAAGGCATTGGAAGTTATTGGAAACATCTGATAACAAATTTTTTTGTAAAACCTTGCAATTGATGTCACAAATAGAAACTTGATTTAAAGGGATTCCAGATTCATTTACATAATCAAGAAAATCTTCTGTAGCAGTGTAAAATTTGAAGAGTGCCCCAAATTCTCCGATTGATAAAGTACTGATAGAATCTATTGTAATTGGTGATTTCTTTAAGAATATTAAAATTGAGGTTTCTGTTTGAGATGAATTTGTGTTTGGTATTTCATGAATAGCTTTACCGTAATCGTCACTAAAATCAAATCTGAAGATTCCATATTTATCTATTTTAGAAATAGTTCCTGTTATTTTTGAATCTGAAATTGTTGCGACTGTAATTTCTCCCCAAGAAAATTTTAAAGTAGTTGGATCATTTATAAAATTGAAATTTAATCCATTAATTTCAATTTCGGAATTAAGTAAAAATATAGCATCTGAATTCTTACTTACAATACTTTTTAAATAAGATGTTTTATCATCAGTATACTTAAATACACAACCATTTCCAGAGTCTATTTTGCATATTGAAGCGAATTGTATCATCTGTTCGATAACAACATCAACATAAATGTTTGATTCTGTTTTTGAATTGGGAGGTGATGTAATGCAAGTGATAGAAGATGCTGTATTAGATACATATGTGCATGGAGTATTACCAATATATACTACTTGATTAATTTGATCTGGAAGGAAATTTTTTCCAGATAATGTAATAAGAGTTCCTCCGTTGATAGAACCTTCTTTTAAAGATATATCGGTTATTTCAAAAAATATATTAATGGTTATATCATTAATACCGTAAAGAAGACATTCAAAAGTATTTTCACAGGTTGCGCAGCTTGAATCACAGTTTTTGCAAGTATTGTCTGTAGTGTCTAAAAATAGTCCATCATTGCATGTGAGACATTTAGTAGTAGTATCTTGGCATGTTTTACAATTTGAATCGCAGGATGATTCACAAATTTTG